>Ga0209702_10009529_pt1 | contig 10784 bp, 13 predicted proteins | sample FRY01_FD_187210 | JGI IMG/M metagenome (GOLD analysis project Ga0209702, IMG submission 187210) | Freshwater microbial communities from Lake Fryxell liftoff mats and glacier meltwater in Antarctica - FRY-01 (SPAdes) (version 2) | ecosystem: Environmental > Aquatic > Freshwater > Ice > Glacier... | reverse complement strand
TGCTAATGCGCGTCACCGCGTAATTCACGTTTTCCAAAAATCCCCCAGTTGGTATCCGAATACCCCAAAGCCGTCACAGTGTTCCTACGTGGCTGACAGGGGCGTTAAGCCATAGTGGAGTTGCGCAGGTCAAACCCTAATGACATGATAAGGCCATGACTGAAATGCAGATCGAACAGGTTGGCATCAACACTCTGCACCAAGACCCACAAAATGCCAGAGTTCATAACAAAGAAAACCTTAACGCTATAAGTGGCAGCCTGAATCTATTTGGATTTGTGAAGCCTCTTATCGTTTGGGGAGACAACGTAGTGATCGCTGGTAACGGAACTATCCAAGCCGCAAAAGAACTAGGATTAGAGACTGTCCCGATTAGACGAGTGCCGAAAGACTGGACATGGGAGAAGGCACAAGCGTTTGCGCTTGCGGATAATCGAACGGGAGAACTGGCCGACTGGGATCCACAAATCCTGAAGGACATACTCCTTGAACTTGATGCCAATGGTTGGTCTGTTGATGATTTTGGTTTTGATACTTTGCAGCCGCCGAGTAACCCAGAACCACGCGACATGAGTTGGCTTGAAAACCTAAAGGGTGGAGAAGTCCCTGATGCAGTTGTTCTTGACCCCACTTTTACAGGCGGCCACGCTTACGGACTATCTTGGGCTTTCACCGCCGAGCAACGCCGCGTGATAGTGGAAGCCGTAAATTTCTATAAAACGGCGCATGATACTATGGATGCCCCAGATGCCTTAGCCCAAATCTGCACAGATTATTTGGAGTCAAATTGAACATAATGGAAAACGAACTTATCGTAACTAACCTTTTAGATTTACGACATAGGATTTTAGAATTAGGGATTGACGTAGTCGGCGCAAAGGCGAAAGGAGTCCCTGTACACACTAATGGGCAACTTGGCATTGACGTATTACGAGTAGAAGCGGGTAATAGTTTCCCAGTTCATACACACGCAGGAGACCACCTATTACTTTGCCTTGAAGGTAAAGGAACAATTTCAATTAACCGTAAAACTTACTACGTTAAAGAAGGCGACATTTACATGGTCGCTGGGATGGTTCCGCACGCGGTAGGCGCAGCGTCTGACTCGCATCACGTACTCGCCGCCATCGGCTCACCTCATCGACCTATTGACTCACCAAACCGAATGACTGCGACAGACTGGGATGGAAACATTGTTGAATCGGCGATTTACCTCTAACAATAATAATTTTTTAAGTCTGGTGGCGGGGAGTGCAACCCACGAAGTCGCGCCATTATTAGATTTGAAAAATCCTGCTACGGGCTTTAAACGTGGCTCTATTGTGAACGCATCTTCTCAAACCGTGAAGCAAGCAATAACTGAATCTTGCGCGGGGTATCAAGTGTGGAAAGATTACACTCCTGCCTTACGCGCTATTAGATTACTAGAACTTGTGACGGCATTAGAAAACGAATCTTTTAATTTAGCAACTGCGGAATCATTATCTACGGGTAAGCCCTTGGAGCAATCCTTAAAAGAAGTCTCAGGTGCAATTGACGTATTCCGCTTTTACGCAGGTGCAGCGCGAACCATGCAATCCCAGTCGGCTGGCAAGTACGTAGACAACACTCTCTCGATGGTCACTCATGAGCCTGTCGGAGTATGGGGAGTAATACTTCCTTGGAACTATCCAATAATGATGTTGGCATGGCGGCTTGCTCCCATCCTTGCATCTGGTAATACTGCCGTTGTTAAGCCTGCCCTTACAACACCAGACACCGCCCTAATGATAGCCAAGATAGCGTCACAGATTTTACCTAACGTTGTCCAAGTAATTGTTGGTGATGACACGGTCGGTCAGGAATTAGTTTTATCTAATGTTGATGGGTTGGCGTTTACTGGAAGCGCGTTGGTTGGTCACTCTATCGCCGCGCTGCGGCCAGACATAAAAGTATCTCTGGAACTCGGTGGCAACGGTGCTTGTATCGTATTACCAGATGCACCTTTATTCACCGCTGAGAGATTAGTTATGGCACTCATTTATAACGCAGGGCAATCATGCGCCGCACCCGCTCGGATTATTACCGTCGGTCACAACGGCGGATTTATTGACAGGCTAACCAGACTTATCAAAGGCACTCATTCGAGTAAATTCGGACCATTAAATAATTTGGATCAAAAAGTTAGACTGCAAAACATTATCTCGAATTCTGAATGGAAGCATGCGGAGTATGGGGTCAATGATGGTGATGGATACCACGTTGCCGCGCAAGTTTATTTAGTTGAGGATAATGAGTCACCGCTTATACAAGAGGAATTATTCGCCCCAGTATTTACCATTCAAGAGGCGGACAACATCCCAGAAGCATTACGGCTTGCGAATAGTGTCGGCCAAGCATTAAGCAATTCTGTCTGGACTAGAGACATTAATTTCGGACTACAAGTCGCGCAAGGAATGACAGGCGGCGAATCATGGGTTAACTGCCACTTAGTGCAGTCCCCTGAATTACCGCATAGCGGGCGCAAGGGTTCTGGTAACGGGACTGATTTAAGCGCACAAGCACTTATGGAATATACAAAAGTCAAAACTATAACGGTTGGATTTTAATAATGGCAAAGATACGCAAAGCCGTCGAGATAGATACTAATGTCTGGGATATGGCCATGCAACGAATAAATTACATCTATGACATGTTTGATGAAATTGTTGTGTCTTTCTCGGGAGGGAAGGATAGTACCGCAGTTCTAAACACGGCTTTGATTGTTGCCGAGGAACGTGGCCGTTTGCCATTACGAGTTGTGTTTTATGACGAAGAAGCAATTCCATTCCAGACCGAAGAATACGTAAGACGGATATCGAAAGATCCACGCATAAACCTAGAGTGGTATTGTCTGCCATTGGAACTACGTAACGCCTGCTCACGCAAATTTCCGAAGTGGTATTCATGGGACATTGACGATAGAGATAAATGGGTCAGGCCACTACCGCCCGAGGGGATTACATCTCACCCGTTAATCGACGGCTTACCAAAAGATAAACGAATAGGTTGGGCAGAGTTCGCCCCTACGCTGGCACTCGGAAACAATACGGCGTTTCTTATGGGCATACGCGCATCGGAATCTATGACCAGACGCAGAGCCGTCACCATGAAAAAAATTGACAACTTTATTATTAACTACGGGACTGGACTTGCTAAGTGCTATCCGATTTATGATTGGCAGACTGCTGACGTGTGGACTGCACCCCATAGACTCGGCTGGGATTACAACCGCGCTTATGACCACATGGAAATGCTAGGTATCGGACCAGACCAACAGCGTTGCGCTCCACCATTCGGAGAAGAACCACTTGGTGGCTTATGGGTTTTCGCTCAAGCGTTTCCTGACATCTGGGACAAGATGCTTGATAGAGCGCATGGTGTCGCTGCTGCTGCACGATACGCTCGAACTGAACTCTATGGTTTCGGCGGAGTACCAGAGAAGCCGATTGACATTACATGGCCAGAGTACATTGAGTGGCTTCTATTAAAACACCCAACAGAAGTCCGCAAAAGCGCGGCTAGTTCTGTCTCTCACTTAATCGCGATGCACTACGAACGGGTGAACACTCCGATAGCCGAGAAAACAAAGCACCCATTGACTGGAATCTCATGGGGTCGTATTGCGAGTATCGCCATGCGCGGAGATACTAAGGGACGCAGAACTCAAACTACAATTTATCTAAATCAAGGAACAGTTGAGTTTGACCGCAAACTTGCAGCGTACAAGACAGAGATAGAACTGCTAACAAAAGCAGGAAGATTAGGGCAGTTGCTGCCATGAGTAATCATTATTCGGAAAGACTTACAAACTTAATTAACTTAGCAAGAACAGATATAGAAATTGCCTTGCAGCACAAGGTTAATCCGTTAATGGCATATTCGGGCGGCAAAGACGGAAACGTAGTCATGCACTTAGTAAACTCAATGACTAAAATAAAAGGCGTGTACGAAGGTTCATTTTATTACGAAAAGCAAAAGAATGACGTTGCAGACGAGGTGCAAAAACTAAATTATGATGTTGAACTTAAAGAATCACTAGGTTGGGATTACTTATCAAAACATCAAGATTTTATTTTTACTAACGACAACAAGGTAAGGGCGAAAGACTTTGCCTTACGCCAACAAGGAACGGTAAAGAAATACGCACTAAATAATAATCATGACATAGTAATCTTTGGCCGACGCACTCAGGAGAATAGCGTTAAAGCAAAACTTTATGAAGCCAATGGATTATTAAACTTCCATCCTGTAAGAGATTGGCAACATGAAGACATTTGGGAATACATACATAAAACTTCAGAATTAGAAGTGCCTTGGATTTACTCGCAGTTTCATGGGAAAAAATCTGGGAACTCGGCGTTTCACACCTTGCGAGCAAAATATTTTGCGGGTGGACATGACGAGGCTTGGGCTTACTGCACATCGCTAGACCCTAAAATAAACAGAGAGCAATTAAATGCCAGTTAAAAACCAGCCGATATCAGTTGTTGAATGGGTTGATCCTAAAACACTGCACGCTAACGAATACAACCCGAACCATGTCGCGCCGCCCGAGATGAAACTATTAAAAATCTCGATACTCGAAAGTGGATGGACACAACCGATAGTCGCACACCCTAGCGGCGAGATAGTTGATGGATTTCATAGATGGACTCTAGGCTGCAAAGATGGCGATATCCGCGCCATGACAGGTGGCCTAGTTCCAGTAGTCCGACTGAACGAAACTCCGCCAGAGGCGGCGCGTATGGCGACTATCAGGCACAACAGAGCAAGGGGCAGTCACTACGTGTTAAAGATGGCCGACATAGTAGAGGAACTACACAACAAGTTTGGGGTGCATGCTGACGAGATTTCGACACGACTCGGAATGGACGATGAAGAAGTTGAAAGATTACTTGACAGAGGCAACAGCCTGCGACGCAATTCCCTGCCAGAGTTTAACAATGGCTGGGTTCCATCTGATTAGGAGTCACAATGGCTCCGAGGGGCAGACCACCAAAACCAGTTGAACAGAAAAGGCTTGCTGGCAACGTGGGTAAGCGGGCATTACCAAAAGCAGAAATAGTTTTATCCGCTGCGGGCTTTATTGAACCGCCTAGACCACTCGGCGCGACAGGTCGGGTGTTCTGGGACAGAATCTTAGGTATGGCCAACTCATGGGTATCGCCCGAGACCGACCTTGAATTACTCATGATGACTAGCGAACTAATTGATGAAAGGTGGAGTCTTAGGATAAGCGTATTCCGTGACAACAGGCTGGAGGACAGAAAGGCTTTAAGAAACCTAGACAAGCAATTAGTGGCTCAACTCTCGCTGCTCGGATTTAGTCCAACAGATAGAAGCCGATTAGGTTTTGCGGAAGTTAAACGACAAACTAAACTAGAGGAATTGCGGACAAAAATTGATGAAAGTAAAAAATAAGGTTTTCAGTCCCGCTATTCTTACCCCAGTTCCAAAGAAGGCGTTAGAGAACTCACGCGGCTGGGAAGTATCGCAATTTATTAACACGTTCGCCATGCAAACCAAAGAAACGGTTGCGGGCTACGCGGGCGACCCAATCCACTTACGCGACTGGCAAGATGATTTACTCACCCACATTTTTGCTGTAAATCCAGACGGGGCTTTAAGACATAGAACCGCGCTTGTTGGTATGGCTCGAAAAAATGGAAAGAGTGCACTCGGTTCTGGTATTGCACTTCATTCGCTGATTATGGGCGTTAAGGGTGGCGAAGTTTACTCATGCGCTGCCGACAAAAACCAAGCCCGCATTGTTTTTAACGATGTAAAAAGAATGATCGAAGCCGAGCCTGAACTTTCCGAACTTTGCAACGTGTACCGTGATGCGGTTGAAGTCCCATCAACGGGTTCTGTTTACCGCGTGCTGTCAAGTGAAGCGTTTTCTAAAGAAGGACTTAGCCCCACTTGTGTAATCTTTGATGAACTCCATGCAGTCCCTAAGCGCGAACTATTTGATGTGATGACTCTTGGTATGGGCGCAAGGCGTGAGCCTATTCTAATTGGGATAACAACCGCTGGAGTTAAATCAGATAACACGGGTCAAGACTCAATCGCATATTGGTTATACCAATACGGGAAAAGAATAGCGAGCGGGGAAATAGTAGATGATAGTTTTTTCATGGCATGGTGGGAATCCAAAGCAGAAGCCGATCATCACCTAGAAGAAACGTGGCGTATGGCCAACCCCGCATTCGGTGATCTTAACGACCCTAAAGATTTTTTATCTGCGGTGATGAGAACAACCGAGTCTGAGTTCAGGACTAAGCGTTGCAACCAATGGGTTTCATCTAACATTGCTTGGCTTCCGAATGGACAATGGGACAAACTTTCAGTTACACGGGAGGTTGATGCAGATACTCCGATTGTTTTGGGCTTTGATGGTTCGTTCTCGGGAGACGCAAGCGTTGTGATTGGTGTAACTGTAGAGGAAAACCCTTACGTATTCCTGATTAAGGCTTGGGAAAAACAACCTGAAGATAATGACGATTGGCGTGTTGATTCTTTAGACGTAGAAGACACCATCATCCAAACATGTCGCGACTTTAATGTGAAAGAAATCGCGTGCGACCCATTTAGGTGGCAACGAACAATGCAGGTTCTTGAAAGTCATGGACTGCCAATTGTTGAATGGCCGTCTACATCACCAGCCAGAATGGTTCCAGCATGCGCAAAGTTCTTTGATGCAGTAACGGGTAATAAATTAACTAATGACGGAAACCCGTTACTGGCTCGGCACATAGACAACGCGGTGGTCAAAACCGATAGGCTAGGACCTAGAATTGTTAAAGAACATAGGGCTTCGCCAAGAAAGATTGACGCTGCGGTTGCAAGCGTTATCGCATTTGACAGAGCAACCGTGAACCGTGAAGAACAAGCAATCCCGCAATTTTATTCATTTTAGGAGTGAAATGTTGATACCCGCGCTACAATTATTAGGTGCATGTCTAATTAGTATTGGATTAGGGATGTTCTCTTTACCACTAGGAGTTATCGCCGCAGGTGTTTGCCTGCTACTTGTTGGTATTGCTTTTGAGGTTGGGGAATAATGCTCGGCAGACTTCTATCAAGTAAAGAAGAAAAACGCGATATAAGTTATCAGACTATCTGGGGTTCTGGTAGCGACATGAGTTTGGCATTAACTCAATCAGGCGAAACTATTGACCAGAAAAATGCCATGCGGATTAGCGCATTTTACGCTTGTGTATTGCTTATTTCGGACACTATCGCGACACTTCCGATGGACGCATTCATACGTATAAATGGTGAACGAATCCCAATGCGCCCTAAGCCTAGTTGGGTTGGGAAACCAGACTTAGATTTATTAAGAAGTGAACATTATCAACAAGTTTTAATCTCATTACTTCTTGATGGCAACGCGTTCATACGTATTTTCCGTGACGACTCTGGGCAACCCGTAAACTTAGTCGTCATTGACCCGTCAAGAGTTGTTGTTTCTCGACGTGCAGGTGACAAAAAACTCCAATACGTAATTGATGGCGAGCGCGGGGCTGCGCTTTCTACTAACGACATAATGCACATAACCGAAATCCGTAAGGCAGGAGCGGACAGGGGCATCAGTAGGGTTGATGAACTAAAGGACAACTTAGGCCTTAGTGCAGCGTTACAATCTTTCGCTGCACGTTTCTTTGGTCAAGGTTCTGTCACTAGCGGCATCATTGAGTATCCCGCCGCGCTAACTGAAGAACAGGCAAAAAATCTTGTCTCACAATTTGACAACAAGCACAGCGGATTTCGCAAGTCACATAAAACAGGATTACTTACGGCGGGCGCAAAGTTTGTTCGCACAGGTGTAAACCCTGACGAAGCGCAAATGTTAGAGTCGCGCAAATTAGCCATTGAAGAAATAGCAAGAATATTCCGAGTACCGCCTCACATGATTGGCGTTACAACAGCAGGTGCTATGTCCTATGCATCCGTTGAGCAAAACTCAATTAACTTTGTAATACACACTTTGCGGCCATACATTGTAAAGATTGAAGATGCTTATTCAGAACTATTACCAGTAGGTTCATTCTTGCGAATAAATGTTGATGGACTACTGCGTGGCGATTTCCAAACTCGTATGCAGGGTTATTCAATAGGCTCACAAGCGGGATTCTTTTCAACTAATGACATTAGACGTTTTGAGGATTTATCGCCCGTTGTAGGCGGAGAAGTTTACCGCGTGCCACTCGCTAACGTAAACCTTGCAGCCGCAGGCTTAGTCGAGATAGATAAGAAAGTAACTATGGCACAAAAGTTAATTAATAGCGGCTTCGATCCTAGTTCTGTACTGGCCGCTTTAGACTTGCCTAGTATCTCGCATACGGGCTTACCACCGTACACGTTACAACCTGTTGCACAGGTTGACCCCGCTGACCCCGAATCTGTTTACGAGGCGCAGTAATGGAAGTAAACTTAGATAATAACGAAAGGCAACAAGTGACCACAAAAGTAGAACGCCGTATCAATACCGTTGAGTTTGATATGCGTAATGGTGAAGCGTCAAGTGATGGAATGAGTTTCACGGGGTATGCAGCCGTGTTTAATAGCCCGTCAGAACCGCTTCCATTTACCGAGACAATTCGTGAGGGCGCGTTCAACCGTTCGCTCAAGTCCCGTAATGAAATTAAATTATTTATGAATCACAATACCGACGTGGTTCTAGGCTCTACACGTGCAGGCACTTTGCGTTTAACAGAGGACTCTACTGGACTACTCGCCCAAGCAGACTTGCCAGACACAACAGCAGGTCGTGACCTATCGGTGCTAATGCAACGCGGTGATGTTTCTTCAATGTCATTTGGTTTTAGCGTTCCAACTAAAGGTGACTCATGGAGTGAAGACGGCGCAACCCGCGAACTCCACCAAGTACGACTGCATGAAGTTTCTATTGTGACTGGCTTCCCTGCCTATGAAGCGACGACCGCAACCGTGCGTTCCCTTGAGTTACTAGCAGAACGTACTCGCATAAATGCAGTAGACCTAGCCGATGCAATCTTATTGCTAGAGACAGGCCAAGACTTAGGTGACGAACATGCTGCACTATTGACCGAAGTAGTCCAGAAGTTAAGAAAAGATAACCAGCCAACTCAAGACCAGTTGCTGGAAATCAAGCAGAAGCAACTGGAACTTATGTTGAAGCAGTTTTAATCATGGACGTTGAATCTGTAAAGAAAGCGTTGCTAGAAGCCGCAGGCAATCCTTCGTCAGGAATTATTTTAGAATATGCCGAAATGCTTGCAATCGGAATTGTGGACGCTCATACACCAATAAAAGAAGTGCGCGTCATCGAAGCCGCAGAAACTAGATAGCAACTAGTTTTTATGTGACATACTTTATGTAGCAAGAGGAGCCTCTGCTAAACCCGTTGCTCGGAACCGTCACGGAAACCAAATACCTACAACAACAGGAGAAGCCATGTCGGCTGAATACTTAAAGACGCAAACAGAAGCGCGTGCAAAGGCTTGGGAAGAAGCAAAGTCGCTTCTTGACAATGCCGCATCAGAAAAGCGCGACTTAAGTGCTGAAGAAAATCAAACTTATGACCGCATCATGGTAGATCTCGATTCCCGTGCGTCAGTAATCGAAACCATGACCGCACAGGCAGACCGCGAAAACCGCGCCGCTGAAGCGATGCGTGGATTTGAAACTCAAGTTCGGGCAGAAGTTCCTGCCGTCGCAGAGATTAACGAATCCGAACTAATCCGCAAACTTGCACGCGGCGAAATCCGCTCCGCATCGTTTGAAAAGCGTGACGTTCTTAAGACATCAACTGGCGCACCTGTACCAACTTCATTTTATGATCAAGTTGTAGGTTTGGCCAGACTCGTAGGTCCGATGCTGGAAACATCTACTGTTCTTAACACCGCAGGTGGAGAAAACTTACAGATTCCTAGTCAGGCTACCTACTCAAGCGCATCTATTAACGCAGAGGCCGCAGGCATTGGCGAGAGCGACCCTACGTTTAACGCGTTCAAAACTCTTGGTGCTTACAAGTATTCATTCCTAACTCAACTTTCATCTGAAATGATTGACGATGCAGGCGTGGACATTCTTGGATTCCTTGCAGGACAAGTTGGAAATGCACTTGGCTTTGATGTTAATGCTGCACTAACAACTGGAACAGGTACCGTTCAACCAAATGGCCTTGTTACTACTGCTGGTTCGGGCATTACTGGTGCGACTGCAACATCTGGCGCGTTTACTGCTGACAACCTTATCGACTTGGTTTACAGTCCGAACACCGCTGCTCGGACACTTCCGGGTTCTGGCTTCCAGATGAACAGCAAGAGTATCGCCGCAGTTCGTAAGTTGAAAGGCACAGATGGCGCGTACCTATTCTCTCCATCGTTGTCTGCCGAGAACCGCGACTTACTGCTCGGTCACCCAATCTACGAAAACCCAGCGATGGCCGACCCAGCGACTTCCGCTAAGTCTGTAATCTTTGGGCATCTACCCGCTTACTTCGTTCGTCAAGCGGGCGGCTTGAAACTTACTCGGTCTGATGAGTTTGCGTTCAATGCTGATCTTGTAACTTTCAGGGCGATAATGCGCGTTGATGGTAACTTGATTCAGACCAGCCATGTCAAGTATTTCATTGGCGGGGCTTCCTAATCTAGGAAACTAAACCGCGAAACCCCGTCAGGAGCGCAGGCCTGACGGGGTTTCGCTTTTAATTCGGTGACACGTTTATCCTTGCTCACGCATCATTTCATCTAGTTCTTTAAGGTCAAGTGCTGGGT
>Ga0209702_10009526_pt1 | contig 10791 bp, 9 predicted proteins | sample FRY01_FD_187210 | JGI IMG/M metagenome (GOLD analysis project Ga0209702, IMG submission 187210) | Freshwater microbial communities from Lake Fryxell liftoff mats and glacier meltwater in Antarctica - FRY-01 (SPAdes) (version 2) | ecosystem: Environmental > Aquatic > Freshwater > Ice > Glacier... | reverse complement strand
TTCTGTTTGGCGTTCTATACTGGAGCTGTTGAAAAGCAATTCGGCTTGATCTTGCATAGTTTCAAGAGAAAGTACAGGCCTATTAGTTTCTTTTGCCCTTGTTTGAATCCACATATCCATGGGCTGTGAATCTCCTTCCTTCTTGTTTTCACGCATTTCTTTCCCCGCTTCGCCTGCTGCAAGTAAAAGATATATGCCCATCGGCTTAACCTTATTCAACATCATGATTGGGATTCCTAACTGCTCCTTTAGCGCTGCTGCAACAGAATCGTACTGCTCAATAGTAAGAATGGAGTCCAATTGTTGATCTTCCATAACCATGTAAGTCATTAATTGCGAAGCCACTTCAGGAGTTATTTCTAATTCACCCACAACAGCTTCACTGGCTTCTAATGCTTCTTGAGCACCTTTGACTTTCTTTAAAAAATCGCCCGACTTAAGATGATAAGTGCCAAATAGATAGGATGATTTTTTTAATCCATTTCCACTCACTTTCCAAAGTAATGCGTCTTGTTGAGCGCCTAAATGGAGCGTTTGAAGTAAAAATGATACGAATAGAATTCTAAAGCCAAGCATTTTTCCCAATTTAGTGCCCTCAAATGTAAGATTTACATGTGATGAACGTTCAAGAAACGAATTTTAGAAACAAGAAATGTTAAGGAAGGTTTTTACCAAATACAAGTACCGTTTCTTATTCGTCTTCTTCTTATTGCTTTGTGCCTTTTATTTTAGTTTGCCAAAGCCGCTTTTCTCAGATCCGTTTTCTACGGTTTTAAGCTCCGAAAGTGGCGAATTACTTGGTGCTCGCATTGCTTCAGATGGACAATGGAGATTTCCAGGAAAAGCTCAGTTGCCTGAAAAATTCAAAACATGCATTTTAAAATTTGAAGATCAGCATTTTTACTATCATCCTGGGTTTAACCCAATTTCATTGAGTAAAGCGCTCGTTAAAAACTTTCGTAAAGGCAGAGTTTCGCGGGGCGGAAGCACGATTACCATGCAGGTTGTGCGATTATCTCGGAAAGGAAAATCGCGAACTTATGCCGAAAAAGTCATTGAGATTTACCTCGCATTGCGCATAGAAGCCAGCTTTTCTAAGGATGAAATACTATCCATGTATGCTAGGTATGCGCCTTTTGGAGGTAATGTGGTAGGGTTAGAGGCTGCAGCATGGCGCTATTTCGGACGTAATTCTAAAGACCTTTCTTGGGCTGAATCGGCCACGCTTGCTGTTTTACCGAACGCTCCATCTCTTATATTTCCAGGAAAGAATGCCGAAGCATTATTGCGCAAACGAAACCGTTTACTGAAACTTTTACACGACGATAAGAAAATTGATCAAAACACCTATCAGCTTGCCTTAGCAGAGCCGTTGCCAGGCAAGCCACATGCAATTCCACAGTATTGCAATCATTTGCTTCAAAGAACAATGCGCGAAAATGGAGCGGGAAATCAATACGTTAGTCACATCATTCCAGAAATTCAAAAACAAGTTATTTCAGCTGCTGAATCTTATCAGTCGCGCTGGGCTGTCAATGGAGTTCATAATGTTGGCGTGCTAGTTATTGATGTCGAACAAGGTAGAACCTTAGCCTATTTCGGGAATCTTTCATCCACAGATAAACAAAGTGGTAGTTACAACGACATGATTTTAGCAGAGCGAAGTTCAGGCTCTATTCTAAAACCTTTTTTATACGCCGGTTTATTACAAGAAGGAGATATACTTCCAAATAGTTTACAGGCGGATGTTCCTACCCAAATTGCTGGATACGCTCCTAAAAATTACAACCAAACTTATGCAGGTGCAGTGCCTGCTAAAACAGCTATTTCAAGATCTCTGAATGTTCCTGCTGTTAGGATGTTGCGCCAATTTGGGGTCGGTAAATTCTACGCTATGTTGCATGCTTTGGGAATGAAAACTCTTCACCGCTCTCCAAATAATTATGGTCTTTCACTGATTTTGGGCGGTGCCGAAGCGAGATTGTGGGATTTATGCTTCATGTATGGTCGACTTGCCTATCAGTTAAAGCATAGCGGAAGACCTACAAATCAGGACTTGGCATGGACTGAACTTCACTATCTTAAACAAGAAGGGAAGGCAAACTCAACCACAGGCAAGCATCCTAAAATATTGAGCGATGGAGTTATTTACGAGATGTTTGAAGCTATGTCTCAAGTAAATCGTCCAGATGCACAAGCTGGATGGAACGATTTTCTTTCGAAACGTAAAGTTGCGTGGAAAACCGGAACTAGCTTTGGTCAGCGCGACGCATGGGCCTTGGGCTTGACTCCTGGTTATGTAGTCGGTGTTTGGGTTGGAAACGCAAGCGGAGAAGGTCGTCCATTACTTACAGGTGTTGATGCCGCGGGACCCCTGTTATTTGATGTTTTGGCCACACTTCCAAATGCGGGTTGGTTTGCTTCTCCTTCGGAGGATATGATTGAGATTCAAGTTTGTAAACTAAGCGGGGATAGGGCTGGTCCTTATTGCGAATCGGTTCAAGAAACAGTCCCTAAATCCTGTCTGAGCGCTTCAGTTTGTCGCTACCATCGCCAAGTTCACATTGACCTTAAAACAGGATTACAAGCAAATGGACGTTGTGCAGACATCGAGCTGCTTGAAACTAAGTCTTGGTTTGTACTGCCTCCTTTGATGGAGTATTATTACCGCACAAATCATCCTGAATACGTTCCGATACCCGCATGGACAAGCGGTTGTGAGCCAGAAGATAATCTGCCGCCAATGGCATTTATTTATCCTCCTGCTCAGGCTTCCTTGGTTTTACCTGTAAGCTACAGTGGTCAAGCAACTTACATCATTGCCGAGGTAACTCACCGTGAAGAAAACCAGCAATTATTTTGGTTTCTCGATGGAAAGAGGTTGCCAAACACAAAGTTATTCCATCAGCAAAAAATTCAATCCGAACCAGGCGAACATGTTTTATTGGTGATCGATCAAAAAGGCAGACAAATCGCAAGAAAATTCACGATTTTAGGACGCTAATTCAGATTCTCATATACTTTTGCTCAAAACTTATTTCAATGGACTCAACCTTAATTCTCATTCACAACATTCTTCGTTGGATTTTGCTTCCTCTAATGCTTTTTGTGCTAGTCAGAAGCTATTCAGGATGGTTAGGCAGCCAGAAATATGAAAAGATCGATAATGCAACAGGCGGAGCACTAATTGGATTGGCGCATCTGCAGTTGCTTTTAGGTTTGATTATTTATTTCGCAGTTTCACCTTGGTTCGATATGTTAAAAGTTGATGCAGGAGCAGTTATGAAAGATCCGGTTTCTCGTTTAAAAGCAATTGAGCATCCTTTAACCATGATCATTGCCATTGTGCTGATTCAATTAGGCCGCACCTTTTCTAAGAAATTAAGTATTGACAGGCAAAAATTCAAAACAGTAGCAATATATACTACAGGTGCTTTGATATTGATTTTAAGTCGTCAAATAACCTGGAACTTATATTAATTATATTTTGCGCTCGGTTCAGCTTTCGGAGTGCATATTGTTGAATTCAATGGAAGGGAAATTTCAATTTGGATCATTAACATCTTGGTTATACTGCGTTTAGGCAATGCGTTTATATCCACATTATTGCCATTTAAACCGTTTTCACCGACTTCAGATGTTACAACTGAAGGGTTTAGCTCAATGTCCCAGTCTGCAATTTGATTTTTGTCATAGTAATTTACTTGGCCTCCAAACATATTCGTAGTAGATATATTAAGCAACATCTGAGCATTAATTTTGGCCATTAATCCTATATCGCCGCCGGCACTCCATGTTAAATCGCTCGATTGACTTTTGCTGAATAGGGTTCACTCAAAAAGTCAGAAATGGGGCGAATGCAAGGCACAGACATTGAAGATGTATATTTACTACTTCGAAATGGCTGTAACGAAGCAAATGCCTTATTTCTGGCTAGCTTAAATAGTACACAAGGAAAAATTAGTGCAATCTTGGTGAAAGAATTTTTGATGATACTCAATTAAATTCATGCATTAAAAATGAATAATTCAGCAAAAGATGACCCATTTAAAAGGCATTAAGTGCTTTTGAGTGAACCCTAAATATCCGGTTAGTGTCTTCGGTGTTGAAATAATTTTGTTCCGAACATTTAAGTATTAAACGAAAAAAATAATAAATAACGACAAGACAATATGAGCAAACATTTCCTCTTCCTATTTCTATTGACAGGCCTTTTCGGTTGTAACTTCCCAACTGAGTTGCCTGTACCCGACAGTGCAAAACCTGCTGACAACTTCTCACGGACTTTTGTTGACAAAATAGTTTCAGGACAAACCGAAAGTGCCTTTGCCGACATTGACCCAGAAGTGCTCAATGATAAAGCAAAAGAGTTTATTACTAACGCAAGCCTCAACATCGGCGGTGCGACACCCCAAAAATATAGAGTAGTAGAAGTAAATTGGACATCGGTTGTTTTTACAAGTTCGGAGAAGGTTACAAACTATAGACTTGGATACGAGTATGAATTTGAAAAAGGAAACATTCTTTTCACGACAACAATTAACGAAAAGGACGGCAAGTTTTCTGTGGCAGCATTTAATGGTGAGTTTCTTCCAGCACCTTTAGCGGAGTTGACGAAGTTCACTCTGACAGGAAAATCATTTATTCATTACCTCTTTTTAGTTTTTTGTGTTTTGGTTCCGCTTTTCATTCTAATAACTTTAGTGTTAATGATATTCAGCAAAATGACAACAAAGAAAAAAGTTATTTGGGCTTTAATTATTCTGCTAGTTTCATTGCCTAAGTTTATCATAAATTGGGGAAATGGACAATTTGACTTTAGCCTTTTAAATATTAGTCTGTTAGGTAGCGGCTTTAATAAGCCAACACTTTATTCAGCTTGGCTTTTATCTTTCCACATTCCAATTGGTTCAATAATGTATTGGTTCAAGAGAAAAAGTTTATTGCCAGAAAGTATACTGGAGGACAATGAAACGGTTGACAATGAAAACGAGGTAAACAACGACACGATTGCAAATGAAGAATAAAACGGCAGCTAACAGCACCTCAAAAAATTGGCGGTTCAGTGGTTAAATGAAGCTTTACTCATTAATGTTTATCTTTTTTAAGGTAATCGTGAGCCCTTCGGAGTTGTGCTTCGCATCAAGTTTTACTCATGCGGGTTTAATTTTCAGTGGAATTCGTGAGCCCTGCGGAGTTGTGGTGGTAGACAGTTTAGTGCTTCGAAATCGCCAACTTCTTGTAGCCGCAAACTGATAGAGAATATTTAGATTAACACTTGCGGGAAGCGAAGTGTTTGTGTCCGCAAAACTTTGCTGCGGAATTCCAACATTCACGTTTAGGTCAAAATAGTTTGCTGTGTTTAGACCTCTTTTCTTGTTTGTCATTTTTGATCCTGACTGAGCTAAGGAGATTGAGCTGAGAAGCAGCAAGAATATTTGAGTATAAGATGTTTCGTAAAGTGTTTTCTCACCAGTTTGGCAAAGGTTACAGCGCGATTCTCAAGACAGAGATTCATCCTGCGAAAACACCAAAATGGCAGTATATCTGCAAGACAATGAACCGAGTATGATTTGAATGAAATTTTTCCAATGAAATATTTGTTTATATCCAATGCCCTGCTTACTTTTGCACCCCTTAATAATAATAATAATGCGGATGTGGCGTAATTGGTAGCCGCACCAGACTTAGGATCTGGCGCCGCGAGGCGTGTGGGTTCGAGTCCCTCCATCCGCACTAGGCTTCTCCTTCGGGAGAAGCTTTTTAATGAAATAAAGTTCTCTTTTATGAACGTTACACAAGAAAATGTTGACGAGCTCAACGCAGTAGTCCGTATAGAATTTGCACCGGCAGATTATCAACCTAAGATCGACGAGGAACTGAAAAATTATGCGCGCAAGGCGCAGATGCCAGGTTTTCGTCCAGGAAAAGTTCCAGCTGGAATGGTTCGCAAGATGTATGGAAAATCGATCCTAGTTGATCAATTAAATAAGCTTACATCTGATACCCTATTCAATTTCATTCGCGATAAGCAATTGAATGTATTAGGAAACCCACTTCCAAAGCCAGAGAATGATGCTGCTTTCGATTTGGACAATCCAGGCGAAATCAAATTAGCATTTGAAGTAGGTCTTGCTCCTAATTTTGAATTAGATGTTTCATCTAATCATCGTTTTAATTTTTATAAGTTAAAGTTGGACGATGCATATATGAATGATATCATCAAAGATTATCGCAAACGTCTTGGAGAACCAACAGATGTGGAAACCAGCACAAATGAAGATACTATTCATGGTGTTTTTACTGAGCTAAACGCAGATGGTTCGCTTAAAGAAAGTGGCATAGAAAAGCATGCAACTATCTCTTTCAGCGATTTCAAAGAAGGAAATGGTGAAGCTACTTTCACGGGAATTTCAAAGGATGCTGAAGTTAAGGTAAATCTTAAGGAAGCAATCGTCAATCCTACAGTTATAGCTGCTTTACTAGCAATTACTAAAGCAGAAGTGGAAGGTATTTCTGATTCATTTAACTTTAAGGTTGAATCAATTAAACGTAATACTCCTGCTGAGATTAATCAAGAATTCTTTGACAAACTTTTAGGTCCAGGCGCTATATCCAGCGAAGCTGAACTCCATGAGCGAATTATTGAAGACGGTCAAAAACGTTACAGCAAAGACGCTGATAATCGTCTTTTCAATGAAGTAGTTGAACATTTGGTTAACACTGCTAAGTTTGAATTGCCCGACGAATTCTTGAAGCGTTGGTTAGTCTCCCAAAACGAAGGAAAAGTTAAGCCTGAAGATATTGAAAGTAACTATGACAACTATGCTCGCGGAATCCGCTGGCAGTTGATCGAAGGAAAGTTAATTCGTGATAATAATATTGCCATCACAAATGATCAAGTACTTGAGTCATTAACCGAAGATTTCTTAGCATACATGGGAGCTCCAGGTACCACAGATGAAGAATTGCGCGAAAGAGCTCGTGAAATTGCTAAAGGCATGATGAAGAATGAAAAAGAAGTGAATAAAGTATACGATAAGCTATACAACGAAGCCTTGACAACGTTGTTCCTTACTGGCTTTGATATTCACACTGTTGAACTCGGATTCGACGAATGGGTGGCACAATTGAATAAGCCTTTGAATTAATTTAATAAATCATTGAGTGTGTGAAGCGGCTTCCGGTAATTCGGGGCCGCTTTCTTTTTTGTATCAATTGATTTTTGCACCTTGTATAGATAAAATATCTCCTTATGGAAAAAGCCCAATCTTGGCTTCATTACTCATTGTTTTCAATTGGTAATTTTCATTTTCAAGTAACATATATCATCAAACTTGCACTAATCATTTTTAGTGTGAGATTGATTTTATGGGCTATTTCTAGCTATTTCAATCGACAAATAAAATTTAAAAAAATAGAAAAAGGCAGCGCCTTCGCCTTCCGTCAAATTTTTGCCTATGTTCTTTGGTTAGCTGCAATCATTATTTCTTTACAAGTAATTAGTGTTTGTCCACAGAGTCAGCAGTTTGAACTATAGAAGCTTCTGATTAGGCGCACGAAGACCTAAAAGCGCAGTTTACTTTTGTAAATGAGCATTTTTCGGACTAGTGCAACGACATCAGAAGACTCTATAGAAAGACTCTAATTAAATTAGATTAGTATTCAAAACTTGATGAATATTCATTTTCCACAACACTTCTTATGTTTTTTCCCACTGCCACACAAACATGGTTCATTTCTGCTAATTTTTTTCTCAGATAAATAAGTTGTTGTATTGAGATCTGGCAAAAAATTTACCAATGGCAATGGATTTTCTTTTATCCCAATTTCAAGATTTCTTTTTTCTTTAGGAATAGCATTAAAGTCAACAATTCCAGCAATCAAATATTTTAGATTTTTATCACCTCTAATTCCCAGTCTTGCTGCCGTTTCAATTTTGTTAGAATCAAAAACAACAACAAGACATGAACTACAAAAATGACTGCCAGATAAATTGCTCAGGAATTCACCTTCATCAGTGTCCGATTCTGCTTTAATTAATATAGTACAATTATCTGCAATCATCTGCGTACCACATTCTGGACAACAAGCTAATTCAAAATCTTGGCTGTAATATTTTCTTCTAGGTATTGACAAATCAAATTTGTACTCAAAGTTTTCTGTCATTTTAATTTATTATACTTCAATTTATTAACCTTGTTCTTAATTTTTAAAGGCATTCAGGAAGTTGCCAACTCCCTTATAAAACTACACTCAGAAGAACGTAGGGCAAATATAAGAAAGTGTGTTTGCGAAAAGTTAAGCGGTGCTTTTATGATTAGCCCATAGGTTATGCGATTCTTTATAAAGGATAAAATTATTAAAAACTTCGATTTGCTTAGGGTTCAATAAAAAGTCAGAAACACGTCAGATGCAAGACAAAAGGATTTTTACCAAGGCAGTTGTCTGGAATTTATAGAATAATGCCTATGCAATAGCTGTTTAGTTCAATAATACTTATACCGTTTATTATTTGTACAGAAACTTTATGTTGAAATGCCGATGCAATAGCTGTTTAGTTCAATAATACTTATACCGTTTATTATTTGTTCAGAAACTTCAAGGTGAAATGCCGATGAAATAGCTTTTTGGTAAAATAACACCCCAGGCGTTTATTATTTAATCCAAGATTTTATGGTTTTATGCAGATGCAATAGCTGTTTAGAGCAATGTAATTGGACTATTGGAGATATGCTTTTGGTATGTATTTGGACTAATCGGATATGCGTTCATTATGCAATTGGACTAATACAGATAAGCTTTCGGTGTAGATTTGGTCTATAACAGATATGCTTTCGGTGTACGATATTCAAATAGTACTTCAAAATACTCTTAACGAAGCAGATAGCGTGTTACTGACTAAGCCAAATTCCAGAAAAGAGTAAAAAAATAATTTGTGATGCATGCAATTTGATCAATTTCGTCAAAATTATAAACAGTATATTAAAAACTAAACATTCTAACATTCTCATAATCAAATTTTTGGGTGTTTTTAAGTGAACCTTACATACCGATGGTTGCGGAAATTTATATATCACAGGCGAGATGTGGTATGTGCTTCCAGCGAATATGTCGCTTTTTGTTGGAGCCATCGTGCGTGGAAGAGAGTAGGGTGGAGCGCCGTTGGCAGCTAGAATTAGAACAACCATTCCGGATAATTTATTGGCATTAAACGTCTCCTTACAACAAAGTATTACTGTTAAACAGAGAGATAAAACGGAGAAGTCAGGCTTATATCCCCCGAAGGGGATAAAACGCGGAGCTACAAATCAAGTAAATCAAAGTACAAATGGTTTAACGGCTGATACAGTGAAATCTGGAAGAGGATTGTTTTGTGTTCCGATTCCTTATCCTTGGAAGCTTTCAGTATTTCCCAATCCCAGCAAGGGACCAATTACTTTAGGGTTCACTCAAAAAGTCAGAAATGGGGCGGATGCAAGGCATAGACATTGAAGATGTATATTTAATACTTCGAAATGGCTGTAACGAAGCAAATGCCTTATTTCTGGCTAGCTTAAATAGTAAATAAGGAAACATTAGTGCAATCTTGGTGCAAGGATTTTTGATGATACTCAATTAAATTCATGCATTAAAAATGAATAATTCAGCAAGAGATAACCCATTTAAAAGGCATTAAGTGCTTTTGAGTGAACCCTACTTTAAGAGCAAGTATCTCTTACACTGATGATAAAGTAAGCTGTGAGTTATGGAGTGCTAAAGGCGATTTTATTAGATTATTGCAAGCTGCTCAAATAAGGGAGGTCGGAAGCTTTGATATAAACGTCGATTTATCGGATGTGGCAGCTGGATTATATTTAATCGTATTGAAGGGTAGTGGCTCAGCAGTTACTGAACGTATTGTTATTTCGAAGTAGCTTAAGCACGTGCTCTTTGATCGCTTGTTGTTTTTCTAAATAAGATTGCATGAACACGTTGTAGTTTAAATGCTTTGTGTCCAAGATATATCATGCTACTAATCAATTGAATTACAAATATTTCGATTGATAGATCTTGGAATGAAAAGGAAACCCAAGCAGGAGTACAAAGCAAACCTAAATGCAATGTTGAAATGACTAAGAATTGCAATTTCGGGGCAATAAGGAATGGTTTGAAACTGTTATTTGCTCCCATAGTGAATTGATTTTCATTGATTAAAGTAGCATCCTTTGAATTGCCGTAGCAAAGTCGTTCTAGAATAACACTCAGAACGAAAGTGATACCGATAATCCCTAAAAACAGAGGCACACTCACAACCCATTGTGGCAGGTTGCCGGTGGTTCCCCATACAGTTCCAGCGGAACAAAGGATTCCATAAATCCAAATAAATAACATGGTGCGTGATAAACTAAAAGGTGATTTTTCAGTAATTGACTTATTTGCATCACGACGGAAAATAGCGGAAGTGAAGCCAGCGATAAAAAAGAAAATTAAAATAATTGCTGATATAATTCCAGCAAATCGTCGATTTTGAATTCGTACATCAGCTATGTAAGCTTCTTTTTCTTTCACTCTTTGAACTTGAAAGGCATCGGCTCTTAAAGTTTGAGCTGCTATCGAATCAACGATATCACTTTTTTGAGAACCGCTGCAATCGCGCATTAATTCACTAATGGAAGGTTGACTTTTAACATCATCAAGTGAAACTGCACCCAAGGCCTCTAAATCTACGCTAATACGATCTTGATTCTGATTTTCTTGTTGCTTCGTGGCGAAAGCTTGGATTGATGAAAAAGATATTATTATAAAGTT
>Ga0209702_10009524_pt1 | contig 10792 bp, 8 predicted proteins | sample FRY01_FD_187210 | JGI IMG/M metagenome (GOLD analysis project Ga0209702, IMG submission 187210) | Freshwater microbial communities from Lake Fryxell liftoff mats and glacier meltwater in Antarctica - FRY-01 (SPAdes) (version 2) | ecosystem: Environmental > Aquatic > Freshwater > Ice > Glacier... | reverse complement strand
CAACAGATTCGACACCGCACTCATCCGGGCCAAGGAAGGTTCGATCAAGTTTTCGGGCCAACGGGACTCAAGTTCATCCCATAATTGCTGCGCGCTCGTGATACCCACGGTCGCAGTCTAGGAGGGTGAATAGACTTTGCCACCATGTCGTCGAAGTCGGATTCCCCAGTGGCCAATATCCCGGAAAAACCTAGTCTTGCCGGGATTGAGGAAAAGTGGGCCGCGACCTGGCAGGACGCCGGCACCTACTCATTTGACCGCACCAAAACGCGTGATCAAATTTTTTCAATCGACACTCCCCCACCGACCGTCAGCGGTTCACTTCACGTTGGCCACGTTTTCAGTTACACCCACACCGACTGCATTGCGCGCTACAAGCGCATGCGCGGCTTCGAAGTTTTTTATCCGATGGGCTGGGATGACAACGGGCTCCCAACGGAGCGCCGGGTTCAAAATTATTTTGGTGTTCGCTGCGATCCGAGTTTGCCATACGTCGTGGACTACACGCCACCGGCCAAGCCCGATGCCAAGAAACAAGAGCCGATCTCTCGCAAGAACTTCATTGAGTTGTGTGAACAATTAACAATTGAAGATGAAGTTGTCTTTGAAGACCTCTGGCGTCGGATGGGACTGTCCATTGACTGGGCGCAGACTTACCAAACAATTGACAAAAATGCCCAACGCGTAAGCCAACTGGCTTTCCTGCGAAATCTTGCCCGCGGCGAGGCCTATCAGTCTGAAGCACCAACACTGTGGGATGTAACTTTCCGTACCGCAGTGGCCCAAGCCGAACTCGAAGACCGAGAAGTTCCCGGCGCCTCTCACCGGATCGGTTTCGCACCAACGGAAAATCCCGCGAACACCGTCTTCATTGAAACTACCCGGCCAGAACTCCTCGCGGCCTGCGTCGCCCTCGTTGCGCACCCAGACGATCCCCGCTACCAACCACTGTTTGGCACCAACGTTGTCACCCCGGTCTTTGGTGTTGAAGTTCCCGTGCTGGCCCATACTCTCGCCGACCCGGAAAAAGGATCGGGCATTGCCATGGTCTGCACTTTCGGTGATCTCGCCGACGTCACCTGGTGGCGCGAATTACAGCTACCTACGCGGCCAATTCTTGGCTGGGATGGTCGCATTACCTCCGAAACCCCACCATGGATCACCACCCGCTCGGGTAAGGAACGCTTTGCTGCAATTGCCGGCGTCACAAGTTTCACCGCCAAACAACGCATGGTGGAAGTTCTACGAGAATCCGGTGACCTGGTCGGTGAACCGAAGGCGATTACCCATCCGGTGAAATTCTTCGAAAAGGGCGATAAGCCGTTAGAAATTGTGACGACCCGCCAGTGGTATATCGCCAACGGTGGCCGCGACCCCAAATTGCGTGATGAACTCCTTGCGCGCGGTCGAGACATCATCTGGCATCCACCCCACATGTTGGTTCGCTATGAAAACTGGGTTGAGGGTCTCAACGGCGACTGGTTAATTTCTCGTCAAAGATTCTTCGGGGTTCCCGTTCCCGTCTGGTACGCACTCGACACCGACGCCAATCCCGACTACGAACAGGTTCTCGTGCCCAGCGAAGCGTCGTTGCCAATTGATCCCAGTAGTGACGTCCCCACCGGTTACACCGAAGATCAACGCAACCAGCCAGGTGGCTTCACCGGTGACCCCGACGTCATGGACACCTGGGCAACAAGTTCACTCACTCCCCAGATCGCGGGCGGCTGGGAGCGGGACCCCGACCTTTTTGAGCGGGTATTCCCGATGGACATGCGGCCACAAGCACACGAAATCATTCGCACCTGGCTGTTTTCTTCCGTTGTTCGCGCTGATCTGGAAAATCAGGTACTTCCGTGGCAGCATGCCGCAATCTCCGGGTGGATCTTGGACCCGGATCGCAAGAAAATGAGTAAATCCAAGGGCAATGTGGTAACCCCCATGGACCTGCTCGACGAGTACAGCTCGGATGCGGTTCGTTACTGGGCCGCTTCGGGTCGCCCAGGAGCCGACACGGCATTTGATGTTGGCCAAATGAAAATTGGTCGGCGCTTGGCAATTAAATTGCTCAACGCCAGCAAGTTCGCCCTCACGCTCTCGGCGCTTTCCAGCGATCAAGACCGAGCAAGCATTACCGCCGAGGCGGTGTCTGAACCGGTTGATCAGGCCCTGCTGGCAAAGCTGGCCCAGACGGTAGAGAGCGCGACGAAAGCGTTTGAAGACTTCAACTACGCAAAGGCACTTGATGTCACCGAGTCATTCTTTTGGGAATTCACCGACGACTACGTTGAACTCGTCAAGGAGCGTGCATACGGAGAAACGAGCGGCGTCAACACCCAAAGCGCACGAGCAACCCTGCTGGTCACCCTGGACACCCTCCTGCGGCTCTTTGCACCATTTCTACCGTTCACCACCGAAGAAACCTGGTCGTGGTTCAACGACAACTCCATTCACACCAGTCGCTGGCCAGAGAGTGAAAGCCTGCGCGCGCTCTCACCCCGAGGGGAAGTGGCCCTACTTTCAACGGCAACAGATGCCCTGCGCATGATCCGCAAGGCAAAGTCGGAAGCCAAACTGTCCATGCGGGCGGCGGTCACCAGCGCTGAATTTACGGGAGGACCGGAAATGATTGAGCACATCGCTCTCGCTTCTTCAGATCTCAGCGCCGCTGGTTCCATCGAAGAGTTAACCACACGAGTTTCGCAGGACTCCCCCGAACTTTCCGGGCACATCATTCTCGCCGGGCAGTAATCAGGCAGTTTTTTCGCGGGGTGCACGTTTTGGTGCGCCGCGCGGAACCAGGGTGGGGTTCACCCGCTCACGCACGACCTCACCGGAGATAACCACCTTTGCCACGTCGGTGCGACTTGGTACTTCGTACATGACGTTGAGAAGGACTTCTTCCAAGATTGCGCGCAAACCACGCGCACCGGTGCCCCGAAGCAGCGCCAGCTCAGCTATTTCAACGAGCGCCTGTTCATCAAATTCAAGTTCAACACCGTCCAACTCAAATAGTTTTTGATATTGCTTAATCAAGGCGTTTTTGGGTTTAACGAGAACGGAGATGAGCGCTTCACGGTCAAGTTTGTTCACGGAGGTAAAAACTGGGAGCCGACCAATAAATTCGGGGATCATGCCGAATTTAATTAGATCTTCGGGCATGACGTGGGAGAACACATCTTCTGAGATGTCTTTGCTCTCTTCTCGCTCACCTTCAACAAGGTCGAATGTGAAGCCGAGACTCTTTTTTCCTAACCGAGCCTCAACAATTTTGTCCAAACCAGCGAATGCTCCGCCGACAATGAACAGCACGTTGGTGGTGTCAATCGAGATGAATTCCTGATGCGGATGCTTGCGACCACCCTGAGGCGGCACCGATGCGGTTGTACCTTCAATGATCTTGAGTAGCGCTTGTTGAACACCTTCACCGGATACGTCACGGGTAATGGAGGGGTTCTCGCTCTTACGGGCCACTTTATCGATCTCGTCGATGTAGATGATTCCCATTTCGGCGCGCTTGGTGTCAAACTCAGCCGCCTGGATGAGTTTGAGCAAAATATTTTCAACATCTTCACCAACGTAACCGGCCTCGGTCAACGCGGTGGCGTCCGCAATGGCGAACGGAACGTTTAGGACACGGGCCAGGGTTTGTGCTAACAGTGTCTTGCCCGAGCCGGTAGGTCCTAAGAGCAGAATGTTTGACTTGGCGAGTTCAACCGAGTCCTCTTTGCCTTTGTGGTGAGCTCCGGCTTGTACCCGCTTGTAATGGTTGTACACCGCAACGGAGAGGGACTTTTTAGCCGAGTCTTGCCCAATGACGTATTCGTCGAGGAACGCGTAAATCTCGCGCGGCTTAGGTAGTTCACCAATATCAGATGTACTTGCTTCGGTGAGTTCCTCTTCAATGATTTCATTGCACAGGTCAATGCATTCATCACAAATGTAAACGCCAGGGCCGGCGATTAACTTCTTGACCTGCTTCTGACTCTTTCCGCAGAAAGAACACTTCAGCAGGTCGCCACTCTCGCCAATACGCGCCACAACGCCCCTTACTCAGATTACGAAATCAACAACCCGGTAACCGTACCCCGTAAAGGGGGAATTACGCGCGATATACACAGGGTGAGGAGCGGAAATCTACTGAATAAATCTATTGGATGAGCCTGTGGGTGAAGACTAACCCTTACGGGAGGAGATGACCGAGTCGATCACGCCAAAATCCTTCGCCATGTCAGCCGTCAGGATTTTATCGCGCTCAATGTCTTTTTCGATCTGCTCAACCGAGCGACCCGTGTGCTTGGCAAGGATACCTTCCATCTCGGTACGCATCCGGATGATTTCATTGGCCTGAATCTCAATGTCGGAACCTTGACCACCACCTTCGGTGTACGGCTGGTGAATCAGAATCCGCGCATGCGGAAGGGCAAAACGCTTACCCGGAGATCCTGCTGCTAACAAAACGGCGGCGGCCGAAGCGGCCTGACCCAGACACACGGTCTGCACCTGTGGCTTAACAAACTGCATGGTGTCATAGATCGCGGTCATCGCGGTGTAGGAGCCACCGGGTGAGTTAATGTAGATCTGAATGTCACGATCTGGATCCAATGACTCCAAGGTCAATAGCTGGGCCATGACGTCGTCGGCTGATGCATCGTCAATTTGAACACCTAGGAAAATAATTCTTTCTTCAAAGAGTTTGGTGTACGGATTGTGAACTCGCTCACCCGTCGCGGTGCGCTCACGAAACTCCGGGAGGATGTACCGGTTGGTTGGGTTAATCACTTCTAGGCTCCCTTGCTCTTTGATTCGCCCTTGGGGGCATCGGCTGAAGTGCTGTACACATGATCAATCAAGCCGTATTCGCGGGCTGCCTCGGCATCGAACCAGCGGTCGCGATCTGAATCCTTTTCGATCTGTTCCAAGGTTTGACCGCTGTGCTCGGCAATGAGAACCGCCATCCGCTTTTTGATGAACAGCATCTGCTCTGCTTGAATCTTGATATCACTCGCGGTTCCACCGAGGCCACCGGACGGTTGATGCATCATGATTCGCGTATTCGGTGTTGCATACCGCTTGCCATCAGCGCCGGCGCACAGGAGGAACTGTCCCATCGAGGCGGCCAATCCCATGGCAACGGTGGTGACGTCATTGGGGATCAGGGCCATGGTGTCGTAAATGACCATGCCAGCGGAAATCGATCCGCCCGGGGAGTTGATATACAGGCTAATGTCTTTTTCTGGATCCTCTGCCGCGAGGACCTGCAACTGCTTCGCGATCCGGTTGGAGTTGTCGTCCATCACCGGGCCTTCAAGCCAAATAATTCGCTCACGCAGGAGCCGCTCGTCCAGCATGTCACCGAATCCGGCCATACTGCCACCGGTCCGCATAAATGGTAGGCCGAGCTCTGGGTGAGACCCTGCGTTACGGCGAGGGCTGAAACCGGGGCTGGAATGAGGGCTGTTAAAGGGGACGGTCACGAATTCTCCTAGCGGTTAGCAATTTGCATTGAGCGGAAAGCTTTCAGCGTGCTGAATGAAACCTTAACGCCAAATCAGCACCACTCCGGTAGTGATTGCCCCTCGTTCGCCCTAAGCCGAACCGGTGATTGCAGCGAGTTCCGCATCGAGTTCGGCCAGGTCAATGACGACACCATTGGTGTCAACAACCTTGGCGCTCTCAAGCACCTTCGCCAACGCTTTGGCCCGACGGATATCTGCCATGGCCATCGGGACCTGTCCCGCTTCAACAAGGGCCTTTGCGAATGCGTCCGGTGCCATTGAGTATCGGGGCGCCTGCTGCATTAGCCAAGCGCTGAGTTCGCTCTCGCCAACGGTGAGCTCCTCCTCTTCAGCGATCTTGTCCAAAATAAACTGGCTCTTCAGCCCGGTGCGGATCTCGGCTTCAACTTCGGCGCGGTGCTCTTCACCGGAGTCGTGTCCGTCGTGGAAGTGACCCTCGACTTCGGCTGCGATCAACGCTTCCGGCAGCGGCAAATCCACCTGCTCCAGCAGAACGTCGTGGATTTTGTTTCGTGCCTGATTTCCCTGTTCCATTTTCTTGAGTCGACCAAGACGGGTTTCAATATCGGTACGCAATTCTTCAACGGTGTCAAACTCTGAAGCCATCGAGACGAAATCGGCATCGAGTTCGGGAAGTTCGCGCTCACGAACGGCGCTGACCTCAACGGTGACCTTCAAGGGAACGTCCACCCAATCACCGTTTTGCGGAGTGAATTCGAAGGTGCGTGATTCGGCTTTGCTGGCCCCGCGGACGGCTTCGTCGAAACCGGGGAGCATTCCTTCGGTTCCCAGTTCATAGGACATTGCCGATGCACTGAGGTCGTCAACGTCATCGCCAGTTTCCGTCTTGCCGGAAATGTTTACCAAAAGAATGTCACCGTCAGCGCTGGCGCGATCAACTTCGGCCAGGTTTGCAAAGCGCCTACGCAATGAATCGATTTGCTCGGTAATGTCAGATTCTTCAAGAACAACCGGTTCAACTTCAACGGTGAGTGAATCAAATGCGGGGAGGGTAAACTCGGGACGAACATCAACTTCAGCGGTGAAGGTGAGTTTGTCACCATCCGCGACTTCGGTAACTTCAATTGTTGGCTGACCGATCGGACGAATCTTATTTTCAACGACCAGTTCGTCGTAGGCCTTGGGGACCGCGTTATTTACCGCTTCTTCTAAAACTGCCCCACGGCCGACCCGCTGCTCAACAACCCGGGCCGGGACTTTGCCTTTACGGAAACCAGGGACATTGATTTGCTTGCCAATCCGAGTGAGCGCCTCATCCAGACTCGGCTGCAACTCCGCAAATGGAATCTCAACGCTGAGCTTAATCCGGGTGGGGCTGAGGGTCTCGATCTCACTTTTCATGTAGTGCTCCAGGTCTTGAGGTTGGGTATTTCCGACAATGTCACATGGTGGACCGCTCATGCAAACGGACCGCATGGTCGGGGCGGGGAGATTCGAACTCCCGGTCTCCTGCTCCCAAAGCAGGCGCGCTAGCCACTACGCTACGCCCCGGACTGGCCAAACAACTACATCTAACACCGAGTCCCAGAGTCTAGGGGTACGTCGTTTGAGCCCTTAACCTGCCTGTGCCAACCTTACTTTTTTCGGACCGCAATCAGCTCGCGGTCGCGACTGTTTCGGGTATCGATGTGCCACTTGTCGTTGGTGTTTTGGGTGCTTTGCCCTTGCGACCGATTACCCAGAAGAACAGCATCAGCGTTGGAATGACGTAGGCGAGCCAGATGACAACCTCAAGCCAAGACATGGTGGGCGTCACATTCACTATGCCTTTGATCAAAGTTCCCAGCACACTGTCGGGGGCAATTGTCTGTGAGACATCAATTGCATTGTTGTCTGCGCCGGGAAGCCACCCTAGTTCTTGGAATTCGTGTACCCCGTAACGCAAGACGCCAGCGGCGACAATGACGAGTGCGGCGCCGGTCCACTTGAACAACGCGCCGAGGTTGAGCTTGACCGCGCCCCGATACATGAGCACACCCAAGATCACCGATGTCGCCAAGCCCAAGACAGCCCCAATGAGTGGCGCTGCCGTTTCACCGCTGGATTGAATTCCCGCGAAGAGAAACAGCACAGTCTCCAGGCCTTCCCGGATCACTGCAAGGAAGGCAACGAAGGCCAGTGCGGCGGCGCTCGCTTCCAGGGCTTTATCAACTTCACCGTGCAGGTGCGACTTGATATGCCGGGCATGGGAGGCCATCCAAAAAATCATCCAGGTAATCAGGGCAACTGCCATCAGCGAGGTGATTCCAGCAAATGCCTCTGCAGCTCGCTCACTCAAGCTGTCATCGACAAAGAGCAAGATGGTGCCCAGCGCGAGGGAGATACCAATTGCTGCGGAGACGCCGACCCATACTCGACCTACCGCCTGGGAGTTATTGGTGCGGACAAGATAGGCAATCAAAATCGCTACAATCAGCGCGGCTTCAAATCCTTCACGCAGTCCAATTAAGTAGTTTGCAAACACGGTAACACTCTCCATCTTGACCGAAAATAAATCATGACACGGACATTAGGTTGTCCTAAGTGAGTGAACCCTAACTGAGGATGCCCTAAGTTGCCATGTCGCCCCTAAAACTGGGCCTGCCGGTGAAGAATTCGGCTTTAATACTATTCTTACGCTGCTTCTGCAGTTGTCCCTCGCGGGTGTAGCTCAATGGTAGAGCCCCAGCCTTCCAAGCTGGCCATGCCGGTTCGATCCCGGTCACCCGCTCCACGTGTCCTCCCAGGTAAGGCGCCTAACTACTCCCTGCCCCTCTCGCCGGGTACAAGTCTTCGCCAGGTACAAGTCTGTGGACAAGTGATCGATGGCAAGCACGGGATGTCCTCGGGCAAACGTCCGGCCACGACGAGTGAGGGCAGGTGCGCATCCAGGGTCTTGCACCGGTGGGCCCGCAAATAATCAAGGTCGCGACCGATTGGCGAGTCCGCACTCTTGGGAGCACCGGCATGGGTGGGAGCTCGGAGCCCAGGCCTTGAGCATCCGTGTTCCGAGTTTTTGGTAGTTCCTGATCCGCGTTTTTGGTAGCTTAATTCCCGCGTTTTGGGTGTCTAACTCGTGAGCCTGCCGACTCGCTTCCCTTGCTGCACCGGCGTCTGGGACCTGTCGTCGAGCGCCTGCTCAACGTGGAACCGGACATCGCCCTCCATGGCCCCCGGTCAGTCGGCAAGTCCACGTTGTTGCGTCAGGTCGCGATGGAACCGCACCTATCTGCGTCGACGAGTACCGGCCACGTCCCGGAGATCCTCAGCGCGATCAAGGCTCGCCTCAATCGCGAGGGGTCCCTGCCCGGCACCACCTTGCCGACAGGCTCGACACGTCAGGACGCACTGCCTCGAACGTCTGAGGCCTTAACCGGATGCCTGCATCACTTGACGATATTGCCGCTGTCTCAAGGTGAGATCGGCGGAGTCACCGAGAACTTGCTCCCGTTGCTACTCGCCGGCCCCGATGCGGGCGTGGCGGCTCTGTCGAGTTCGAGCACCACCCGGCAGGACTACGCCAAGCGCATCTGTGCTGGCGGCTTCCTCCTCGCCTTGCAACGCAGCGCCATCGATCCCGACCGATGGTTCGCCGACTACATCTCGCAATCTGTGGAGCGGGACGTACGCGAACTGACGAGAATCCGCGATCGACAACTCTTCGGGAGGTCCTGAACCGACTTGCAGCTCGCACTGCTTCAATCCTCGACATCAGCAAAGCCATGTCCGAACTGCCAGGAGAACGTAAGACCCACGAGAACGACATCCGGTTGCTCGAGGACTTGTTTCTCGTGCGTCGACTACCAGCGTGGGGCAGGGCGCTCGCATCTCGAACAATCAAGTCACCCAAGGTCCACGTCCTCGACTCCGGACTTGCAGCGTTCCTGCTCGGTCTCTCCCCAGCCAAGGTGGCAACTGACAATGCCTCGGCCTCGACGGAGTTCGGCCACGTGGTCGACGTAGTCATGGGTTCCCGAAGCGACCCATTACCCAGGTTGGTAGTTGATCAACCCCGGGTCGCCTTCGCCGATGTCGATTTCCTTGGCAGGGACTCCATATTGTTCGCGAATCTGATCGACTGCTAACGCGGCATTTGCCCAGTGGTCAACGCCATTAAAAAGATCGATTCCCGATGCTTTGCTCCGCAAAACAGCTTCGGAGTACAAATGTCCGACATCGGGGCGATTGAAGTGGGCTCCCTTGGAGATGAAGTTTCCGATCGGAAGACTGATGTTACCGATACCGTACAAGCTCAGCGCCAGGACGATCGTGCCAAAGCTAGCGGGGTCATCTGACGTCGCATGCATATAAGCATTGACTTGTAGCTCACCGACCGCGGTCGGTGGGTAGCCGCTAATGACGTGCACCCAATCGTGCATCGCGGTCGGTTCGGTGACCCCATGGGATTCACCGGGATACGGCCAGCCGTTCGTCTGGTACATGTGTGCGAGTTGTTTGCCCCAGGTTCCGTCGGGAAGGTCTTCGAGTCGCCGGTACTTGTTTGCGATGGCTTCACTTGTGCCATGCCCTCGCATTGCGGCAACGTTTTTTACAAATTCACGGATTCCGTCGTCCTTGATCGTCTTGATCGCGGCTCGGCGAAGCGGGGTCCGGGCGAAAAGGTCGATGTACATCATCTTCAGGTGGCCCTGCGCCCGATCGCGAAATGTGTGGAGTTGGCTGAGGTTGATTCCAAAAGCTTTGGCGTATCGATCGATACGGTCAGCCTGCTGGGTTGACACCCTGAGGCGCCCTTCATCGGTTGCAACCCCGTCGACCTCAACGGGCGCAAGCATTTCCAGTGCCAGCATCGCCTGAAGAACTTGCAGCCGGATCTGGGGATCCTCGATGGCGAGTGCCGCCTGTTCTGGTGTTAGCGCTTCCATGGTTTCTACATCAACATCTGCTTTCATGATGTCGTGAGCAATGGACTCCATGGTCATAATTTGGATTTGGTTTAGCCCCTGTTCGCCAACCGATCCCTTAACAGCGGCAACAATCGATGGAGCAAGGGATGCTGGCGGCAAAATAATCATGCGGGCACCTTAATTCGAATCGCAGTTCATTCCGTTTCAAGCCTATCGGTTCGCGGCAGGATGCCCATGGAATTTCCTTAAACCCGCTGGTTATCACAGTTCTGTTTCTTGGTGATTATCAAAAATACATGCCGTAGCAAATTGTGTTGGACCACGAAATGTGGATATCAACTCTTGTGCGTCTCCCAACTTGGTAGTAAAAAAGTCATTTCTCCAAATTTCGCCTCACATGATGAG
>Ga0209702_10009519_pt1 | contig 10801 bp, 8 predicted proteins | sample FRY01_FD_187210 | JGI IMG/M metagenome (GOLD analysis project Ga0209702, IMG submission 187210) | Freshwater microbial communities from Lake Fryxell liftoff mats and glacier meltwater in Antarctica - FRY-01 (SPAdes) (version 2) | ecosystem: Environmental > Aquatic > Freshwater > Ice > Glacier... | reverse complement strand
TAGGATCGCTGAAACCATCTACGTGGCCGGAAGCCTTCCAAACCTTTGGATGCATGAAAATGGCCGAATCAATTCCTACGATATTCTCATTCAGTTGAACCATCGATTTCCACCAATATTCTTTGATATTATTCTTAAGTTCTACACCGTTTTGACCATAATCATATACAGCACTTAATCCATCGTAAATTTCTGATGATTGAAATACAAAGCCGTATTCTTTGGCATGAGCGGTCACTTTTTTGAATAAATCTTCTGGTTGCATGGGAGGGAGGGGTTAGTAGGAAGGGAATTCGACAAGCTCATTCCAGGGTCAAGGAAGGAGAAAGTAGAAAGGTGGAAAGTATTAAGTATTAAGTATTAAGTATAAGGTAGAAAGAAGACAGTAGGAAGCAGGAAGTAGGAAGGGAATTCGACAGGCTCATTCCAGGGTCCAGGAAGGAGAAAGTGGAATTGAAAGTGAATTCTTCAACCATTTGAGCTTTTAGTTTAAACTATAGATTTAAGAAGATTCATATCCAACATTGGCCCTATCATCAAGTCTCAATACTTTATACTTAAATCTTAATACCAATTTTTGGAGAAAGGAGGAATTGAATTCTTCAACCATTTGAGCTTTTAGTGTAAACTATAGATTTAAGAAGAGTCATATCCAACATTGGCCCTATCATCAAGTCTCAATACTTTATACTTAAATCTCGATACCAATTTTTTGGAGTTAGTTATTTTTGAAAACAATTAAAACCCCCTTCATTCCTGAAGGAGATCGCGTTTGGTTCGGCAACGTGTAATGGATTTCGCATACGTATCAACATTGACATCGCTCAAAGAAAAACGGATGGCTTCTTTATACTTCTCGATGGCTGCATTATAATCTTGCCGTAATTCGTTAAGAATGCCGTGCTCATTGTATATGGCTGACTTATCCACACCAGGCACCTGAAGAGCTTTTAATAATAGGGTCTCCACTTCATCATATTTGCCTAATGTAGAAAGTACAATACTTAGGTTGAGATACACCGGTGGATATTCCGGATTGTAAGCCAAGCATTGCTTATACATCGATTCGGCAGAATTGACATCCTTTAACTTGGTTTCATAGATCCAACCAAGGTGATTGTAAGCTTTGCCATAATCAGGTACTTCAGCAATTATTCCTTCTAAGAGGTTAACTGCGTCGGCAATCTTATTATTTCTAATCAGCTCATCAGCCTCAAAAAGCATATCATCGAATTCAAGATGTTTATTTGCCGGCATATTCTTTCAATTTGGGCTGCAAAACTAAGGAATTTGCTTTAGGCTATTCTATAAACTATTCGAATCCTAGGAAAAGAAACTTCACTCAATAAGTAAGCTGGATTTCGAAAATGGCATATGGTGAGTTTGCAATTACTTGGCTGCTGTCATCATTTTACTATCCTTAAACGCCCCGTCGGCATTTTCAACAGTAATTTGATAAACATAATTTGCTGGGTCTAGATTGCTCGAAGTTGGATCAAAGTCGAAGGTGTGATTTCCTTTATCAAGCTTATTCAACTTGAATTCTCCAATCACAGCGCCCTGAAGACTAAACACTTCCATTTTAACATCAGAAGCCTGCTTTAACTCAAATGGAATCGTTGTTCTTGAAGAATACGGATTTGGAAAATTCTGACCGAGCGAAAATTGTTTGGCGTTTTGGTTTTCAATATGACCTTTGCCTAAGGCTCCACTTCCTAGTATAGTTACTTCAAGAAATGAATCGTATCCACCCGTTTCGGCATTGGGAGTTATTGTGGCTAGCTGGGAACTGTATCCATCTGAGAACGAAAAGTCCTGCGCAAAAGAAACAGGATCAGCACCTTGCGGGTACAAATCAGGATTGGCGAGGTAAATAGCGTTTTTGTCATCCAAGTCGAACGTAAATTGCGATACCGCTGAATACGATGAACTAACAAACACTTGAAAGTGAATGTGGGTGATTCGGCCGGGATACCAACCTGGCAAAATGGTGATAAAATCTACCTCTCCATTTGCATCGGTAAATTGGTAACCTCTAAAATGTTTGTCATCCACATTACCAGGATTCAGGGCAGTGTTATAGCCTGAATAAACTCCGTCTTTTGTACAGTGCCAGATGTTCAATCGAAGATTTGCCATCGGTTCGCAATTCGTGGAACCAGTAACTCGAAGTTTGAGATTGAGCTGAACACCAGCATGAGATTCACGAATATCTTGTCGGAAGAAATAAGTATTTTCTGTTAAGTCGAGTGTAAATGGCCCAGCGGTTTCAGAAGGAACAAGTACACAACTGTTTACAGCAACTGATTCTGATCTTGCCGCAATGAGATCCTTGAAAGGAATTAATGACGTAGCTCCAACAATACCTGATAGCTTGAGAAAGTCTCTTCGTTTTTTATTCATGGGGAGCTTGGTTTATGGGGTTGAATATAAACGAAATTATCCAAATAGAGTCTGTCTATAGCGTCTCCTGATGTCGTTACACTAGTCCGAAAAATGCTCATTTACAAAAGTAAACTGTGCTTTTTCTGCCTTCGTGCGCCTAATCAGAAGCCTCTATAGTTCAAACTCTTGACTCTGTGGACAGACAATAACTTGAGTCTATCTATAGCGTCTCCTGATGTTGTTGCACTCGTCCGAAAAATGCTCACTTACAAAAGTAAACTGTGCTTTTTCGACCTTCGTGCGCCTAATCAGAAGCCTCTATAGTTCAAACTCTTGACTCTGTGGACAGACACTAATTAGAGTCTGTCTATAGAGTCTCCCGATGTTGTTGCACTAGTCTGAAAAAGGCTCATTTACAAAAGTAAACTGTGCTTTTTCGGCTTTCGTGCGCCTAATCAGAAGCCTCTATGGTTCAAACTCCTAACTCTGTGGACAGTCTCGTGATGTCGTTACACTAATCTGAAAAATGCTCATTTACAAAAGTAAACTGTGCTTTTTCGGCTTTCTTGCGCCTAATCAGAATCCTCTATAGTTCAAACTCCTGACTCTGTGGACAGTCTCGTGATGTCGTTACACTAATCTGAAAAATGCTCATTTACAAAAGTAAACTGTGCTTTTTCGACCTTCGTGCGCCTAATCAGAAGCCTCTATAGTTCAAACTCCTAACTCTGTGGACAGTCTCCCGATGTCGTTGCACTCGTCCGAAAAATGCTCATTTACAAAAGTAAACTGTGCTTTTTCTGCTTTCGTGCGCCTAATCAAAAGCCTCTATAGTTCAAACTCCTAACTCTGTGGACAGTCTCCCGATGTTGTTGCACTAGTCCGAAAAATACTCATTTACAAAAGTAAACTGTGCTTTTTCGGCCTTCGTGCGCCTAATCAGAAGCCTCGATAGTTCAAACTCTTGACTCTGTGGACAGACACTAATTATTAGGGTTCAATAAAAATCAGCAACACGTCGGATGCGAGACAAGAGGATTTTTTGACGTACAAATAGTACTTCAAAATACTCTTAACGAAGCAGATAGCGTGTTGCTGGCTAAAGCAAATTCTAGAAAACAATAGAAATAATAATTTACGATGCATACAATCTGGTTAATTTCTTCAAATAATGCACACCAAATCAAAAGTTAAACATTATAACATTTACGTAATCAATATTTTAGATGTTTTTAAGTGGACCCTAAGTAAGAATTAAGAGCTTCGAGTAATACCTTTGCGTCATGTTCATTATTGAAGACAAACTCGTTTCTGAGGAAATACTTGAAAAAAAATTCGTTTGTGACTTATCTGCATGCAAAGGAGCATGCTGTGTGCAAGGTGATGCAGGCGCTCCTCTGAACAATGATGAATTAGGTATACTTGAAGAAGAGTACGCTAACATCAAAGATTTTCTTCGAGAAGAAGGGCGCCAAGCCATCGCTGAAGAAGGAGTTTATACAATTGATTCAGACGGGGATATTGTTACGCCGCTGATCAATGGCAAGGAGTGCGCCTATACCTTATTTGAAAAGGATGGCACAGCTTCTTGTGGGATTGAAAAGGCGTGGAAGGCAGGCAAAACAAGTTTTAGAAAGCCTATTTCTTGTCATCTATACCCAATTAGGGTTAGTAACCAGACCCAATACGAAGCATTAAATTATCATGCTTGGGAAATTTGCAAACCTGCTTGCAGTTGCGGAGAATCTTTAAAAGTTCCTGTCTATAGGTTTTTGAAAGATTCGTTGATACGCGCTTATGGTAAAGAATGGTATGGGTTTTTGTGTGAAGCAGCTAGCGCATGGGAAGCTCAGAATTACCAAGCGGATTCTGAATAAGGTTCAAATCTAAAGTTTGAATTTTGCAATAGCAAAAAGCTATTTTTCTAGTTTGTGTTAATGTTAATAGCACTTTAACTGACTCGTTAGCAAAGGTTTGAAGTGTTCACAAATCTATTTTCATCAGTAAGTTACACTTTAGCCCAAACTTAGATTTTAGCTGTATCTCACGTTGTCAGGGCACTCAGCGCACTATGTTTAAAAGTGCAGTCAAATGTTAACAAAAACGATTTGGCATTGGCCTTTCGGAAGTCCATTTTTGTGAAGCAAATTTTTCCGGCGAAGCTTTGAGGCAATACACTGACAGATAGCACTTTGACTTTCTGAAAGAAATTGTCACCCTCACCGAAAACGCTAATAAATTGATAATCAATACAATAACAAATAAATGGGAGACGTTTTACTAGACAAATCAATAATGACCGCCATGGAAGGCCAAGTAATAAATGTTGAACCCATCTTGCAGGAAAATAAGGATCGCTTTGTGCTTTTTCCAATTAAGCACAAAGAAATATGGGAGATGTACAAAAAGGCGGAAGCCAGTTTTTGGACTGCGGAAGAGATTGATCTAGAAGCAGACTTGCATCACTGGGAGCACAAATTGACAGATGATGAGAGACATTTCATCAAACACGTTTTAGCGTTTTTCGCTGCAAGCGATGGTATTGTAAATGAGAATTTAGCTATCAATTTCATGAATGAGGTACAATATCCAGAAGCAAGATGCTTTTATGGCTACCAAATCATGGTTGAGAATATCCACTCAGAGACCTATTCACTGCTAATCGACATGTACATCAAGAACACAGAGGAAAAGCATCATCTATTTCATGCTTTAGAAACTGTTCCTGCCGTTGGTAGAAAAGCAAATTGGGCACTTCGTTGGATTGAAAATGGCGATTTTGCTGAAAGACTAGTTGCGTTTGCTGCCGTTGAAGGTATCTTCTTCTCTGGTTCATTCTGTTCCATTTTTTGGCTAAAAAAGCGTGGCTTGATGCCTGGATTAAGTTTTTCAAACGAACTTATATCCCGCGACGAAGGACTTCATTGTGACTTTGCATGTCTACTTTATAGACAATTACTCAATAAACTAAGTGAGAAGCGCGTTAAAGAAATTATCGCAAGTGCTGTAGAGATTGAAAAAGAATTTGTTTGCGAAGCAATTCCCGTCCAACTCATCGGAATGAATGCAGATTTGATGTGTCAATACATCGAGTTTGTTTCTGACCGATTGCTAAACGCCCTTGGATACGAAAAAATGTACAATGCAACTAATCCATTCGACTTTATGGATATGCAATCGCTTAATGGTAAAACAAACTTCTTCGAGAAGAAAGTTGGCGACTACCAAAAAGCTGGTGTAATGAGCAAGAGAGAAGACAAAGTAATCCGTTTTGACGAAGAATTCTGATAAAATAAATTCCTAAATGAGCACAGAAAACCAATACGTAATCAAGCGCGACGGCAGAAGAGAGTCGGTTAAGTTTGATAAAATTACAGCACGCATCCAGAAACTATGCTACGGGTTAGATCCTGTTCACATCGATTCTGTGAGCGTTGCCATGAAAGTGATCCAAGGAATTTATCCTGGTGTTACTACCGAAATCCTCGATAACCTAGCTGCCGAAACCGCCGCTACGATGACTATTAAGCATCCTGATTATGCGCTTCTTGCTTCTAGAATTGCTATCTCGAATCTTCACAAAACTACACTTAAGTCATTTTCTGAGACAATGGCGACTTTGTATAACTACATTGACCCAAAAACCCAACAGAAAGCGCCACTGATTGCTGACGATGTTTATGAAATAATCTCGAAAAACGCAGAAATTCTAGATTCTACTATTATCTATGATCGCGATTTTGGCTATGATTATTTTGGATTTAAAACTTTAGAAAGATCATATCTGCTAAAAACAAACAATCAGGTTGCAGAGCGCCCACAACACATGCTAATGCGCGTGTCTGTTGGGATTCACAAAGATGACATTGAACAAGCAATCAAGACGTATCATTTAATGTCTGAACGTTGGTTTACGCACGCAACTCCTACCCTATTCAATGCTGGAACGCCAAAGCCACAAATGTCGAGCTGCTTCTTGTTAACCATGCGCGACGATAGCATTGATGGAATTTACGATACACTAAAGCAATGCGCAAAAATTAGCCAAAGTGCTGGTGGTATTGGTTTAAGCATTCACAATGTTCGTGCAACAGGCTCTTACATTCGAGGCACAAATGGTACTTCAAACGGTATTGTTCCGATGCTTCGTGTATTTAATGATACTGCTCGCTACGTTGACCAAGGTGGAGGAAAACGCAAAGGTTCTTTCGCTATTTACATCGAACCTTGGCACGCTGATATATTCGATTTCCTTAACCTAAAGAAAAACCATGGTAAGGAAGAAGCTCGTGCGCGTGATTTATTCTACGCTATGTGGATTTGCGATCTTTTCATGAAGCGTGTCGAAGAAGAAGGCGATTGGTCATTGTTCTGCCCTAATGAAGCTCCAGGTCTTTCTGATTGCTGGGGTGAAGAGTTTGAAGCGCTTTATGAGCGTTACGAATCCGAAGGAAAAGCACGCAAAACAATCAAGGCGCGTGAACTTTGGTCGAGCATTTTGGAAGCTCAAATAGAAACTGGCACTCCGTACATGCTTTATAAAGATGCATGTAATCGTAAAAGTAATCAGCAAAATCTTGGAACTATCAAGTCTTCAAACCTTTGCACTGAGATAATTGAATATACCGACGAGAATGAAGTTGCAGTATGTAATTTGGCATCTATCGCCCTTCCTCGCTTTGTGATTGATGGTGCATTCGATCACAATAAGTTATTCGAGGTTACTTATCAGATTACGTTAAACCTTAACAAGATTATCGATAGAAACTATTATCCAGTAATTGAAGCCGAGCGTTCAAACCTGCGTCATCGTCCTATTGGTATTGGTGTTCAAGGTCTTGCTGATGCATTTATTTTGCTTCGTTATCCTTTTGAAAGTGAAGACGCTCAACTATTGAATCGTGAAATTCATGAGACAATCTATTACGCTGCAATGACTGCTTCGAAAGACTTATCCAAGGTTGAAGGTCATTACGAGACTTACCCTGGAAGTCCTGTTTCAAAAGGTATTTTCCAATACGATATGTGGAACGTAACGCCAACAAATCGCTGGGAATGGGATATCTTGAAAGAAGAAGTTGCGAAATATGGTGTACGTAATTCATTGTTGTTAGCTCCAATGCCGACTGCTTCTACATCGCAGATTCTTGGAAACAATGAGTGTTTTGAGCCTTATACAAGTAATATTTACGCAAGACGTGTAATTGCTGGTGAGTTCATCATCGTTAATAAGCATTTGTTGCGCGACTTAGTTGACTTAGGTATTTGGAATGAAGATTTGAAAAACAAAATCATCGTAGCAAATGGCTCAATTCAAAACGTAGAGGAGATTCCTGAAAATATTAAGGAATTGTACAAAACTGTATGGGAAATTAAGCAACGCAGTATCATTGATATGGCAGCCGATCGCGGTGCATACATTTGCCAATCTCAGTCTTTGAATATTTTCTTAGAGGCTCCAAACGTGGCTAAACTTACTTCTATGCATTTTTATGCGTGGAAAAAAGGTTTAAAAACGGGCATGTATTACTTGCGTTCGAAAGCAGCAACCGAGGCGATTAAGTTTACGGTTCAAACTCAGGCCGAAAAACAATTCACACCCGTAGTTAAAGAAAACGCTCCAATTGTGTCAACAGTTTTTGCTGATGTTCAAGCTGATATATCATGTTCGCTAGATAATCCTGAGGATTGCGAAGCTTGCGGTAGTTAGTAGAATTTGTTGTAATTTTTTTAAGCCCCATTGATTCCTAGTCATTGGGGCTTTTTATTTTTATTCTCATATTTTAGATAGGATTCACTCAAAAAGTCAGTAATAAGGTGGCTGCAAGGCACAGACATTGAAGATGTATATTTAATACTTCGAAATGGCTGTAACGAAGCAAATGCTGTATTTCTGACTAGCTTAAATAGTAAATAATGAAAAATTCAGCGCAATCTTGGTGTAAGGATTTTTGATGATACTCAATTAAATTCATGCATTAAAAATGAATAATTCAGCAAGAGATAACCCATTTAAAAGGCATTAAGTGCTTTTGAGTAAACCCTATTTAATCCAAGATTTTATGTTATTATGCCGATGCAATAGCTGTTTGGTTCAATGAAATTGGACTATTACTAATATACTTTCGGTATACTAAACTAAATCCATGCATTCAGTAATCATCTACACAACAACTAATGCATACGCTTTCTCACAATCGCAAAGCACACTTGGAGACCCTCCAAATTTAAATGCTGGCCAATGGACTAACACCTCTATTTCCGGAAGCATTCTTCAGGCTTCTGCATCATCTCGTATGGCAGTTATCTTAACCGATACAAATGTTTATGGGTTTTCTCAAAGTCAAGGCTCCTTAGGAAGTGCCCCAAATGACTCTTACGGCGTATGGACAGCGCAATCAATTTCAGGCAATGCCATCGATATTAAGACAACTAGATAACTTTTTATGCATTTACTTTCAAAAATGAAATACATATAGACATCTGAGTTTTTATTAGTGTTACTTAAACTACTTTCTACTACATTCACTTAATAAAGCTTTCCTTTATTTAAATCTTCAAAAAATGTCCCACACTTCATTTAAAACGGTCATTGAAGAATTCCCAGCTATGCTGTTTGCTGTCTCCAACGATGGGCAATTTCATTTATGGAATAAAGAAAGTGAGCAAATTACAGGATATTCGGCTTCTGAGGCGGAACTAAATAAAGAATTCTCGAAGGAGTTTTTTTGTAGTTCTTCCTTGTTAAATACCATAAGCCAAATTCAAAAAGAGAAGAAAGATGCAAGCGTAACTTTTCAAAATGTTGAAATTAATGTAAAGGGCAATCGCACAAAAAAATTTCGCTTTATAGTTAGGTTCCGAGTAATTCCAATTATTGACGAATTAAATACTTGGGTGATTGGATTTGACGAAACCAAACAATCTGAAATTAACGAAACATATATTCTTTTGGCTGATCGGTTCGAGATGTTCACTCAAGCTACTAATGATGCTGTTTGGGAATGGGATATTATGAAAGATACCCTTTGGTGTGGCGAAGGATTAAATGGTCTTTTTGGTCATCCTGAAGGAGGCCAAACAACTTCCTTTCAATGGTGGGCCGACAGGGTGCATCCTGATGACAGGGATAGAGTTGTTCAAAAAATCAGGAGCTCCGCTCAGTCTGACGTCAGATCTTGGCAAGACGAATACCAATTCAAAAGAAAAGATGACACATACTGTTACGTTCAAGATAAAGGATTAACTATTTTCGATAAGAAAGGCAAGGCTCTGAAGATGATTGGTGGAATGACCGATATAACAGAGAAAAAAATCTACGAGCAAAGTCTAATTGTTAAAAATCAACAACTTGCCGAATATGCATTCTTTAATTCACATAAAGTTAGAGCTCCCTTGGCAAGGCTGATGTCGTGTGTTAACATTCTAGAAATTGATTCCGAAATTGACAAGGCAACAATTGAAATTCTAAAGGCTATTAAGTTATCTGCCGATGAACTCGATAATGAAATTCGAGATATTGGAAATTTGCTTTCAATGGACGCTAATCTAGGAGTAAAAAAGAGTTGAGAATAGCATAAATTTAACTGTATATACATGTATACCTAACATACTTTAATCCATATTAAACTATTTATTAGCTAATTACGCATAAATAGGAAGACGAAATAAACAATGGAAACATTTTTTTAGCATTTCGTTTCCCGCATGCAAAATGTTTCTACCTTTGTCGGCAATGGAAGAGAAATTAACCTCATTGTTGGAAAATGTGAAGAGCATTTTCATGCGATACGGCATCAAAAGCGTCACAATGGACGACTTATGCCGTGAAATGGGCATTTCCAAAAAAACACTTTATCAATTTGTTAGCGACAAGAATGACCTAGTTAAAAAGGCTATGTCGCATGAAATATGCACCGATCAACTAGAAATGAACTCTGTTCTAGAAAAGAATTTGGGAGCCATTGATGAGTTAATGGAAATCACAAAACTTGTTGGTGTGAAGTTGAAGAATATGCATCCTTCAATTTTGTACGACATGCAGAAATATTATCCAGAAGCTTGGGAGATCATGTCAAAGCACCGCAATGGATATATTGTCCAAACCATAAAGAACAATATTCTAAAGGGTCAAAAAGAAGGCATTTACCGTTTCGACTTAAACGAGCAAATCATTGCCTTGCTTTTCGCTTCTAAAATTGAATTATTCGCTGATACAAATGCATACGCTCACCTCGGATTAACTCCTTCCCAGATGTATGCCGAAAATCTGATTTATCACATCAGAGGCATCGCAAACTTAGAAGGCATCAAACTACTAGAACAAAAATTTTCATCTTCAAACCCAAGCCCATATGAAAAATAGCGTGTTCCTGCTGCTACTGCTCTTCTCAGCTGCTATTCAGGCACAAACAGC
>Ga0209702_10009514_pt1 | contig 10808 bp, 10 predicted proteins | sample FRY01_FD_187210 | JGI IMG/M metagenome (GOLD analysis project Ga0209702, IMG submission 187210) | Freshwater microbial communities from Lake Fryxell liftoff mats and glacier meltwater in Antarctica - FRY-01 (SPAdes) (version 2) | ecosystem: Environmental > Aquatic > Freshwater > Ice > Glacier... | reverse complement strand
TAATCAGGGGGAGCAAATAGAAACTTTTAAACTGGAAGCAGATCAAGCCGAACGTGCAGGAGATTATGGCAAGGTAGCTGAACTGAGATATGGTAAGATCAAGGAAGCCCAGGATAAGGTTGAGCAGTTGAAGCAACAGCTTGCCGAAACTCAGGTCGACAACCGAATGCTGAAAGAAGAAGTGACATCAGAAGATATTGCAGGTGTTGTTTCACGCTGGACAGGTGTACCAGTTACCAAAATGATCCAAAGTGAACGCGAAAAACTGCTCCATATGGAAGTAGAACTGCATAAACGCATTGCAGGTCAGAATGAAGCCATAGAAGCCATTTCGGATGCTATTCGCCGGTCCCGCGCCGGATTACAGGATAAACGGAAACCAATTGGATCATTTATTTTCCTTGGAACCACCGGTGTTGGAAAAACCGAGCTTGCTAAGGCATTAGCGGATTATCTATTCAATGATGAACATGCAATGATCCGGATTGACATGAGCGAATATCAGGAGCGTCATGCAGTTTCCAGACTGATTGGAGCGCCTCCAGGATATGTTGGATACGATGAAGGCGGCCAGTTAACAGAAGCGGTAAGAAGAAAACCCTATTCTGTAATACTGCTGGATGAAATAGAAAAAGCACATCCTGACGTATTTAATATACTATTGCAGGTATTGGATGATGGAAGATTGACCGATAATAAAGGACGTTTGGTTGATTTCAAAAATACAATTATCATTATGACTTCTAATATTGGATCTCACTTGATTCAGGATAATTTTAAAGATCTGAACGATAACAACAGGGATGAAGTAATCGCCAAAACAAAGTCTGAACTGTTTGAACTTTTGAAGCAAACCATCAGACCTGAATTTCTTAACCGGATCGATGAATTGATTATGTTCACCCCACTTAATCGGAACGAACTCAGGGATATTGTAACTCTTCAATTCAAAGGTGTGCAAAACACGCTCGCAGATATGGGAATTGAAATTGAAGCTTCTGAGGAAGCATTAGATTGGCTGGCACAATTAGGTTATGATCCGCAATTTGGAGCACGGCCATTGAAAAGAGTAATTCAGAAGAGAATTTTGAACGAATTGTCAAAAGAAATCCTTTCCGGAAAAATAGATAAGGAAAGCAGAATAAAACTCGATGTATTTGACAATCACTTTGTATTTCTGAATGCAGATAAAGACAAAGCTCGAGTTTTTTAATGAATCAAAAAGCCGTGCTGAAATAGTTTAGCACGGCTTCTTTTTTAGGATAAATATCCGATTAGAATAAAGTAAAAGTTTAAGCAAGTCTTACATTAACTGCGCTTAAGCCTTTTTTGCCTTCTTCAACATCGAACTCTACTTTATCATTTTGTCTTATATCCTGTTTAAGTCCGCTTACGTGAACAAAAATTTCTTTGCCATCCACTTGGGTAATAAATCCAAATCCTTTGGACTCGTTGAAAAATTTTACTGTACCGGTTTCCATTAATAAATAGTTTAGTTGATTAATTTGTTAAGTGTTATTGCAAATTACTTATTTATTTGCAATTAATAAATATATAAAAAACAAAATTAAAATCATGCAATTTAATTTTTCATAATAAGTACAAAAAATATATTTACAGAATTTAGAGCAAACAATATACTAAATATTAGTTTGATTGTCTTTTAAACACCTATTTACGATATCTACAAGAATTTTCTCTTTTTCAAAGAATTCGGCTAATAATTTAAACTGGTTTCTTGTCCGATCGAGGTTTTGCTCCGGATAAGCGATGGGATAATATATATTCCCATTCAGAAAATCACTTAAAAACCTAATTGCCTGCATGTAAATCAGATACTTCCCTGAAAACAAGGTCAGATCCTTTTCAACTTCAGACAATATGGAGCCCATTTCTTTCAAGTATCCCCTGATTATAGCCTCAAAATATTCTATCCGAATAAATATTTTATCAACATCAGGTTCGTTTTCTGAAAATGCACATAAATAAGTCCGCATCATATCACCTAGGTCTGAAATGAACTTCCCCGACATCATAGTATCCAAATCAATTACGCAGATGCCCTTCATGGTATCCTTGTCGAACAGCATATTGCTGATTTTTGTATCATGATGCATGGCACGGTTAGGAAAATCAGGTGAATTCTTAAACGAATTAAAATAATCGAGAATAAAGGAATAATATTTGGCCTTTTGAATTTCAAGGCCGGCTTTTTGTTTTAGCGTTTCTGTGGTATTCTCAAGCGCTTCAGCAAATTGTCGATAGCGCAAGCCCAGATCGTGAAAACCAGGAATAGTTTCTTTCAGCTTAGATGCATCAAAATCTGAGAGTAACCTGTTTAATCTGCCAAACTGCATTGCAGCTTCATAGGCCTGATCAGGATCACTTAATGTATCGAATGAAATTGAATTTTTAATAAAATTGGTCAGCCTCCAATAGATATCACCAACGAAGGCCATTTCGCTCCCATCCTTCGTTGGAATGGCCCCCACAAACAGATAATCAGGATTATGTTTTTTAAGATAATCGGAAAGCAGCTTTACGTTGTTAGCAATGATTTCAGGCTCTTTAAATACATTTCTATTAATACTCTGCAATATGTATTGTTCTGAACTATTTTGAATACCAATTAGCCAAGTTGAATTGATATGCCCTGTTCCAAAGAGCTTAAAATTAACCTGATCAGTTTGAAATCCGTATTCCTGAAGAACTTGTTCAATGAGTTGTTTATCCATTATTGAAAAAAATATTCCCTAAATTAATATTCAAGGAAGGACTTATTTAAAGCCAAAGCCTTATATTTTGTATAAAAGTAAATAAATGAAAATACAGTCAGCCCTAGTCCGGCAACCGATAGCCAAATCACGCTATTGGAGAAAAATGTTACCCAATTCAGCTGAACTTTGAAGATCTCTTTACTGAGCATAACCCCAACACTCCCAACATAGCCGAAAGAATCTGCAAGATAGATCAGAAAACCCACATTCCCTGTATGCTTAAAAGTTGCAATCATACGCTCAAAAAACACGGAATTAAAAGGAATATAAACCATATATAAACCGAGTCCAACGAGAGTCATCCACCATACAGGCGCTAGAGCTCCGCTGATAAAAAGGAAAGAGCATATTCCTGCAAGTACAAAACCAAGTCCAATGAAAATATGGGAAAGCATAAAGGCTTTAAAACTATCCTTTATCAACACCATACTTCCAATCAGGACAAGTATAATGATGCTTATTGGGGTTTCAGTCCTAGCAAAGAGGTCAGGTTTATCAAAAAAGCCCATTTCCTTCCACATTTCGGCACTGAAATTATCACGCATGTCTCTGAAAATAGTTGCAAAAGTATAAATCAAAATACAGGCTGCGAGACCGGGTAGAAACATTCTGACAAACTTTTTACGATCAGCAGACAACATCGGAACCCTGTTCATACGGTAAGCTATATCTTCTTCATCCGGTGCCGGGATCTTCTCAATTAGGTAAACGAACAGCAGCAATGGGGCTGCAAAGACCATTCCCGTATAAAATGGCACCCAAAACTCTGTAATATTAAAGTTTAGCATTAACCAGGCACCTATAGTTTTCACAAAGCCTGAAGCAAAGATGAAGCTTACTGCAAGTGTCGCACCTATAAAATCTGTACTCCTTCTACCTTCTACATAAGAGAAAACAACACCCCACAACATCCCTAATGGAAAGCCATTAATAAACAGAAAAAGAATATTAAACGGGGCAGGAACCAGTGCAAAAAATAACCAGCTTAGCCATGCAATGAGTGTTAAAAAGAGAATAATCTTTCCCCGACCATGTCGTTTCAATTCAGATATATACTTAATCCCGTAAAATTTCGCGAGCATATAGCCTAACATCTGGGAGATTACAAGTACAGTTTTATAACTATAACCCGCAATTGTCATTCCATCGAAAGTAGCGACAGTAAATGATTTCCTGAACCCAAAAACCATGGTGTAAGTTAGAAATACAGTAATGGCTGCATATAAACCTATCTGAAGGGAATCACCCTTAATCTTTACGGGTTTTAATAAACTCATTGCATTGCTGGGATATCAATTGGATTTCATTCAGGCAGGAAGGTAATAAAACCTTTTACAATGCAAAAATATGATCAGAGAAATAGTCGGATCTATTGGGCATTCAATGTTTAAATTAATATGCATGAATGTGATAAAAAATTTCCAATTTAGTCTGAATTGTATAAATTAATGCAGCATATACACCCCAAACTCATGAAACTGCGATTCTTAATTTTGTTATTTCTACTATTTCCATTCATCACTTCAGTGCTTGCGCAGAAAAAGCCTCTTCAGATCATTATGATTGGAGCACATCCGGATGATTGTGATATCAAATCCGGAGGAACCGCTGCACTATTTGTAGCAATGGGTCACAAGGTTAAATTTTTATCTGTTACCAATGGAGATGCAGGTCATATGAAAGAGGGCGGCGGAATGCTCGCTCAAAGAAGGCTTGAAGAAACAAAAGAAGTGTCAAGAAGATTAGGAGTTTCTTACGAAGTTTTGGATAATCACGATGGTGAATTGCTTCCAACATTAGCTATACGTTTGGAGATTATTAAAAGAATTAGAGAATGGAATGCAGATGTGGTGATTGCACCCAGATCAAATGATTATCATCCTGACCATCGTTATACAGGAATTTTGGTACAGGATGCAGCATTTATGGTTGGAGTTCCCAATATCGCACCTGACACCCCTCCCCTTATCAAGAACCCGGTATTCCTTTATTTCCAGGATAATTTCAAAAAACCTAATCCCTTTCAACCGGATATAACGGTTGATATATCGAGCGTAATTGACAAAAAAGTATATAGTCTAGATGCCCATCAGTCGCAATTTTATGAGTGGCTTCCATGGATTGGAAGGTACGAGAACGAGGTTCCGAAAGGACAGGCAGAAAGATTGGAATGGTTAAAGAAATTAAGAGGAAGTGGAATAAATCCTGCCGTTAAAAGCAATCTGGAAAAATGGTATGGACCGACAAAGGCCGGGCAAGTAGCCTATGCAGAATCATTTGAAATATGTGAATATGGTAGCCGACCAAGCGACGAGGATATTAAAAGGTTATTCCCAATGTTGGAGAAATAATGTTGATTCAAAATAAACTTTATAATTACTCCGGCTTCGGCCCACGCTTATAAATAATTAGTCCGTTAAGGAAATTCCTCAGAATCTGATCACCGCAAGGTTTAAAGTTCTCATGCTCCTTATTTCGGAAAATCGCTCCTAGTTCGGCTTTGGTAATTGAGAAATCTACCAATTTAAGTATCTCAACAATCTCCTGATCGTTTAGCTTGAGCGCTACCCGGAGCTTTTTCATAATGTCATTATTACTCATATCATTTATCTGGAAACTTCAATTTTGATTTTTTTATTTTTTATCTTTTCAATTTTCAGCAGTCTTAATACTGCTTCAATTTTATTACGCTTTACAGCAGCATAGGACGAAAAATCCTGAACTTCGATCAAACCAAGTTCATCCTTATTCAATTTACCTTTTTTCATTAAAAGGCCAACAATATCAACCTTATTAATTTTATCCTTTCTGCCCGCTCCAAGATATAGTGTTGCCCATTCTGCGTTCGCTGGAATAACGTCTTTTTCAGGCAATACCTCTATTTCAATTTTATCTGAAAGAAACGATGGTTCTTCGGTTTCTGTAAGAATTACATAAGCTGTACCGCTTGAATTCATCCGCGCTGTGCGTCCATTGCGGTGAAGAAAAGCTTCTTCATTGTGAGGCAACTGATAATGAACAACATAGTCGATTTTAGGTATATCCAATCCTCTAGATGCAAGATCTGTAGTAATCAACAGCCTGTAGCTGCCGTTTCTGAATTTTAATAAGGCCTTTTCACGATCTTCCTGTTCCATTCCTCCATGGAAAACACCATGATCTAATCCCATATCCCAAAGTAAACCGCTTATCCTGTCAACAGCTTCTCGATGATTACAAAAAACCAAAGTTGACCGATTCCCAATTTTGCATATCAGAGAAAATAGGGTCTCTAGCTTATCGGCAGCTTCAGAAATTACCTTCCTGATCTTTAGATTAGGAAGGCTGTTGGTATCTTTTAAGAAATTAACCTCCAGAGGATTTACAAGTCCGGCAAACAGGGGTATACCTTCCATCTTTGTTGCAGAAGTCAATATTCTTCTTTTGACGTTTTTTAAGCGACTGATAATAAAACTCATGTCATCTTCAAAGCCGAATTCCAATGCCTTATCAAATTCATCTAACACCAGTGTTTGAATATCATCCGGATTAAAATTCTCATTCCGAATATGATAGGCTATCCGGCCGGGAGTGCCAATCAAAACAGCCGGTGCCTGAGTCAGGTTGTTCTTCTCCGTCTTGACCGGATGCCCGCCATAAAAGCAATTGACTTTAAAACCTGTAATCATGGCTTTAAAAACTTGTTCAATTTGCATGGCCAACTCCCGCGAAGGAACTAAAACCATTGCCTGTACACCCTGCTTTGAATCATCGAGACGTTTTAACAAGGGTATTAAGAAAGCAATAGTTTTCCCTGAGCCTGTAGGTGATAAAATAATTGTATCCTTATTGATTGCAGAATCAATAGCAACACGCTGCATCTCATTGAGAGAGGCTATTTTTAAATTCTTTAATACCTTTTCAGTCATCTAGCTTTTCAAAATGCAAAGGTAATGCAAATATCCTCAATCGATTTATTCATTTGGGTTTAGTTATCCTATATAAATTTCAAAGCCAGTTCTGTCATTCAGGCTATTTTCTCTACTTTCGTAAACAAATGAATCAAAACCTCAAGCCTATCTATTTTTAAGAAATGAACAAAAATTTAATCCTTTTCCACATTCTCATTCTAAGTGTTTATTTGGCCTCCTGTCAATCAAATTCGACAACTTTGGCATCAGGTTCTGCCGATAGCATTTCAGCTACTCAAATTGTGGAAGAAACAAGCTCAGAAAAAGTAGAAACACGACAAATAAATGGTAAAAGAGCCAATGCAGCAGAAATTCTTGCTAGACCTCAAGTGCCTATTCTGTGTTACCACCAGATAAGAAATTGGGTGTCCACCGACGGGAAAATGGGTAAAGATTACATTGTTCCTGTTACAGAGTTCAAATCGCAAATGAAAATGCTTGCCGATAGCGGTTACCATACTATTTTACCTGATCAGCTTTATAATTATTTGGTTTATGGTGCCAAATTACCAAAGAAACCAATCATGTTAACCTTTGATGACACCAAACTAGATCAGTATACAACTGCAATTCCGGAAATGAAGAAATATGGGTTTAAAGGTGTCTTCTTTATTATGACTGTTTCATTAGGTAAACCAAATTACATGAACAAGACACAGGTAAAAGAACTTTCGGACGCCGGACATGTTATTGGATCACATACTTATGACCATCAGAATGTAAAAAAATATCAGGGAGAGGATTGGGTTGCTCAGGTAGAAAAACCAACTAAAACGCTGAAAGAAATTACCGGGAAGGATGTGAAATATTTTGCCTATCCATTCGGCTTATGGAACAAAGAAGCCATACCTGAGTTAAAGAAAAGAGGATTTACTTCTGCTTTTATTCTTGCAGAAAAAAGAGATGAAAATGATCCATTATTTACAATCCGAAGGATAATTGCCAGCGGATACTGGAATACAAGAACACTCCATAACAGCATAGTTAAAAGTTTTTAATAAAATTTTTACAATTAAATCCCTATCTAATCAATATATTTGTAGATTATAAAGGATAAAATTATGAAAAAACTATTTTTATTAACCTTAATTACCGGTCTGTTTTTAAGTCTAAATTCATCCGCTCAGCAGGATAAAAGTAAAAGACCAAGTCCGCCGGCAAAAGTTTCGAAAACCCTTTCTTCAGGCACCGAAATTTCAGTTGATTACAGTCAGCCATCTTTAAAAGGAAGAACACTATCAGCACTTGCACCAGCTGGAAAAGTTTGGCGTACAGGAGCGAACGAGGCTACCGTGTTTGAAACAAGTAAGGACGTTAAGATTGAAGGCAAAACATTACCTGCGGGTAAATATAGTCTTTACACGATACCTGGAGATCAGGAATGGACTATTATTTTTAATAAGACTTGGAAGCAATGGGGAACAGTTTACAAAGACAGCGAAGATGCCTTACGTGTAAATGTTAAAGCCGGTAAATCTTCAGAAAATACAGAAATCTTTACCATTGACATTGCTGATAATGGAAATGTAGCAATGATTTGGGCCGACACAAAAGCTATTTTTAAAGTTCGATAAAAAAGTTTCTTATATTAGAGGGGCTTACGTTGAACAACTTAAGCCCCTTTTTTTATTTCCATTTATTTAGCATGAGATTATCCAGTAGTCCCTTATGAAGATTTTTTACTTATTGACCTTCCTGTGTTTAGTGTTAATATCCCTTCAATCTTCTTGTAAATCAGACAATAAAATAAATTCAAAAAAGAGAAGCATAGAATACCTTCAAAATGACTTCAAACCAGATGAATTCTATCCTGCCAAACAGGTTGAATTACAAATAAAATCTGGCGGATTTACCATGTATGGATTTGCATACACTGCAGATGGAAAGGGTCCACATCCAACGGTGGTTTTGCTTCATGGATTTCCTGGCCACGAAAGAAGTCTAGATTTGGCTCAAAACATGAGGCGTGCAGGTTATAATGTTATTTATTTTAATTACCGCGGAGCTTGGGGCAGTAAGGGCACCTTCGGATTTCAGAATGCTATAGATGATGCAGGAGTTGTAGTAGATTATCTTAGCGATAGCCTGAACATGGAAACTTTAAGTGTAGATACCTCAAAAATAGTATTTGTTGGCCATGGTGTTGGAGCTGGAATAGCTTTACTCGCAGGACTAAAAGATCCGAGAGTTAAATCAGTAGTAGGTATTTCGGTATTTAACCCTTATGTTTTATTACAGGGAGACCTTGCACCAGGAAATTTAATTGGTCTTAAAGAATATCTCTTGACGCTGGGCATGCTCAACTGCAATCCCAATAAATTTTTAAATGATATTCTTGATAAACTTGGCAAGTATGATATTGAATCGCAAGTATCCAAATCAAGCAAACCGATACTGGTCATCGATGAGCACATGAATAATACCTATTTCTCAAAGTATAATCCACGTGAGAGTTTTGATTACAAGATTTGGGACACGGATCACGCCTTTAGTAACAGACGTATTGCCTTAACAAAAGAAATCATTAACTGGCTTGACGATAAGGTATTAAAAGAATCTAAAGCGAAGTAGAGACAGTTTATTGAATATCTTCAATTCTAAAAGCCTTACCATTAAAATCAAACTCATAGCCAATTTTCTGACGCATTAGTTTTGACCCTATTGGCGAAACTGCAGAAATTGCAAAATAATTTGCGCCATTTACCTGTATCTGCCCACGGCTAATGGCAATATAAAATTTGCCCAAGTTAGTAATTACGAGGCTGCCATCTTGTACTGTATCATTCTTCTTTTGATTATCAATCTGCTCAAGGCTTAATTTTTGCCGTTTAGCTTCCTCCAATTGTTTCCTATTTCTATCGATTTCCTGCTGCATCATCTCTCTGCCTGTTTCATACTTATCCCCTGCACTGCTCTTTGTATCATCATTGGCCGATTCTCTGGCAGCATTTATAGCCTGCTGTGCGGTATCAATACAATCCTGAATATAAGTCATACACTGCTTATGCAATTCCTCTTTAATACCTATCATTTCTGCAAAGAAGCATAATTTTAATGATTTGAGAAGTTGACTGCTCAACTGGAGGCAATATATTTATGAACAATTGATTCAATTTAAACATAATAACTTGGAGATTTTAATTTTTTTAATATCCGTTTCCCACGGCTTTGAACTGCTGCTGAACCATCTCTAAGAAGGAATTGGACCTGAGAATGGAGTTCATCCTGAATCCACTGATGCCCCTTACTGAAATAAAGTAAGATATCCTTTAATAAAATCGTCAAGGATTGGAACAAGATCATCCCATCTAAAATAAAGGAACTGTTCCAGCGCTCAAGATGCCCTGAAGGCAATTTCATTCTGAGTAGATAGACTTAAACTTATCAAATCATCGGATCTACAGTCTTTATCCAGCGCAATCTTAATGGCTCCAGCTTTGGAAAGGGTTTTGGAAAGTTTCTTAAATAATTTATCCCTATCCATGCACTAAAATATTGAGAGTTAGCATTAAGTCTTGTACAAACATGTCGCTCGTGTTTAAAATTCAGCATTAATTCAGTAACTTTGCAATTTATTTTAAATACATGATTACAGTATCTAATCTTTCATTACGTTACGGAAAACGAACTCTTTTTGAAGAAGTAAATTTAAAGTTTACTCCCGGAAATTGCTACGGTATAATTGGTGCCAATGGTGCCGGAAAATCAACATTCCTGAAAATTCTTTCTAAGGAGATCGACCCAAGTAGTGGCTCAGTTTCATTTACCCCGGGCGAAAGAATGGCAGTTTTGACCCAGAATCATTACGCATTTGATGAGTTTCCGGTTATTGAGACGATAATGATGGGCCATAAAGAGCTGTATACCATCATGAAAGAAAAGGACGCACTTTATGCAAAAGAAGATTTTTCTGAAGCAGATGGTGAGCGTGCCGGTGAACTTGAGAATATCTTTGCGGAAATGGACGGATGGAATGCAGAGAATAACGCTGCCACCATGCTGAGCAATTTAGGTATCAAGGAAGAATTTCATTATAGTTTATTGAAAGACCTCGATGGTAACCAAAAGGTACGGATTTTGC
>Ga0209702_10009513_pt1 | contig 10808 bp, 7 predicted proteins | sample FRY01_FD_187210 | JGI IMG/M metagenome (GOLD analysis project Ga0209702, IMG submission 187210) | Freshwater microbial communities from Lake Fryxell liftoff mats and glacier meltwater in Antarctica - FRY-01 (SPAdes) (version 2) | ecosystem: Environmental > Aquatic > Freshwater > Ice > Glacier... | reverse complement strand
CGAGGTGGAATACGAATGGGAATAAGAAATAATAAAACCCAGATCGAGGCTATTGCAATCCATGAATAGCGGTGCATAAGGGTAGGCCAGAGCAGCCAAACGATAAAGCAGAAATAACCGCAAAGTGTGAGCCATAGGGGAATATCTGGCAGATAGAAATGCCCAAGCGGAACAAGCATTGCAAGGTCGACAAGTTTGCTGCATAACCAAAGGCAAGGGTAGATGATGAAGCTTGCAAGAGTGGCAACTGCGGGTATGAAGCTACCTACTAGAATGGCAATAAACCCTGCGAATAGTGCAAGAGTTGTCAGGATGATAAGCGGCGGGCCAAGCAGTAAGGCAACGGGGGATACCACATGGGTGAAGGCGGTGGCGACCGGAGTAACAAAAATCCAGACGATTGCACTAAGGAAGAAAAGTTTCTTGGTTGCCTTGGCTAAATCGAGAAGCATTCGACGCCAAAGGGGTTTGGATTCGTGGGTCAATAGATCCAGTGGTGTTTCTTCCTCCTTCATGAAATTTGGAATTACCCAGATCAGGCATCCCGTGGCGAGAAAAGAAAGAATGCAGCCTGGGGTGAAAAGATCCCAAGGCTGAATAAACGCAAGAATAACCCACGCAGAAGCCATCGCATGAATTGCAGGAGTTGGCCTTCTTAGTATAGTCCCTATGCTGAAACAGCCGACCATGATGGCAGCCCTCATCGCCGAGGGCCGGCCCCCCGTAAGGAGTGCATAAACAAATAAAAAAACAGTCACGATTAGAGCAATGGAAGAAGGTTTAAACCTGAGGGCCCGGAGAACCCACGCAAGCGTTCCCCCTAAGATTGCAAGATGCTGGCCGCTGATTGCCAGCACATGCAGCACGCCTGTATTTTTGAATTTATCCCATTCACTGTGATGAAGAAGGGGACTGTCACCAAGAAGCAAAGCTTCAGCAAGTGGCCCTTCTTTTTCAGGAAGGTTGTTAAGAAGCAGTGCTGAAGCATAAGATTTTATTTTTGCAAGGATGTTAGAGAAATGAAACCAAGGCCCCTCATCAAGCAGAATAATAGCTGCATTACTATTGATTTTAATTTCGCCATAAATTCCTTGCTGGTTAAGAAAAGAAAGGTAATCCCATTCTCCAGGGTTGGCGGGCGGGGAAATCAAACGAGCCCTGCCTATAACTTCAACAGAATCTTTAAGATGGAAATCTGTAAGAGAATCATTACTTACAAGTTTCAAATTTCCTTTGAACTTTTGCCAAGCGTTATCAACCATCATTGCTTGTACAAACAAGATTGCGGAACTGCGTTGTGCCGATGGGATTGTGCGAAGTGGGTTTTGAGATTCTCCTGCCCAAAGTTTAGGTTCCTCTTGTAAGTATCCTTTAAACTTGCAAAGGGAAACCGTGTTGCTTAGAAAATGCCTAACATCGTTTTGTGTAATTAATCGGGCGGAAACAAAATGCCTGAAACAGCCTAGGCAGGAAATAAAAAGTAGTAGGTAAACCAAAGCAAGTTTAGGTTTGTTCCCTACGATGCAAACCATCCAAGCAAGAAAAAGCCCAAGGCTTAGCATTAATATAAAAAGTACACTTGGTTGTTGGTAAATATCAAAAAGGAAACCAAAGGCAATTGCAAAAGCAGTGGGCGTAGCAGGTACTTTCCAAAACTCAAGAAGTGAATTTTGTAAATTTCTTTTATCTTCAAGGTCACCGACCTTCTGGGCGGAAGGAATGGCTTTTCTCCATGGGCGTTAGAGAGATCTTTTCAAACTAGCAATTCGACAAACTAATCTTTATCCTTTGCAGCAGGTTGCGTTGCATATTTCGGAAGAAAGAAGGCTGCACGAACCGGAGGAGGCATTGGGCTATTTGCACCTTTTACCGATCTCCAAATAACTTCATTGAATAACAAATCATCTGCAGCATCCTCTTTATCAAAGTCAAATGCAAGGGATTGTTTTGCTCCCCAAGACTTTTCAGTGTTCAACTCGGTAAGGCTAACTTTAGCTGGAATATGGGTGTAAGGGGTAAGGTTCGGTTCTGCTTGAAAGGAATGAAACATAGGAGTAGCAGCGGCATCAAACTGGCTCATTGGTTTTAATCCTAAAATTAATTCCATAGTGCGTAGAATCCCCGAGGTAGAATACATAGTAGAATCTACGAATTTTCTTTTCGTATAAGGACTGATAACTAAAGATATAGTTCGGTGTGCATCGACATGGTCAGATCCATTCTGTGCATCATCTTCAATCACGAAAATTGCAGTTTCTTTCCAGAATTTACTTTTAGAAATTCCCTCAACCAACATTCCAAGTGCAAGGTCGTTCTCGGCAACCATAGCAGTGGGTGTGGGTTTGTCTGGCCTTGTGCCATAGGTGTGATCGTTGGGAAGTCTAACGATATTAAACTTAGGCATACCGCCTTCTTTTTCGAAACGGGCAAGTTCATCAAGGAATCGTTTGGTTCGTTTAACATCAGGATAATCGAGATCATAACTGCGGAAAAGAGGGTCGAAGTTTCCTTCGATAGCTTTGACTCTGGCTTTGGCAGGGTCGCCTAGTTTTTTGCCATTATCTACCCATTCACCATAACTACGAAAAGAAACCTTAGCTTCGATACATCGATCCCAGATATAGCCGCCCGCAGGGCGAGCGATAGAATCGTAAGCCCCTTCCGATGGGTAGGCGGTTAGTTTCTTTAGTGTGCTACCCCGATAGGTAAGTGGCCAAACCTTTTCAACAAAATCGGTGGAATATGCCGCCATACTCCATTGATGACCATCAGCAGAAACTTCTCCATCAACATAAAGATTATCTAGCAGAACAAATTCCTTGGCAATCTTATGATGGTTAGGGGTAACCTTCTCATCGAAAATACAGAGGGAGGGGTCGCCATTACCTTCCTTGATATCGCCAAAGACTTGATCATAGGTTCGATTTTCTTTGATAACATAAATGCAATACTTGATGGGGCTAGGGTCGCCAACATTTCTGGGGATGGGGTTATTTTTTGGCCATTGAGCCTTTGGTAGATTATCTGCTTGCAAAGGGCTACAAGAATACGCATCTTTAGTGAATTCGAGCAATTTTTCAGGGGTAGGCATATCAAGAACACCTAACGACCCCTGCATAAGCCCTGCGATATATTGACGAATAGGCAGGTCTTTGGTTGCTAAGGGGTTGGGGCCTTGAGAATTGGGCCTAGAGGTCAGGCCTTTACCATTACAGAAATAAATCTTGCGATCAAAACTGTTGAAACGAACTGCAGTGGGGTACCAACCAGCAGGTATGAATCCCATAGGTACAGGTTTAAGCGGATCTTCAACTTGAAATAAACTAAGATTGTTGGCATCTGCATTAGCGACGATTAGAATTTTCCCATCGTTGGTAAGCGAGAGACTTCCAGGCGTGTTTCCATTGGGTGCGTTGGGGTAAAGAGCGCAATTAAGTGTGCCTAGGCTTTTACCGTTTTTAGAAATATCGAGAATGCTGACTCTGGTAGAGTTCGAGCAAGAAACGAAAAGAGTTTTACCATCGGGTGCAAGAACCATTTCTGTAGGGTGGCTTTCGGTGGCCCAAGTGTCGAGTATAATACCTTCTGCAGTGTCGATAAGGGCGACCGATGAAGCACCCCAAAGACTAACAATGGCTTGCTCCTTTTTTGGGATAGCAAAAAAACCATAAGGGTAGGAGTCTTCTTTAAGTGGTACGATTCTTCTGCGTTCGGGTTGTTCGATGGGAACGATACTAAGAGAATGGCTCCAACAACCCGAGGCAAGAATTTTCTTGCCTGTAGAATCGATTGCGAGCCCTGTTGTGACAAAGTTACTATTTTGTTGTGCTAACGGGATTTCCGTACGATTAAAAAGATAACCGTTTTTGAAATCAAAGGCATAAGCACTGGCGAATTCTGCAGCGCTGGCATAAAGCTTGGACCCATCTGGTGAAAAACAGATACCACAAAAGGTCTGCTTGACCGTAACTTTGCTGATGATGGTAGCCCCATTTTTTTCGATTTCAGCAATATGGATTTCGTGAGGCCCGTAACCTGCGTGTAGAATTGCAAGGTACTTACCACTTGGATGTATTACCATATTAACAGGAAAGTCACCCAAGGGTATTTGTTTGCCCGCTGGTTTGAGAGACCAGCCATTGGGAAGTTTCACTTCCCCCGAGATTTGTAAGCCGGGTAAATCTTTCTTGGCGCTGTTGATTGCTTCTTGTGCTGGAAGAGAAATTACAGAAATTACTGTGATGAAAGAAGCAGCAAAAAGGAGTTTTATTCTGTTCATATTGAAGCCTAAATGTTTGTAAAGAATAGTCTTAAAATCTATTTTCCTTTAAACCAAGATGAAGTCCAATGATATTTTGATGAAGTTATAAAGTCCTTTAGTCACTTATTAGGGTGATATAAAAAGAAAGAGCCCTAGAATTATTAACTCTAGGGCTCTTTCTTTGCTTAAAGGATACAGCGAAAAATAGCTTACTTTTTATCGTTTGCTCGTTCTGGCCTAAGGGCCCGAACCGCTTTCCCTGCACGCCACATTTCGCTTTCAGCAATTTCCTTGAGTTCTTTTTCAAGGGATTGGCGATAATCAGGCTTGCTGTTAGATTCTAGGGTACGACGGGTTTCAGTGCCATCCGCAACGCTGCGGTAGAGGTCTTCAAAAACTGGCTTAGATGCATCGCGAAACTTCTTGAACCAATCAAGTGCGCCACGCTGTGCCGTGGTAGAGCAGTTGGCGTACATCCAGTCCATACCGTTTTCAGCAATTAATGGGTAAAGGCTTTGGGTAGCTTCTTCAACAGTTTCGTTGAAAGCTTCACTAGCGGAATGCCCGTTAGCACGAAGAACTTCGTACTGAGCAAGCCAAAGGCCATAAATAGCACCCATAAGAACTCCACGCTCGCCGGTTAGGTCGCTATAAACTTCCTTCTGGAAAGTAGTTTCAAAAAGGTAACCAGAACCTATAGCAATGCCAAGGGATCTGGCTCGGTCGTAAGCCTTGCCAGTTGCATCTTGAAAAATAGCGTAGCTAGAGTTAATGCCCTTGCCTTCGAGGAACAATCTGCGGACAGAAGTTCCCGAGCCTTTGGGGGCAACGAGAATAACATCGATATCAGCGGGGGGAATAACATGGGTTTGGTCTTTGTAGACAATACTAAAGCCGTGTGAAAAATAGAGGGCCTTGCCTTTGGTAAGGTGAGGTTTAAGTTTAGGCCATTGTTCTTTTTGTCCAGCGTCGGAAAGTAAATATTGAATGACGGTACCTTTAGCAGCGGCTTCTTCCATCGGGAAAAGGGTTTTCCCAGGAACCCAGCCATCGGAAGCAGCGAGATCCCAAGACTTGGAATTTTCGCGCTGTCCGATAATGACATGAACACCATTATCTTTCATATTAAGTGATTGGCCTCTGCCTTGAACGCCATAGCCTAAAACCGCAACGGTTTCATTAGCAAGGATTTGCTTAATTTTTTCAGGCGGATAATCAGAACGCTCAACAACGGTTTCCGATTCTTTATCAATATTAATCGTTTGCATAACATTCCCTAACAATGAAGGATAACTAACCAGTAAAATAGGACTGGCCACTATATTACTGTACATTTTCAGATAGATAACGACTACTTGTTTAAATAGGAAAGCAGAAAAATCATGTTAATTTTTGATGCACATCTGGACCTAGCTTGGAATGCAATCGACTGGAATAGAGACCTAAGGCTCGATGTTTCCCAGATAAGAAAGCGCGAAACGGAACTGGGAATGACCGGTAAAGGGAGGGGAGTGGGTACGGTGTCGTTTCCCGAGCTTAGAAGGGGAAAAGTAGGGGTTTTTGTAGCTACTTTGCTTGCTAGGCTTATGCGCCCAGGGATGATGCCCCCAATCCAAAGGTACGAATCTATGCCCGCTGCCTATGCTGCTGCTAGGGGGCAACTTGCCTACTATGAGTCGATGGTTCAAGAAGGCCAACTTCGATTCATAAAGAATGCAAAAGATTTGAAAAATCATGTAAAAAACTGGCAAGATAATGTCTCCGATGCAGAACCACTTGGCTTTATCCTTAGTATGGAAGGTGCCGACCCAGTTCTGGAACCTAGTCAAGTTCAACATTGGTTCGACCTCGGACTTCGTATTATCGGCCCTGCACATTATGGCGTTAGCCCCTATGCACACGGAACAAGCACCAGCGGTGGTTTTTTTCCTCTGGGCCCCGACTTGCTTAAAGAAATGCAGAATTGTGGTATGATTTTAGACATCACCCATCTTTCAGATCAGTGCTTTGATGAAGCTTTGGAATTGTATAGCGGGCCCATTCTTGCAAGCCATCATAATTGCAGAGAACTGGTACCCGACCAAAGGCAACTTACCGACGCACAGATTAAAAAGCTGATTGGTCGAAAAGCGGTGATAGGCGCAGCTTTCGATAACTGGATGCTTTACCCTAATTGGATCCGGGGCAAAACAACGGTCCCCGAAAGTAAAGTTACTATGCATACCGTGATTGATCACATCGACCGAGTTTGCCAACTGGCAGGGAATGCCAATCACGCCGCGTTGGGAACCGACTTAGATGGCGGTTTTGGGTTAGAGCAATCTCCGGGGGGGATGGATACGATAGCAGATCTTAAAAACTTCCCGATGTTGTTGCAACAAAGGGGATACAGTGAGATTGATGTTGCGAAAATTATGCATAGCAATTGGATCAATTTCTTTTTGGCTTCTTGGGGCGAAGGTTAAGAATTTACTCATCGACAACTTCTGCTAATAGTGAAACCGAAATGATATCCCTGCGAGAAACAAGGATTTTCTTGCGGTTTCTTTTAATCCCCGTAAGCTTTGATTCTGCTATGTAATTCTCACGCGATGTGTTTGTGTCTCGAAGGTCGTGTAGGTCTGCGTTGATGATTTCGAAAAAACCATCATCGACGCGTTTGAGAGTTCCCAAACAAACAAAAGGGCTGTGCAAGTCGATCACCACTTTTTGATCTAGGTATTCTGCAATCATAGGTTACCTCGGTTTAAAGTTTAATAATCTAAGTTATCCAGATCGAATCTTATGTTTCAAATTATAATTTTATGCAATAATGATGTAATGTGTATAAAAGTGTAAACTGGTATCACCCTTTTATGCTAGGTGTTAAATAAAGTTAAGAATATACCTGTCTTAAAGAGAATTGATAGATGCGAGAGCATTTCATAGCCAGCGGAACAGAACTAATACAGTGCTGCGAGGAACTTGCTAAAAGTGAGATCCTAGGATTTGACACCGAATTTGTCAGCGAAGAATCGTTTCGCCCTGAATTATGTTTGGTTCAGGTAGCAACGCTACAAAATCTTTATGTCATAGATGCCATTACCGCTGGGCCTTTGGATGCATTTTGGAAACTGGTAACAGATGGAAATCGAGAGGTTGTGGTTCACGCTGGAAGAGAAGAAATTCGCATTTGTCAGCATCTTTCGGGCAAGGTTCCATCTCGATTGTTTGATATCCAAATTGCAGCAGGCCTTATTGGAATCGGCTACCCATCTGGTTACGGTTCCTTGGTACAAAACTTTACAGGCGCAAAGCTTTCTAAACAAGAGACCCTCACCGATTGGCGCATTAGGCCGTTAACCCAAGAACAGGTTTCTTATGCCTTTGATGATGTGCGATATCTATTGCCCTGCTGGAAAAAACTATCCGAGAAAATGAACAGTCTAGACCGTATGGCTTGGGCGATCGAAGAATTTGCAGATTTGCTTGTAAGATCAAACATCGAAGAACCCACGGGAGAACGCTGGCGCAAGGTTAAAGGAACAGGTGGATTTGATCGCAAGAAACTAGCAATGGTGAAAGAAATAGTTTCTTGGCGAGAAGAAGCAGCGTTGAAGAGAAACCGCCCACCACGAACCATCCTACGCGATGATTTAATTTCTGATATTGTGAAGAAGAACCCAAAGAAAACAGAAGACATACAGGCATTTAGAGGGGTACAGCATCGCGATTCGGATGGTATTTTAAGTGCAATCGAGAGGGCCCGAGGTTTGCCTCAAGAATTATTGCCCCATTTGGAAGATAATAAGCCTGACCCGCCTCAAGTTCCATTGATTGGTCAGGTTCTTGCAGGCTTACTAGGGGATTTTTGTACACGCAACAGCCTTACATCGGGTTTGGTTGCAACCGCATCTGATTTAAAAGATTTGGTCCGTTCTAAAATTGAAGTTACTTCACTTTCTGGAAATAATTCTCTTTCTCGAGGGTGGAGGCAAGCTCATATTTTGCCGGTTTTAATGGATTTTCTTGAAGGAAAGACATCTTTACGACTTGCTCGCCTCGATAATGATGCACCCTTTGAGTATCATTAGCGTATTGTGCTTTTAATTCTGCTTATCATAACGATGTGCCGAATTTTTTATTACCCGTAGCCTTGACGGTGCGTATGACAGCTTCTTTTAATGATAACCTTGTTTTTCAACGCTGCGTTATTCCTGAATGCGGTGGTACGAACTCCCTAGAAGATACCTCATTTAGTTGCCCCAAGTGTGGTGGCATTATGGATGTGGCCTATGATTGGAACAAGCTTCCTGTTCCGAAATCACTCAAAGAATTTGAAGCCAAGTGGTCGCTTCGTCATCAACCGTTGCCCTTTAGCGGCGTATGGCGGTTTTATGAATTGCTTCCTTTTGCTCCGCCACAATCTGTTTTAACCATCGGCGAAGGCCAAACCCTGCTCAGGCAATCCGACTATGTTGCAAAATATGTTGGGGTTAATGAAGGTAATTTGTTTTTGCAATACGAAGGAATGAACCCCTCAGGAAGTTTCAAAGATAACGGGATGACCGCTGCGTTTACTCACGCCAAAATGACCGGTGCCAAGCGGGCTGCTTGTGCCAGTACCGGAAACACCAGCGCTTCGCTTGCGGTTTATTGTTCTGCTACTGGGTCAATGCGTGGCATCGTATTCATAGGTAGTGGTAAAATTTCTTATGGTAAATTAGCACAAGCATTAGATCACGGTGCCCTGACTATACAGATTGCAGGTGATTTCGACGATGCTATGTTTAGGGTTCAGCAAGTTGCAAAGAAGTTAGGAATCTACCTTGTTAACAGTATTAACCCGTTTAGGCTAGAAGGACAAAAAACAGTAATGTATCGGGTCCTTGAGGCACTGCGCTGGGAATCGCCCGATTGGATTGTTGTTCCAGGTGGAAATCTTGGTAATAGCTCTGCTTTTGGTAAAGCGTTTATTGAGTTGAAGCAGTTAGGGTTGATCAGCAAAATTCCAAGGCTTGCCGTGATTAACGCATCCGGTGCAAATACATTTAACCTTTTAAGTAATGCCCTAGAGGTGCGTTGGAATAAGGGTCAGCCAAACAAACCAGCTATGAATAATTTTTATTCGGAGATGGATACGCAGAACCGCAGGGCCTCAACCATCGCCAGTGCCATAGAAATTAATCGGCCTGTAAACCTTTTAAAAGGCCTGAGAGCTATCGAGTTTTGTAATGGGGTTGTAAGGGAAGCGAACGATCAAGAAATTATGGATGCTAAGGCCCAAGTTGGTGCAGGAGGAATGGGTTGTGAACCTGCCTCTGCCGCTAGCGTTGCGGGTGCAAAAAAGCTAAGAGCCGATGGCGTGATTGCTCCTTCTGATCGTGTTGTTTGCATTCTTACTGCTCATCAAATGAAAGATTCTACTGCAACGGTTGCTTATCATAGTTCCGACCAAAAAGTTTTTGACGAAGTGCTTGGAGTAAGAGGGGTTCGTAGAGCAGGTTTTGCCAACCGAGCAGTTCAGGTACCAAACAGCCTTGATGATATTGTTAAAGCAATCGAGGTTTACGCCTAAGCAATAAAGGAAGAAAACGATGAAAGTAGCAATCGGGATAAACGGTGCTGGTGGTAGAATGGGTCAAAGATTAGTAGCGCTAAGTAAGGAAGATGCGGAATTAAAAATAGTATGTGCACTAGAATATCCAAGCCATCCTTTGTTGGGAAAAGATGCAGGAGAAATAGCAGGTGTTGGTCATCTTGGTGTGTCACTTCGCTCTTTAATCCCCATCGACCAACAAATAAATGCGATCATCGATTTTTCGACACCTGAGGGAACAATGGGTGTTCTGCCAATGTGTTTACAGCGGAAAATTCCACTTGTGGTGGCAACGACTGGTCACACTGCTGAAGAAATAAAAGCCTTAGAGGCAGCTTCGCACCAGATAGCAATTCTTTTTGCCCCAAATATGAGCCTTGCGGTTAATGTCCTTTTTGAATTGGTCAAGGTTGCATCAAAGTTGCTTTCGGGCAAAGGGTTTGATGTTGAAATCATCGAAAGGCATCATCGGTTTAAAAAAGATTCCCCCAGTGGGACAGCTTTACAATTTGCTAAGATCGTTCAGAGTGTGCAAGGCCAGACTGAATTTATGCACGGCAGAGAAGGCCTCGTTGGTGAACGAAAGCCTTCCGAAATAGGCATTCATGCGGTTCGAGTCGGCGATAATGTAGGCGAACATACCGTTATTTTCAGCACCCTTGGTGAAACTATGGAGCTGGTTCATAAGGGCCACACCCGAGATAGTTACGCCCGAGGCGCACTTCTTGCAGCTAAATTTCTGGCAGACAAGCCCGCGGGCAGTTATTCTATGAATGATGTGCTTTGCATAGGCTAAGCTATGTAGATTATCATTCTAAGGGGTTGTTATGAGAATCACCGCACTTCTTCTCGCTTTGGTTGTATGCCTAGGCACCAACGCCTTGGCTTGGGTTCAAGAATCTTCCGAGAATGTTACTAAAATTCTCGAGCCTATTCGAAAGGTCGGAAAAAGTGGCCTAGGCAACCTCG
>Ga0209702_10009510_pt1 | contig 10809 bp, 8 predicted proteins | sample FRY01_FD_187210 | JGI IMG/M metagenome (GOLD analysis project Ga0209702, IMG submission 187210) | Freshwater microbial communities from Lake Fryxell liftoff mats and glacier meltwater in Antarctica - FRY-01 (SPAdes) (version 2) | ecosystem: Environmental > Aquatic > Freshwater > Ice > Glacier... | reverse complement strand
GATGATCCTGCCGCCCTACTACTACCGCGACGTCTCCGAGCACGGGCTGGAGGATGCCTTTGCCCAGATCATCGACGGCGTCGGCTCCGACCGCCTGCGCGTCTGCGCCTACCACATCCCGCAGGTCTCGGGCGTCCCGGTCCCGGCCGCCGCCCTCGGCCGGCTGCGCGCGCGCTTCGGGCGGATCATCGCCGGGGTGAAGGACAGCACCGGCGACTTCGAAAGTTTTCGCGCATTCCGCCGCCACGCGCCCGATATCGGCACCCTGGTCGGCGCCGAAACCCTGATCGCCCGCGCGCGAGACGAAGGCGGCGTCGGCACCATCTGCGGCATGGTCAACCTGGTGCCCCACCTCGTCCGCGCGATGATGCAGGGCCACGCCGGCACCGCCGATATGCAAGCCGCAGTCGACACGCTGGAGGCGCCGTTCATCCCCACGCTCAAGGCCGTGCTCGCCGCCCAAACCGGCGACGCCGCCTGGCGCAACGTCCGCGCCCCGTTCCGCGCCGCCGACCCAGCCCGTGCGGCGCGCATCGCCGCCGCCCTCGCCGCCATCGGCTCGCGCCGCGCGGCGGAGTAGGGCGTCGAGCGAGGTTGGTCCACGTGGGCGTCGCGCCGGCAGAAGATCTGCCAAAATTGAATGCCCGACGAACCGCGGTTTACCGCGAACTGCGGCGCGGGCTTGACTTCAAGCTAATGATGTCGGGGTCCGGGGACGCCCTGCGTCATCTTGAGCACGCATTGCATCTTGCGACCACTCCCACGCCGCTGCAATGGCCCACGCCGCAGGTGGTGGCCTACAGGCTTGCGCACCTGTTGCTGCGCTCGGCGCGATCCGAAACAGAATTGCGCCGGATCGAAGCATTGCTCGTCGAGGCGAACAGGGGCAATGAGCCGATCGGCGCGTTGCCGGGATGCATGCACCTGGCCGTACTGCACAGGCTGCGGGCCATGGGCTGCGCGGACTTCGATCTCAAGCTTGCGGCCGGCATCACAGCACTGATCGAGCAGGTGCGCAGCCCGAGATACAGGGTCCACAAGGACGCTGGGAATGCGCAGCATCACGCCATCAACCTGGTCGAACTCAGCTTCTATTTTATTGGTGCGAATCAATCCTCGCTTGAGGGCGTCGGCGTAATGAATGAAGACCCCCATGCGGGCCTAGGCGGCGGCGAAGCGTGGCTGCTGATCGGCACGAGCAATGCCGACGCGACCATCCGAATGCCGAGGCACCTGGCGGAAGAGGCGCTGCGCGTCCATGAGCGGGACGGCCTCGCCGACCTGACATTCGTTCTTGACTCCGCCGCGAGTTGCGTCCGGGTGGGAGGAGTTCAGGTCAAGACGCCGGCTCATGCGCCGCGTCTGCTGGCGCTGCTTTGCCACGGTGCGGGACCAGAAACACTCGTACAGGCTTTCACGGCCAACGTATATCACAAGACCGTCGAGCGGACGCGCATGACGCTTGCGGAGCCACTGGGCCGATCACACGACGACATCATCAAGGAAGGTGATCCCTATCAATTTGCACCCGGGCTGCGCGTCATGGGCGCAGTTCCGCGCGCCATATGGATGAGCCGGAACATGAAATAGCGTCAAAGCCTATGGCACGATGATTGTCGAACCCGTGTCGAACGAAGCATCGGATAAGGGTGTCGCAGGGCCGGTGGCGGCCCCCCGATCAGGCATCCTCACATGAGCGATCTCTACTTCGCCTACGGCTCGAACACCGACCTCCCTCACCTGGAGGCCTGGTGTGCAAACAACGGTTACGGAAATGGCCTGTTCCGGCCCATCGGCGTGATGGAACTGGCCGATGTGGAACTCGCCTTCAACCACTATTCGACCAGCCGCCGCGGTGGCACACTCAACCTTCGCCTGCTACGCGGCAACCTGCTCCAGGGCCTGGTGCTGGAGGTGCTGTCACCACAGGGATGGGCGGCGCTTGATCGCAAGGAGGGTGTGACCGCGGGCGCCTACCGGCGCGAGCAGCGTCAGGCGATCGGGCCACGCGGCACGGCCATTGCAGTCACCACCTACATTGCCTCGCCCAAGGACGAGTGCGCCTACCAACCGCCTGCGACCGGCTATGTGGACAGCGTGCGTGCGGGATACACGGCATTCGGGCTGGACACCGGCGCGCTGGATGCGGCCGCGGCGGGGCAGATGGTGCAACCCAACATCGATGCGGTGTTCACCTACGGCACGCTGCTGAGGGGCGAGGAAAGGGCAGGCGCCGTGAGTGCGGGCGCACCCTCGTGCATCCTGCTCGCACATGCGCCCGGCCTTCTTGTGGATCTCGGTGCATTTCCGGCCATGCTTCTGGACGATGCGGGGCGCGGCGAGATCACGCGCGTGGATGGGGAGTTCGTCCGCTTCCCCACGATTTCCGACACCCTCGCGCTGCTGGACGGCATTGAGGGCGCCCCCCTCTATGGCGGCACGGGCGGGCTCTACCGCCGCACGGTCGTGATGGTCGGCGTCGGTGATGGCCGGATTCGGCCGGCATGGACATACGTGATGGATGACGCTCAGGTATTGTCGCGGCCGGTCGTCGCCTCGGGTTGCTGGCGCAGCCGCAATGGTCGGCGCGTGGCAAGCCTTCTCGAAATCGCCCGAGCGCATCATGCGTGCCAGCCTGATTTCTTCGAAAGGCTGGTCGGCGAGGCGCGGCACCCCTTTCAGCCCGCGATGGAACCGGGCTTCTCGCTCACCATCGAGGGAGTGGCCCAGGCCATGGGGACTGGGGAACTCTCGGAGCGCAGCGTCGCCAGGGCTTCCAGCAATTGGGCGATACAGATCCGTTAGAGACACTCAGGCTGAGCCCTTCTGCCCAGCGGCGAATACGGTCTGCGCGTGCGACCGCTGCGATGGAATGGATAGGCCAACATCATGGAGCGAACGATGGACATCCCGAAGCGTGAAACCACGCGGCAAGGCTACTGGGGCCGGCTGCTAGTAACCACCGTCTGGGAGGATCTGCCAGGCTGGACGGCGATTGGCGGCAACAGCAACGCGATGAAATTGCAGTGCGGGAATGCCTGGTGCTGGTTGGTGCTCTATCGCGAACAACCGGCTGTCGGGTCGCACAAGCTTGCCGCACTTATCCGCCTCAGTACGCAGATGGGGCAAGCCGCCTGGGAGGCGATGAGGGCTCAAGCAGCGGCAGGCACCTCATTACTGCCGGAAGGGGCACGGTTCAGCCACAAGACGAACGGCTTGATACGCTGGAACATCGTGATCGAGCGCGACCTGCCGCGCGACGGCAGCCTCGACGAAATGGCGCAATACGCTTGGCTGTCCCTCCGCGCCCGAGAACTGACCGACGTGGTGGAGCGGCACATCCTGCCCGGACGAGGCTGACGGGTGGCGCGGGCGTGGTCGGGGCCGCTGATCCGATCACGCCCGCGCAGTGCACTGGCCAGGTGCCCAACGAGTGCGCTCAAGCAGCCCGTATTCCTTGGCTGCAAGAAGTGGCCGCGTGCCCGGCTGTCGCGTCACCCTGCAGCCTACGGCGCTACTGCGCAACCGCCAACGACCAGGGCGACGCCCAGTCGCTGATGCCCGTCCGCGCCCCGTCCGGGCGCTGCACGATCAAATTCGGGCAGGCGAAGTTGATCGGAAACACCCCTGCCGTCACCACGTCGGTCGGCGCGTCGGCCTTGAGTGCCGCGATGACCTCCTCGCCCAGCCGCCGGTCGGCCGTCACCATGTCGGGCCCGGAGACGTCGATGCGCGGATGATGCGCCGCCTGCTCCGGCTCCATGCCGAAATCGGCCACGAAGGTCATCAGCTGGAACACCGAGGCCATGATCCGCCGCCCGCCGGAGGCACCCACCGCCATGATCGGCGCGTCGTTCTCCTTCAGGATCAGCGGGCACATGTTGGTCAACGGCCGCTTGCCCGGCGCGATCGAGTTCGGCTGGCCCGGCCGCGGGTCGAACCACATCACGCCGTTGTTCAACAGGATGCCCGTCTCCGGCAGCACCACGCGGCTGCCGAAGCTCGACATCAGCGTTGTGGTCATCGACACCATCGTGCCATCGGCATCGCACACCGTCAGATGCGTGGTGCAGGTCTCCGCCCCCTTCGGCTCCGGCGCCTCCTCGGCCCCCAGCGACGTCAGGCGGGTGTGGTAGGCGCGGCGCAGCTCGGCGGCCAGCTTGCGGTACCAAGCGGCATCCGGCATCGCGCCATAGGGCGCATCCTTCATCCCGCCCAGCACATCCTTCAGCGTCGGCCCGGCGGTCAGCCCGGTCGCCAGCTGCAGCACCCGCCCGGTGCCGCGCCACGGCACCTCGATCGCCGGCACGATCCGCGCCTGGCACGCGCGCAGGTCCTCGGCGTCGATGATCCCGCCCACTGCCTTCTGGTCGCGCACGAAGGCGCTCGCGATCTCGCCCTCATAATAGTCCCGCAGCCCCGAATGCTGCATCCGCTCCAGCGTCTTCGGCAGGTTGCCCTGGACGTAGAACCCCGGCTCCCCTTCGGAAGGCGGCGTCGGCGGCAGCCCGTCGCGCAGATACACCCGCGCGGTCTCGGGATAGAGGCGCATGCAGGCGGCCACGCTGGCCACCTTCAGCGTGCTCACCCAATCCTGCGGCAGCCCGCGCTTGGCCAGCGCCACCGCCGGCGCCAGCACCTCGGCGATCGGCAGCCGCCCCCAGGTCGAGTGCAGCTTCTCGTAGCCCGCCACCGACGACGGCACCGCCACCGAAAGCGGCCCGTGGACGTTGGTGTCGCCCTCCACCTCCGGCCACTTGAACCCTTCGGACGACATGCGCCCGGTCAGCTTGAAGTTCGCGGGGCTGAGGTGGCGCGGCGCCACCGGCCCAAAATCCACCACCTGGGCGGATTTCTCACCGGCCCGGTGCACCACGCAGAACCCGATGCCGCCGATGCCGGAATTCCACGGCTCCTGGCTGGTCAGCGCGAACGCCGTTGCCACCGCGGCATCGATCGCGTTGCCGCCCGCCTCCAGCACCGCCACCCCGGCCTCGGCCGCGGCGCGGGCCTGGGAGACGACGATGCCGCGCTTGCCGTTCGCCGCCGGCTTGGTGAAGTGCCAGTTGGCGCTGACATGCATCGGCGGCGCATAGGTGCTGCGGGGGGCTGCGTCGTTCATCTTGGGTTCTCCTCGATCGGACATTGTCCTTGTGTGCGAAGCTTCGGACCAAAACGCCTAGCGCGCAACGGGGCGCAGCAGCGAGGTCGTGAAACCCAGCCGCACCGCCTCGCCCCTGCGCGCGGCGGCGATCTGGGACTGGAAATGGAACGGCCGATGCCAGAACAGCACACGCAGCCGCTGCGCCGGGTCATGCGCCGCCAGATGCCCGATCTCCGACGAAGGCAGGCTGGAAGGCAATATCAGGTGGAAATACAGCACCATCGCCGGCGCCAACATGGCAACGCTGGCTCCGAACCGCCGCAGTCGCCACGGATCCGGGCAGCACGCCAGCGCCACCAGCAGCGCCGGCAGCAACAGCCGCTCGCCGACATTCACCACGCCGAACAGCGCGCTCGGTAGCATCGCGAAACCGGCAACGCAGGCGAGTGCCACCAGCACCGCCGGCGACCGATCCCCGCCCCATGCCTGCCGCACCAGCGCAAACGCCAGCGGCACGACCGCCACCAGCACGAAGACCAGGTTGGCCGCCACCCCCGCCGCGTACAACAGCGGCGCCCGGTCGGCGTCCCCGATGCCGCCGATGATGAAGTTCTGGTACGGCCCCGCCTTCGCGGCGCTGTAGCCCTTGTAGGCAATGAACTCGAACAGTGTCGTGCCGAACGGCGGAATGAACTCGCCGTAATTGTCGTCGCGCAGCACGTACCAGGCGAGCAGCGCAAAAGGCACGCCCAGCACCGCGACGCGCGCCACCTGCCGGCGCCGCAACGCAGCGATCCCCACATGCAGCGCGAACACCGCCAGCATCACCGCGTGGCAGAAAAAGATCGCCATCCCGAGGGCAAGGTCCCACGCCACCCCGGTCGGTCCCCGTCGCTCGCGCAGCACATGCACCAGGTACAGCGCCGCGCCAAGTTGCGAGTTCGCATACCCGGACCAGTACGGCGAATTCAGCCCGCCGATCAACACCGCCAGCAGGAACGTCGCCGGATCGAACGTCCCCCGCGCCCGCGCGATCGCCACCGCCAGCCATGTCATCCCGGCGAGATACAGCGTCAGATAGGCCAGCCCCGCCGGCTGCGCCGGAAGCGCGACGTTCAGCACCCCCAGCAGCATCTGCGCCGCCGCATTCGGCACCGGCCAGGGCTTGAGCTCGAACCCCACCTCCGCGCCGCCGAGGATCTGCCCCACCAGCCAGCCCTGGTAGATCCACTCGTTGAAATCCTGCAGCGGCGGAATCTCCGCCCGAAAGTTCAGCGCCGCGGCCAGCAGGACAGCCAGCAGCCCGGCGACGGTGAAGCCGTGCCTCACCCAAACCGCACCAGCGTGAACCGCGGATCGGGCGCCGTCCCGTGCAGGATCTCCTCCGCCGCCAGTTTCCCGCAGATCGGCCCCAGCGTGTAGGCCACGCCGCACAGCGCGTTGTGGAACCCCGGCAGCCCCGTCGCCTCGCCCAGAATCGGCGCCCGGTCCAGCATCGGCGCGATCCCGGTCCAGCTGCGGATGATCGACAGCCCGCGCAGCGCCGGCAGCACCCGGGCGGCCACCCACAAATTGCCCTCAATGTTGCGCCGCACGTTGCGGCTGCGCCCATCGCTGTGATCGAAGCTGCCGAACCAGCCGCCGCCGATCAGCAGCCCGCCGCTCTCCTGCTGCTTCAGCGACAAATGCCGCCGTGACAGCGCCACCAGGTTGTCCACCAGCCGTGGCGCCGGCTCGGTCACGATCACCTGCTGCACCGTCCCGGTGATCGGCAGGTCGAGCCCCACCATCGCCCCGATCCGCCCGCCCCAGGCCCCGGCGCAGTTCAGCACACGCCCGGCCTGGATCGGCCCCTTCGTCGTCTCGACCCGCCAGCCCGCACTCTCGCGCGCGATCGCGGTCACCTCCGCGCCGCTCAGCATCGTCGCCCCATGCCGCCGCGCCAACGTCGAAAGCGCCATCGTTCCACGCAGCGCATCGATCCGCCCCTCCGCCGGGCACCAATCCGCCCCCAACAGGTCCGGTGCCAAATGCGGTGCCAGGTTGCGCAACTCGTTCTGACCGATCAGGTGGCTCTCGATCCCGATCCGCCGTTCCATCGCCACCTTGGCGCGCAACCACTCCATGTCCTCCGGCGTGGCCGCCACCATCAGCCCGCCCTCGATCACCAGCCCGAGCGACTCGCCCGCCTCCGCCGCGATCTCCTGCCACAACGCGATCGAGCGGTGCTGCAGCGGCAGCGTATGCGCCGCCGGCCCGCCATCCTCCGGCATCCCGTCATAGCCGAAATCGTAGCTCAGCAACTGCGCATGCAGGCTGCCGGCATTGGCCGTCGCCGCCGCCATGCCGGCCTCGTCGCGCTCGGCGACCATCACCTCGGCCCCGCCCTGGGCGAGGTAGTAGGCCGCGGCCATCCCGATCGACCCGCCGCCGATCACCAGCACATCGGTTCGACGTGCGGCGGCCTCGCTCGCCACTACCGGCGTCAGGATGCGGTTCGGCACCGGAAGCTCCAGCAGCGGGGCATCGAACTCGCCCTCCTCGACCATCAACGCCGCCGCCGGCACCGGCCGCACCGGCAGCCGCGGTGCGGCGAAGGCCGCCGCGTCAGGCGTACCAGGGCACATCCGCGCGACCGTCGCGGCACAGAACCGCCCCTGGCACCGCCCCATCCCCGCCCGCGTCGCCTTCTTCAGCGCCGCGACCGAGACCAGCCCACCCTCGATCTCCGCCCATAGCCGCCCGGCCGTCACCTCCTCGCAGCGGCAGATGATGGTCTCCTGGGTCAGCAGCGCGGTCGTCGGCGGCGTCACCGGACGGTACAACGCCCAGAGGCACTGCTGGAACGCCTGGGCCTGGCCCAGCTCCACCCAGTCCTCGCGCGGGTCCGGCGTCGCCAGCCCGAGGTCACGCGCGACGGCCAGCCCGGCCAGCCGCCCTTGCGCCAACGCCATCCGCGACCCGCCCAGCCGCGCCCCGTCGCCCACGGCGAAGATCGCCCCCTGCGCCGTTCGCCCCTCCGCATCCGTCTCCGTCGCCAGGTGGCCCAGCCCGTCGTCGACGAAGGAATGCGCCAGGCCCAGCGCCCGCGCCAACCCGGTTTCCGGCTGGAACCCGGCATTCAGCGCCACCGTCGCCGCCGCGATCCGCAGCACCCCGCCCGGCGTCGCCACCAGCGCCGCCTCCACCTGATCCGTACCCTCCAGCACCGTCACCTGGCTGGCCCACAGCACCGGAACGCCCCGCCGCTTCACTATCGCCAGGTAGCCGATACCCTGGCGCAGGAGGTCGCGGTCATGCGTCCACATGTCCCACGCGGTGCGCCACGCACGCAGCGACGGCTGTGCCGCCGCCTCCACCACGGCTGCCACCCGCACCCCGCCGGCCAGCAATTCGCAGGCGAGCTGAAGGTTCAACGGCCCGTTGCCGGCGATCAACACCGGCTGCCCCGGCACCACGCGCTGCGCCCGGGCCAGCGTCTGCAACCCGCCGGTCGTCAGCACGCCCGGCAGCGTCCAGCCCGGCAGCGCCATCGGCCGCTCATACGCGCCGGGTGCGAGCACCAGCCGGCGCGGCGTGAACACCGTCGCCTGCCCGCCCACCAGGGCGGCGATCTCGGCCGCTGCCGTCGCATGCGGGAACGCCCCCCACACCACGGCATTGGTCGCGATCTCCACCCCCGCCGCCTCCGCCCGCGCCCGCAACTCGGCGCCCTCGCGATGCTGGGCGTCGGGCTCCGTGTTGGCGTGGCTGGGCGCCAGCGGCTTGTGGAACTGCCCGCCCGGCGCATCGCGCTCGTCGAGCACCACAACGCCGGCCCCCGCCTCTGCCGCCGCGATCGCCGCCGACAGCCCGGCCGGCCCGGCGCCCACGACCAGCACGTCGCATTCGCGATGCACGCTGCCTCCCGGGACCGCGGCCAGGTCGGCCAGCACCGCCGGCGCCGCCCCCGTCACCTCCATGCCCTCGTCGGCCTTGGCCTGGCACGCGCGCTGGCCGATGCGGCCGTCGATCGTCACCACGCAGTCGAAGCACGCGCCCATGCCGCAATGCAGGCCGCGCGGTGCGCCCGTCGCCGTGGTGCGCAACGTGACGATCCCCGCGGCCGACAGCGCGGCCGCCACCGTCTCCCCCTCGACGGCGGCCACCGGCGCGCCGTCGAAGCGGAACGTGATCGCCCGCCCCACCGGGCGGATGCGGTCAGATGTCAGGCGCATGGCCGCGGCGCATGGCGGTTGCGGTGCTTGGGGGAAATCGGTTGCATAGTGGCGAACACGTTAGGGCATCGACATGGCGGATTACGACCTGATTGTGCGCGGCGGCACGGTGATGACGGAAAGCGACACCATGCGCGCCGATATCGGGATTCGCGACGGTCGGATCGCCGCCCTGCCCGACGGCTTCGATGCCTCGGCGTTTGCAGGAGTGCCGCGCGATTTAGTTATGATATCGTAACAAAATAGGCGTGCGTCGGCTCCTGCCGATTCGGGCCGTTTGAAAGAACGGGTCGGTTCGGCGGGCATGGGCGCGGGTGGATGACGGGGCTTCGCAGCGGCCTCGGCGTGGCGCGCGCGCGCAGCTGGGGCGCGGCCGGAACCGGGACTGCGCCGGGCGCGCGCGACCGTCCGGTGCCGGACGGCATGCGGGACGATCGAGTGCGGGGGGAGGAGGCCTGGCGCGCGCGCGGGCAGGCGGCGACAGGGGATGGGTTGGGGAGTTGGCCGGCCTGCCACAGCACGACCATGGCCTCCAGGCGGGACAGGATGCGGGCGACGAGCGCCAGGATCATTGCCTGCAACGCCGCCACGATGCCCGCCTCAGCCGCGCGCAGCGCCGCCTGGGCGCGCGCGTCGGCACACATGCCGCCCACGAGGGCGGACAGGGGCTGGGGAAGGGTGGGATGATCTAACACACAGGTGTTTTATATAACATTCAGCGGCGCGCCAAGGGGGAATCGGAAGATTTTTGCAGCGGGAGGAAGGATGTTCTTTTTTGAAAAAAAGAACCAAAAAATTTTTTCCATTTGCGCCTCGCTCTCCTGGGAGAGACGGGCGCAAATGGGTGGAAAGTCTTTTTGCTTCTTTTTCTTCAGAAAAAGAAGAGTCTTGCTTGCCTTGGCAAGGGGGTCAGATGGCGTCCCAGGCGTAGACGTCGCGGGTGCGTTCCAGCGGGGTGAGGCTGGATTTCCACGCCGGCAGCAGGGTGTCGGCCAAGGTTTCGGCGGTCCATCCGGTGCCGCGGTGCAGGGTGCGGATCGGGCGGGGTTGGCTGTAGAGGTAGATTTCGTTGCCGCGGGCGCCCATGATCTGGCCGGTGACCTCTTTCGCCGCGTCGCTGCCCAGGAAGGCGGCGAGTTGGGCGACCTGGTCGGGGCGGGTTTTGGCGGCGCGGACCTGCATCTGTTCCTCGGACTGGCCGGGGACGGTTTCGATCATGCGGCTGAAGGCATGGGGGCCGATGCAGTTGGAGCGTACGTGGTAGCGTGCGGCGTCGCCGGCGATGCCGCGCGACATTCCGGCGATGCCGAGCTTGGCTGCCGCATAGTTCACTTGGCCAACACTGCCGATCAGGCCGGAGGTGGAGGTCATGTGGATGAAGGCGCCGCTTTCCTGCTTGCGCATGAAGGGGATGGCGGCGCGGGAGACGTAGAAGGCGCCGTAGAGGTGGACCTTCACGACCGCGTCGAATTCCTCGGGCGTCATGCG
>Ga0209702_10009508_pt1 | contig 10810 bp, 6 predicted proteins | sample FRY01_FD_187210 | JGI IMG/M metagenome (GOLD analysis project Ga0209702, IMG submission 187210) | Freshwater microbial communities from Lake Fryxell liftoff mats and glacier meltwater in Antarctica - FRY-01 (SPAdes) (version 2) | ecosystem: Environmental > Aquatic > Freshwater > Ice > Glacier... | reverse complement strand
CCCACGTCCTCTGCGGCGGCGAACTGAGCCAGCCCGCCTGGATGGACGAGCAGTACTTCCTGGATTTGGAGCGGGAGGCCTTCAAGACGCTCTGCGGCTATCAGAAAACCCAGGAGCGCATCTGGGGGATGTTACAGAGCGGGAAGCCGCTGCGAAACTAGTGCGTCATCCACGCTAAAAATTCAGGTTTGGTGATAGGGAATGACCCGATAATTTAGGCTGGATGATGCACTAGCCCCTTTGCACACGAAGGGGATTATCAGAATGACGATTTGCTATATAAAACTTGGCTACCACCTATAGGCTGGGACAAACTGGAAACACCGGGCAACTCAATAGTTCAGTTCGAGACTAGCGAGGATACTGATTTGTGCGCTTACTATTTAGTATACTTTTTGCGTCAGCGAAAACTTTCGTTGCCTTTACCGACATTTCCAATCAACTTAACGTATGGAGCAGCCACAGAAAGCGGGGATATTGCCGATGCCATCCTCCACACCTATACAACAGACTGGTTTGACTTTTTGAGCGAAAATAGAGAGGCTTTTGAGAAAATTTCGGAAACAGATCAACGGATGTTGACAGAACTCTTCATCTGGAGCGCAGGATCATACTTGGCTCTGCATAGTTGGATGCTTTCTCGTGCCAAAATGATATACGCATTAGATGAAAATTATTTCGTTCCTGTTTTGCATCGTATTCAGAAGATCGCTGACGAAACCCAAAATCTTAATGACCGCCCAGGTCTTCCCAAGCGTCTTTCCTGGCTGGCTGTGCGACCGCCGGGGTATGAGCAAAGTTATTTGGTGGGTGCTACTCATCAAGATTATACTAACTTGCAATATGAAAATCTCCTCTATTTGACGCCCTTTCTCAACGAGTATCATATCTATTTGAAGCTTTTTGTGCCTGGGAGCAGTGTCTCTGGCGCAGATCCCGGTGGCTCTACTGCCGTAACACGGAGCAAGCCGATGTACTGGTCCACAGATAGTCTTCGACAGGTACTTGATGATCGAGTACTGAAAGCATCCGGAAATCGTTTCCCCTTCCTTGCTCTGCTAGGAACAATGGATGACCCGGAGGGGCGACTGGCCCAGGCAGCGAACGGTTCGTTGACAAGACTATTGCGGTTGGGCCATAGACTGATCGAGCGTCACATCCAGCAGCCTGAAGTTACAAAATACATCTCCGAAGCTACCTTTGAGGCAACTCTACGGGAATGAGCGGGAACGCACCATTGGGCAGCGCGGTCTTTGACCGTTTGCAGGCCGAATACGAGACCGATTGGCTGCCTCGCGTTTTTGTTGAGCCGCCAGGTTTTCACGCGCTGCAAGGAGAGCGTTCTATTCTGGTGATCGGCGACGAAGGCTCTGGTCGCACGGCCCTCTGTAAACAGTTGATCCATCTGGCCGGGGTAGAGGAAAAAGGCCCATTGGTTGTTGAATGGCAACCTTCCTTCTCGCCTATGGCTGGAGGTGGCCTGGATACATATCGGATCAGTATGCAGCAAATTTTTGACCAGATCGCCCGTTCGATGGTTCTCGGGATTGGTCGCCAGCCCGGTAGGTTGCAAAAGGCGTCAGCCTGGGTACAGGAGACAGCCATCTGGTTTGTGCAGAGTCATCTGCAGGAGAACAGACGCCGCTTTCTGGCCCGCCTGGAGGAAGACGCCACACCAGAGAGCCTTACCGCTTTACGCAGCTTGCTGACAGGCCAGGTGGATGCCATCTTTGCGCCTGACGCACCTGAACGGCTGATAATCGCAGAAGTGGCTGATATTGTCCAGCGTTTGGGGTGGAGTGGGATATGGCTGTTGGTAGACGGGCTGGAAAGTTGGCTTCCGATTGAAGCAGATCTGATGACCAGGACTCTGGACAGTCTGCTTTCCACTTTGGAACTCTTTGAAGTGCCTGGCTTTGCTCTTAAATTGATGGCCCCGCGCGCTCTGGAGCCGGTGCTGATGCAAAGCGGTGGCGTGTCGCGCAACCGGATAGCTGTCATGCATCTGCACTGGCCAGAAGCCGATCTGCGCGCCCTTGTGGAGGCGCGCCTGGCGCTTGCCAGCGGACGGGATCGCTTCGCTTTGCAGGAACTCTACGCTGAGGATATCCTGTTGTCCTGGCTTAACGATTATGGCGGCGATCTGCCCCGTGGCTGGTTGGAACTCTTACGACCCGTTGCTGATAGGTACTTTGCGGATGGGGTACAGAAGCCGCTGGCGCAAAGCGACTGGGAACGAATCCAAAAGCGCCATCCACCCCGCTTGCGCATCGATTTGCGTACGGAGCGGGTCTATCTTGGCTACAAAGAGCTTGACGACATTTCTCCCATCCCCTTTCAAATCCTGCGCTACTTGTACCAACATCCCCAACGCAGGTGCAGCCGGGAAGAACTCTACTATCGCGCCTATCTGCGCTTGCCCGCCGTGCCGCGCACGCGTGACGATGAGAATTGGTCTGCCCCTACCGAGTGGCGTAGCTGGTCAGACACAACTCTTTCCCGCCTGCGCACTTCAATAGAACCTGATCCGTCTCACCCTGTGTATGTTGTCACCGAGCGGGGGAAAGGAATTGGTCTAAGAAATGCTTTTTGAAGGTAACCCTCATCCATTCGGTCTCTCACGGATTATGGATGTGAGATATTTGTAAGAGAGATGCAAGACAGACGCAAGACAGACAGACGAGAAGTGAGTGATAAAAATGGTATACTTTCAAAGATCAGAGCTTTCCTTTCCCTGAGTACTGTGGTATAGTACATTCTCGGTTTTTTCTGGATTGGTATCCATAATTCCTCCTCGCCCGAAGGCCAAAGCGTATGTCCGTCGATTTAGCAAATGCGTCAGAAGAGACGCATTTGCCCCTTAAAAACAGCACACACTTCCTGCAACAGCGCCTGGGATTTGCCTTCAATCCATTTCTGCACGAAGAAGCATCCGCTGATGAGAACTTGGGCGACTATCTGGTTGGTCTGGAACAGTTTGCCCTGGCCTGGGGTCACACCTCTGCTCTGATCTACGCACCCGGTGGCGGGGGTAAGACTGCCATGCGTATCTATACGATCCGTAGCTGTTGGCTGGGCTTGGGTGGCCCCCACCCCTTTCCGGTCTCCTGTATCCCCCCCACCATTCGCACAGACGCAGCGCTCTCTGCCGACGCTTTCTGGCTTTTTTTGGCCCGTTCCACAGCCGCCGCTCTTCTCATCGGATTGGCCTATCGGCCTGTGCGCTTTTTGCAATTGGAGAGCGGCCAGGCCCAGCGGGTGGTTGATCTGCTCAACGGTCTACTGCCCGCCCCGCTAGCCCATTATGTGGATATTTTGGCCGATACGCTTGAACCCCGGAATTTGGCCCTGCGTCTTGACCGGGCCTTTCGTCTGCGGGATGAACCGAACCGGGTTCAGTTGCCCCAATTGGCCTCTGCCCTGCTCGGATACCGGCCAGCGCCTTTGTCACTGGATTCGCGTCAGAATTGGGAAGATCTGCGTCAACTGATTCAGACCAGCCTGGGATTTGGACCGCTCTTTCTGCTGCTGGATGGGCTGGACGGCTTTGCCGATACATTCCATCACCCGGAAATAGCGGCCCGCTGGTTGATGCAATTTTTGCGCTATGAAGCAGAGTTGCAGGCTACAGGTGTCTATGTCAAAGCCTTTCTGTCCAGCGAAGTCCGCCCGCTCCTGCAGGATGATTATCTGGAAGATCACCCTGCGCTTGCCCAGACAGAGTTGATCTGGACCCCGGAACTATTGGCAGAGATGATCCGGCGGCGGGTCTATGTCGCCAGCCGATCCCGGGCCGGCAGCCTGGACGCCTTTAGCCATCACAACCTGCGCGATGTGGAGACTATCCTTGTCTCCCAATCGGCTCCCTGGCCGCGTGCCGTGTTGCGTTATACCAATGCGGTTTTGGACGCTTGGCAGATACGCTCGGCAGGAAGATTCAGCCTATTGGAAGAAGTTGATATTGCTGCGGGCGCTTTGGAATTCCGTCGCGCATAAAGTTAACGATATTCGTAGACTGCGCCATACTTCTCTAAAATCAATTTGTCTGATGACTTCAAACCCCGTCCTTCTTATGTTAATAGGGCGGTTAAATTTCGTAGATTTGTACTATAAACTGGAATGGGAGTTCCCAATGAATGGTATGTTGACAAGCCCTTTATATGATCCAGCCTTTTTTGTCAATCGCGTGACAGAAATTAATTTTGTTCACGCTGTGATCGATAAACTGGTTTCCGGGAAATCTGTCGATAGACGTACCATCCAATTTGAGGGTTTGCGCGGCGGCGGCAAAAGCTGGTTGGCGTTTCATTTGCACCGTAAAGAGTTAGGGGGAAGGATGGATGTTAAAACATTGCTCTTTGCTTTTGATATTCACAATGAGGAATTGAAAAAGAAGGATGAGTGGCATTATAGCGCGTATATCGGCAAGAAAGGCACAGGTATTGTGCCAGATGAGTTTGCAACATCAATCCTGCGTTTTGCCTGCCAACAACTTTCTGCTACAAATGTAGAAAATGCCTCTTTGGAAGAACGGATCACTTGGCTGGTGCGGTGTATTAAGGAGTCGCAGCCGGACAGGGGCTTTGTTTTTATTTTTGATTCTATATCAGAGCTTGACCCGCCACTGATCGAAAAGTTGGAATCGGTGTTTTTGGCCTCTATCGCTGAACTCTCCAACGTGCTGGTTATACTGACAGGGCGTCCACCCCAGCCATTATGGAGTTCGGTGCGTTTACGCTTTCAAGTAAATTCCATATTTCTGGAACCGCTTTCCCAAGAATCCCTAACAGAAGCATTAAGACGGCGTTCCAAAGGAAATCGTATTGATATAGAAAGAATCGCTGAAAGAGTCTACCCCGAAAGTATGGGAAATCCTGGCGCGTTTATGCGCCTTGCAGTTAGTGATGAACTGAGCGCTATTCTGAACGATATGCTGAGTATGTATGCCGAAGATCAACGCGCCAAGGCGCGCACGGCAATAGAAGCTCTTTGTGTGCTTATGGTGGGTTTCCGCGAAGAAGAGATTATAGTAATGCTGGCAGCTTACGGTCTTCCTGTATCTGCAAGTGATGCTCGTTCATACCGCGAGTTCTTGCAGGATAGACAGGTTTTAAGTTGGAGTGTAGTGAAGCGAGGGTTTGTGCTTGACGAATCTCTTGGTGGTATGGCTGCAGAATATCTGCGTAAAGGCAAGCCAGAGATATGGGTGAGATTACACGAAAAAGCAGCACTGATGTATGAAGGGTATGCGCAAACATCTCCTAAATGGAAAGCCGTCTATCTTGAAAATGCCGCTCAGCATAGACGAGCGCTTGACGATATCTTGACAGATACCCGTGACAGCGACATCCCTCCTCAATCCAATGATACCATCGGTAATACTGCCTCCTATTCCCGCGCACCCCTCACCACTTTGTAAGAGGTTTCCATGGAACAAGAGAATAGCACTTTTCCTACTCCCACCGGACCTTATGCTACGCCTAGTATGGTAGGTCGTATTGGCTTGTTGAGCCGTGTCGATGAGTTGTTACAGCGCCCTGCGCCTCAACAGGCCACCGTCCTCTTTCTGACCGGCGCGGGTGGCATCGGCAAGACCCGCTTTTTGCGGGATGCGCTGGAACGAGCAGGCAAGGATTCCGCCCTCATTTCTGCCCGTCAGGTTATCGATCTTTACCACATTCGCAACCATACGACCGATGGGCTGATCGAATCGATTTGTGCTGTGTTGCCGTCGGAAGCATTCGCAGCCTACGAGAAAGAGCGCGTTACTCTTGAGCGTATGCGGCTGGCTGGCGATCCTTCCAAACTGGGAGAACAGCACAAAATCGTATTTGACAGCTTCGCCGCGGATCTGCGACGTCTGGCAGCAAATAAACCAGTTGTGATCGCATTGGATACAGCGGAAAAGTTGCTCTATGCCACCAGTCACCCTGCCCAGGGAATTGGGGATGCGGCTGAGTCCTGGCAATGGCTTGGCAAAGTGCTTCCCACTCTTCAAAATGTCGTTCTTCTGGTGGCAGGGCGACCTGGAAGCGAGAAACTGCAAACATACATGACGCATGAGGATATTGCGTTCATTGTAGAAGATATCCCGCCGTTTAGCCTAGAAGAGAGCCTTGCCTATTTTGAGACTGTATTGAAAATGGATTTGGCCGGTGGAGCCGGGCAAGCGATTGGACGTCTTACTGCATTTGACGAGGAGATGCGCCGCACGGCTGCTATATGCGCTGGCGGTCTACCCATAACACTCGCCCTTTTGCTCGACTTCTTAAGTGTGGCCTCAGCCAGTGAAATACCCGAAGATATCAAATTGTCCCCCGCAGAAGCGGCCAAGCGAATGGAAGTGGACTCAGATGGCGTTCAAAGGCGATTGCATGAGGCGTTCATACGGCGTCTCTTGAGCGCACACCGCATCGGCGATACAATCCTTGCTCTGGGACGTCTGCCTAAGGGAGCTGACGCAGAACTGCTTGCAAAGGTGATGGGTGTAGAGATCGATGAGGCTAATAACCGGTTGGCATCGGTCAGAAATCTGTCTATTGTAAAGATACGCCCGTCTGATCACCGCTATTTTTTGCACGATCTGCTTTATGAAATTTTACGGGAATATGTGTTTGGCGGACCAGAGGATACGGGGGCTGGTATTGTATCTGAGCAGATTTTGGAATACTACGATGAATTGTTACGACGTGTCCAACAGAAAATCACTGACTGGTTCCAACCAGTATTTGTGACAGGAAACCCATCCTCCGAATTACTCGAGTTGGCTGCGTTCATTGTAGATCGTCAGGCCATATTGTCTGAAATTCTTTATTACCGGTTGCGTCAGGATACGGTCTCTGGGTTTAAACGCTATTATCGTTATATGCGCGAGGCAATCCTCTCCGGTCAGGTCTTGTTAGATTTGCTTCTGCAAATCGAATTGCTTTCTTTCTGGCTCGAAAAAGAAGTTGATTCAATGGAAGATGAAGTCGATGGTGTACCGCGTGATGTAGTTGAAGGTATCCTGGAAATCCGTCCAGTGACGCGTGCTTGGGCGGAAGGCTCCTATCAACTTGCGATTCAACGAGTCGACGATATTCAACGTGAGCGCCCCGAATTATTTCAGCAGAGTCGAGGTACTCGCTCGATCTTTGATGGCTGGAAAGCCTTTTCACTCATTATGCTCGGCGGTGCGGAGAATTGGGCCACTGCGCGTGCATTGCTGGATAAAGGAATTACCATCCTGTCTCTAGCGATTATTGAAAATTTGTCTGAAATTCGCTTGTGGCGGGCAAAAGCGGTTTTGGCCTTTTGTTATCGGGTGCGCGGTTACCTCAGTCGAGTCCAGGGCAATAACCGCGATGCGGTTACAGATTACCGTGATGCAGTCCGTCTATGGCGGGACACCAATTTTCTCATAGAACTGGCTCGGACGCTGAACGATTTGGGCTTTGCCCACAGTGAATTAGGGGAGAATGCACTTGCACGGGCACTGGTAGAGGAGGCACTTGAAATTCTTGAAAATCTTGGACAATATACCTTAGCCGGTCTAAGTGTTAATACATTGGCGATGATCGATATCAAACAGGAGTCTTCGGCAGGCGCGCGTGCCAATGCCGCCAAAGCATATACGATTTTCCGCTCCCTTCAATACCAACGCGGCGTTGGCCTGGCCCTTATTGCCCGATCTGAAGCAACCCGGCGATACAGTGCTACGGCCACGCTGACTTTGCCTGAACGGGCAGAGTTATTGATGGAAGCCAGAAAGTATGCAAGGGAAGCGGTTTCTATTTTTGATGGAATCCACGCAGAGGAAAATCGCTTGGTCGAAGCGCTGATCGAAGTTGGTTGCGCTTGTCGGGACTGGGTACGTCTCCAGCGGGAACATCCTTCGCTGGCGGACAATCTGGACGCGCTCAAAAAGGAGTCTCAATCTGCATTGGAGCGGGCCGCTGACGAGGCTGGTGCTGCCATTCCTTACCGTCACCTGGATGCCCTGGTGAATCTGGCCTGGCTTGGGTTCTATACTGGTGATGCTCGATTGCTTGAGAGTGCTACGCAACGCGCGCAAGACGCGACTCCCAAGGACTATTACATCGATCCATCAAAGGGCGTTCCATCTGTGGATCGCGCAACTGCGCAACTGTTGATATGGCCTCAGGTAGGGAAACTATTCACTGTACACGGTTTTCATGAATTGATTCAATTCATGAAAACCGTAGAAACAACCCCAGAGCGAGAAACATATCTGCGTAACGCAATCCGGTTGCTTGCATTGGGCCTGGAACATAGCATCCTTTACAGTGAGAACTATCAGGGATTGAACCAGGCTAAACAGCAAACCCTTTCCTCGTTGAAGCAATTGAAACTGAAAGATTTGCGGATAGTAACTGATTCTCTAAAAGAGTTTGAAGCGGAATACCACCTCAAGGGTGCGAACAATGACAGGATATCCGTCATGCGGAATTTTTTGGAATCGCATACTCTTTTATGATTTTTGGCGATGGCAATATGGCAACGATGCGAGTTAATATCACGGTGTAGTCTTTTTTGAGACTACACCGTTTTTTGTCATTTTGAGCAGAAGGAAATGTAATGTATAGTGTTTTTTCTGACCAATTCTATTCTGGACGGATGGTTCATTCAGTCTTCATGAGGAGGGAAGATGTCCATCAAACCTGCAATTTATGCCTGCGTTCCTACGCTTTACGACGCAGGTGGCGATTGCGCCTGCCCGGATGGCGGTCTTAGCCCGGCATTACCCATCATCGCACCCAATATCGCTGCCCTGTGGCGGATCCCACCGGACCTCGTGCGCACACGCCTCGACGAAGAGCATACGTTGCTCTTCAACCCCACTGGACAGAGCGGTCCAGTCGTTGTCAACCGCTCTGCCGCGGCCCTTCTGGACGGTTTCTGTTCGGCGCGCCGGTTGGATGATTTTGCGCTACCCTCCGGCGTCGATCCTGCCGACGGCCTCTCTGCCACACAACGTCTGGCGGAACTCTCTCTGCTCGTCTCTGGCCCCATAGCCCCTACACTGGAACGCCGCGCCCCGCAAACACTCACAGCCTGGCTGCACACCACAAACGCCTGCAATCTGGCCTGCTCCTACTGCTACATCGACAAGAGCGCAGAACCGATGAGCGAGGAGACCGGGCGTCAGGCCGTGGATGCGGTCTTCCGTTCTGCCCTGGCCGGTGGTTTCCGGGCCGTGAAGCTCAAATATGCCGGCGGTGAGGCTACGCTCAACTTCAAACTGGTGATGCTGCTGCACCGGTATGCAAAGGGCCTTGCCCAGCAGTACAATCTGGACTTACACGGAGTTGTGTTGAGCAATGGCATCGCCCTGACCCGCCCAATGCTCGATTTTCTGCGGGACGAGGGGATTCGCCTCTCCATCTCTCTGGACGGTGTGGGCGAGACCCACGACCGCCAGCGCGCTTTTGTCAACGGCAAAGGTAGCTTTACCCACGTCCAGCGGGGCATTGACCGGGCGCTGGCACAGGGGGTGACACCCTTTCTCTCGATTACCGTCACCGCCGAAAGCGCTGATCACCTGCCCGAAGCCGTTGCCTTTGCGCTGGACAGGGACCTGCCCTTCAATCTCAATTTTTATCGGGATCACTCTGCCATCGCTGGCCCAGTCGCCTTGCGCGCTGACAACGAACGGCTTGTCGCGGGGATGCAGGCAGCCTTTGCCCTGATTGAAGAACGCCTGCCCCAGCGACGGGTCATCGACAGTCTGGTGGATCGCAGCGCCTTTCACGAACCCCACGAATACGCCTGCGGCGCGGGCCACAACTATCTGGTCATCGATCAGACCGGCGGCGTCTCGGCCTGTCAGATGGAGATTGAGCGCCCGCTGTCCGACGTGTTTGCCGACGATCCTCTGGGCGAAATCCGGTTGCACAGCGGTGCATTGAAGAATGTGCCGGTCACGGAAAAAGAGGGCTGCCGGGAGTGCGACTGGCGCTTCTGGTGTGCGGGGGGATGTTCTCTCCTCACCCAGCGCGTCACCGGGCGCACGGATATTCGTTCGCCCTATTGCGACGTATACAAAGCTCTCTACCCAGATGTGCTGCGGTTGGAAGGGTTGCGGATGCTCAAGTGGGAGACGGCGCTTCACTAAACCGTTTTGGAAACGAATGTACGACCAGAAAGAGCAGGCAATTGCCTGCTCTTTTGTTTTTCCTGAATTTGTCACTGTTCTGGACGCGAGACTTTTGTGCGATTGGTGTGGGTGAGACGAAATAGCCTCACGAGAAAAACGAACGCAGATTGCGTGAAGCACAACGCTGCTTTTATGGTTCAATAGGCACACGAGTAACTCTTTTGATGTGAAGCCTACTTGAGACCGATGGAGGAGAAAATCAATGCCGCAGAAAAGCGTATTCAGAGGCCGTTTTGAACGTCCAACTACGAGTGCTTTAATTTCTGTTTGTATTTCCCGACGTAAGCCCGACCACAGCGGAAGACACGGAAGACGCAATCGTCAGCGCCATTCCCGATCCGCCAGGACCGTAGAACCGTCATCATCACAGAAATGGAGGTGATACAGATGAGGATATAATGAAGGTGATGGAGAGTTGGCCGGGGTGTTATTGAATATGACCTGCCTCATATATTTCCCAAAAAGAGAAGATGAGCCTATGCCAATAGGCTCATCTTCTCTTTTTGTCGTACAAACAAAGCCGTTTCGCAGAACTTTATTCTCCCCACGTACTTTTCAATTTGACCCACGCCTGACGTGTGTGCTACAATCGATCTTCGTGGGCCTGTGCGGTGCTAGGCGTATTTTTTTGTCCAGAAGTGGGCAATAGGCATC
>Ga0209702_10009507_pt1 | contig 10810 bp, 2 predicted proteins | sample FRY01_FD_187210 | JGI IMG/M metagenome (GOLD analysis project Ga0209702, IMG submission 187210) | Freshwater microbial communities from Lake Fryxell liftoff mats and glacier meltwater in Antarctica - FRY-01 (SPAdes) (version 2) | ecosystem: Environmental > Aquatic > Freshwater > Ice > Glacier... | reverse complement strand
TCCAATAATCCTATAGAGCACAAATGGGCAGAGTCAAAACATATAAGACGCAAACTCGCTTGTAGCATAGATGAACTTTTTCAGCTCCACGTACTGTAATCCTTTTATAACGCTTTAGCTATAGTAGCAAAGCGTCAGACAAGAATAGAGGGGCTAGATCAGAAGATATTATCGTTATACGCTAAAGGTATGAGTCTGTCGGATATAAAAATACAAATCCAAGAGTTATACGGAGCAGAGATAAGTGAGAGCTTAATCAGTAGGATTACGGATAATGTGATGGATGAGGTCAGGAGTTGGCAACATCGACCTTTAGAGGCAGTTTATGCTATTGTTTATTTTGATGCTTTGGTAGTTAAAGTCAGACAAGATAAGAGGATTATCAACAAAGCGGTATATGTAGCCTTGGGCATTGATTTAAGCGGCAAAAAAGACATACTCGGCCTATGGATCAGTGAGAACGAAGGAGCTAAATTTTGGTTAAATAATTTTACTGAAATGAAAAACAGGGGATTAAAAGATATTTTGATTGCTTGTAGTGATAATTTGACTGGTATGAGCGAAGCGATATCGGCTGTATATCCAAAAACTGAACATCAGCTGTGTATTGTACATCAAATTAGAAACAGCTTGTCGTACGTGAGTTACAAAGATAGGAAGGAGCTAGCCTATGATTTAAAGCTAGTATACGGCTCTATTACTGAAGATGAAGCACTTACTGCTCTAGCTGATTTTGATGCAAAATGGGGCAAGCAGTATCCTCATATCGCAAAATCATGGCAGAATAATTGGCAAAACTTAGTAGTCTTCTTACAATATCCAGAGGTGATTAGACGTATTATTTATACAACCAATGCTATAGAAAGCCTAAATAGCCAATTGCGTAAAGTCACTAACAACAAGAGAGTTTTTCCTAGTGACGACTCTGTCTTCAAAACTTTGTACTTGACAATAGACTATATTACACGAAAATGGACTATGCCTATCCAAAACTGGGGAGAAGCTATGGCTCATTTTTTAATAAAATTTGAAGGCAGAATTTAGGTGCTCATTTTGAAATTTACACACTTAAAAAGACAGAGCCAAATGGGAAACAAAATTAGTGAAAATTTGTCTTGAAAAATCAGTCCAGTATACTCCTTGCACATCCTAGAAATACTCTCACCCTGACCAAGTATTACTTCTCCCTGGCGTAATAGTCTTATTATTTGTTCGCTGCTATATTTTTCCCTGCTCATATTTATTACTCCATTGTGACTAAAATATCCTAGTAATTCTTATCATACTACTAGCATATTTCTGGACCTATTATATGGGGGCTTGACAATATGATTATGACGATAAATCAATTAAGAAAATAATTTTTTTGGCCTTGGCTAAGGCCAAAAAAGTGGACAATACACTTACCCAATCTTCCTAATAGCCCCCTATAAAGGTATAGGAATCATACAACTGAGTTTCAGGAGTAGTCATTAAATTCTTCACTACTAGAATTTATCCCTATCATGGCTGTATCTGGCTGGTTATGTTGGTATCCTTCTCCATCACTGTCTTCAATAGAACTCGCTATTTTGCTACTAGGTATTTCATTACTTATTATCTTAGGCCGGATAGGTCCTTTATACTCCACTGCTTTTATGCCTTCTACCCCGCTATCTCCCCATTTTAACATTGAATAATTCTCTTTAAAAAGCTTACTCCATATTTTGAAAAATTTTAATTTTTGATTAAAACTTGGGTTTTGCATTACCTGCTCAGCTTGATGTATTAGTTCCTGCTTATTTGATGGTAATAACTTATATATCTCATTATCAAATTCATTCCCTGGGTCAGAAGCTCTCTTTTTATTTGGACTGAGGCCTATATTACCAGGATTCCATATTATTGATTTTCTTATTGCATCTGACATGAGAGCATACTCTCTGTCTTGAGTATTTATATTGATAAGATTTTTTACTAGACCATTTCCATTTATATATGATACTAGTGCCTCTCTTAATTCTCCTGCTTGCTGTGGTTTAAGAGCATCTTTTCCCTCTTTATAAAAACCATCCAAGAATTTATTTAGTTCGTGATCTGGGATAATATGGTGCCTAATAATACCTGCTTCGCCTATCTCTTGCATAAACGTAGACTCAGGGTCAGGGGTAAATGGGCTAGCTTTTTCTGAACGATTTATACTAATCATATCTTGAATTTGAGTAGTGGTAACTTTAGTATGATTGCTACCTCCCATTAATACCCCAGCCTCCACCTCTTGTATAAGTCCTAATGATATACCGAGCTTTTCAGCAACCTCTCTAGCATCGGGCGCCATCGTAGGTTCAGTACGATGTATTGATGCTATATATATTAATTCAACCGGATTTTTTTTCATTGCATAACCTAGAGCGTCATACAGGCAAGTCGTTTGTCCTGTTGCATCATAGGTTGCACCTTTAATTTCATAATGGCCTAAACCAGTATCAGTAGGCACAGTAAATGTCAGCGTAATAGACTTATTATCTCCATCTTCTCTACCTTTATAATTCTTGCCATATTCTTGCAGAATATTACTATCATTGTCTTGTACAATAATATGCTGCTTGGTAAAACCACTTATAGCCATTATCGAGTGCTTGTCACCTGGAGGAAGTGTATTCAAATTATCTTTATTCGCCATCACCTCATCTGTAAATTGTTTTAATCCCTTTGCATATTCATCAGTTTTTGGTACTTTATTTATACCGGTAGCTGCTTTATTTTTACTTTTTTGGCTTGGGGGCTTAGCAGCGCTGGCCACCACCTCTTCTTCTATTAATCGCTTAGCAGCGGCATTAACCAGCTCAACTCCCTTGTCCACACCATCATTTTTATCTGGATGAGTTTCTAATAGACGTTTATGGTGAGCTTTTTTTATTTTCTCCTTATCGTGTAAATCTTCAATTTTTAGCCCTAAGGTTTCTAAGTCTTCTTTTAATTGTTGTAATTTCTGAGCTTCTATTGCTTTCTCATGCTCCTTTTTTGAGATAGGTGCTGCATCTGAATCCGTTAAATCTTTAGGTTTCTTGGAATTGCCATCTTGAAGTTTTTTGCTAATCTTATTTAATGTAGGACCTACTACACAAGTGTAAGCAAGCTTACCGCTAAAACCAACGACTAAACTGTATATTTTTTCTGCTACTTGGCTACTGAGTTGCTCTATTATCTTGCCTATAGTTTCTGCATTATTTTCAGCTCTTTCTCCAGATTGACTATCAAGTGCTTCTTGTATTTCCTCGCAGAAACTTTCTGTATAGGTAGCCATGTTTTCTGATGTTATTATAGTATCAATGCTTAAAGATACTCCTTTAGCTTTCCAGCTTTTACAATGCCTTAAAGTTCCAAGAGCTATTTCTTTAGCGATTTCTGCTGCTATTTGTCCGTTTGTACCTGCAATTATTTTTGTAGCTAATTTAATTACCTCGTCTTGTTTTACTGATTGGAGCTTTGTATTAATACTACCTCTTAATAATGTATCTTTAACTTTTTTTTCGATTTGGGGCTTCAGCTCCTTTAATAACTCATCTAGCCCCTTCGTTATTAGTTTTTCCATTATTATAGATCCAGCAACGTCCATGCCCAATTCTTTTCCTACGCTCTTTGTTACTAAAGAAAGTTGTTCAAGGTGAGAGAGTTTTTTGAGTTGCTCTGCTTGAGATAGTTTTTCAAGTTTTAATTTTGTTAAAGTCTCTGCAATATCATCTATTTTACTGGCAATTTTCTTGCTTATAGTCTGCATGGACTTGCTTTTTTTAAATGCTGTAGATAACTTTTTGCATACTTTTATTGAATTATTTAAAATCTTCATAGAGCTCATCACAGCCCCAATGCCTAACGTTGCTACGCCTATTCCATAACTAATTAGTTTATCTTTAGTATATTCTTTTTCATTAAATTCTGACTCTCCATTACTGATTAGTGCTATTACAATATCGCATATACCTTCAGAAATCAAAAGACCTGCAGCAGGCCCCATAGCTATTAATAAGGGAGGAAATATCACTCCTACTGCTAAAGCTGCTAAACCTCCACTTATTTGCCCTTGGGCTCTTTCAATTATTTGATCAGGAACGTCGTGTACTTGTCTCATTGAATAAATTGCATCCAGTCCTACAGAACTTAATTCGGAGATTTCTGATTTAGTAATTGCTTCTTTTAATTTTTGATCTTCGATAGAATCTAAGCCATCTAAATAATGATCAATTTTTTTATTTATAGACAAGCCAACGCTGGAAGGTAAATCAGCATCATCTTCAGATTTTTTCAGTTGATGAAGAAGCCCACTAATCACTTTCTTATTTTCGTCTTGGCATTCTATGTTATTGCGAAAGGTATTTAGACAAACCAACCTTGAGGCCAAATGCTTTAGCAGAATATTTGCTTGTTGAGGTTTTGAAGCATCCTGGGCTATTAATATGTTTTGAAAATCCTGAGGCTGAGAATAGTCATCTATACCCCCGCTCTCAGACGTGCTAAAAAATGATTTTTGAATATAACTAATTTCTTTATCCAAAGCTTCTTTTGCCTTTGTTAAAGCATCTTCTGCTTTTTCTTTGTATGTCTCATCTTTTTCAACATTAATAAAAATGACTTTGGCTAGGGCTTTCTTAAATCTCTCCATCATTTGGCCACCACTCTCCATAGCCATTTCATAAAGCTTTATGTAAGCTGAATATAGTATTTCAGGATGTTTAGTTAATTTAGTAGCACACTCTAGAGCATCTTTCGCTTCTTTCAGCTGCCCATTCATTAAAAAAATATCTGCCTGCTTTATACTATAGTATGGATTGCGCTTAATTGAGCCGGCTATTATAGTTTTGGTTATTTCTAATGAGACAAACTCACTAAACTTTTGCTCAGCTTTTTCTTGAGTCATGTCTTGACCTCTAAAATTCTGCCCTTCAAGCCAAAAAGCCCAAGACTCCTTAAGATCCTCTAATACAGAATAGAACCCGATTATATGCTTATTCTTGTTTTGTAAATCTTGATATAGCTTTGAAAAATAAGTAAATAATGTATCCTGGAAATCTAGCTCCCCCACTTTACTTTCTTTTATCTCTGTTATTCTCTCTTGTTCTCTTTGATCTCTTTTTTCTTTGATTTTATCAAAAATAAAAGTAGGATCTGCTAGTTCTTCAAGATCAATTCCTAAATTTTCTACTTCGCCTGCTCTAATAATTAATTGCGCTGTACCGTTTTTACCTTGTCTGGAAGTTCTTCCAAAAGCTTGATCCTCGACTCTTTCATTACAAGGTAGGAAGGTAACACATACATGTAATCCTCCATTATCCTCAAGTTCTTGTGAAGTTTTGAAATCAGTTCCTCTTCCGGCTATGTTAGTTGCAACAATTATATCTCCTGGTTCTACTTGCTCCGAAGTAATAGTATTATTATCCTCATTTTCATACGTTTTAATGACTACTTTAACTTTTGTTTGACCTTGTAAAAACTTTAATTCTTTTTCTATGATTTTTAAATCAGCAATTGTTTCACAAATTATTAAAGATGCTCTACCGGTATAGTTCATTTTTAAGGCTTCTAATACTACCGCCTTAGCAAGGATATCATCTTCTACCACCAGGCCACTTAATTCCTCAAACTTTTTTTCTTTGTAAGGGGGGATTTTTGCGTAGCTTACTTTATATATAGAAGATAGTAGTTTCTGTTCTGCTATTGATCCCAAAGTACCAGTAAGGCCAAATATGTTATCGCCATATTTTTTGATATATCCAAGATTAGAAATAAAACTACTAGTTAGACTTTCTGATGTTAGGTGTAAATTATGCTTCAGTTGAACAAATTGGTGTAAGCCATGAGACCAGACAGTATTTTTTAAGGTTACTCCAGTATTGGCGTAATCAACAGGGATTATAACCTCTTCACCATCTTTTGCCCTAATTATATATTGCTGATTCTCATGACAAGAATATTTTGCGTAAATAGCGTTATCAATCCACTGACCTAGTTTTGCTTTAGCAAAGTCTCTAAGATGCTCAGGTATCATCTCTATGTCTGTAGGGTCACTGCTTACTATCTTTGTCTTAATTTCCTCGCGCGCTGATTTTATTAAATTCTGCTGAAAACTATTAAATTCTTCTTGGGCTTCTTCTTCAGATATGATACCTCCTGCAGTTCTTAGCTTTAATTCTGCAGTTTTCTCTTGTCTTTTTGTCTCAAACTCTTGCTCTAAACCCGCTTCTGCTTTATGTAACTCCTGCCATATTTTGATATAGACATACCGTAAGCTCTCCATACCTGGGAATGGTCCTGATAATTTAGCAATACTCCCAGCATTATCTATGATCATGCTGTCTACTTCATCTAGGATAACGCTACCAAATTCTCTATCTGCTCTTGTACCTAGGCCTTGGAAAGAGTCTTTGAGATAATCAAATTGAAAATTACCTATACTACCGTATAAAATATCTGCCTTATAACACTCCTTAGGTCCCCCTAAGTACTTTTCATCAACAGAATTGGTAGAAACACTTATACCGAACGCTCCATAGAAATCCTTTTTTTCTTTGGCCCCCTCTTCTGCTAAAACAGTATTACTGGTTATTATATCTACTGTTTTTTTGCCTTGAAGAATTTTCATAGTAGCAAGAAGAGAGACAATGGTAGTTTTACCTTCTCCTGTATTAATTTGACATAATTTGCCCTGCCCAGCCTCAGTTTGCAAGAATGCTAAAACAGATAATATTTGCGTATCTCTAAGATGATGCCCACCAGTGATTAGCTCATTAGCTCTGTCCATTACAGCTAATGCTTCGCATTTTTTTTCTTCTGTTGTAACTTGTCCTTTATTCTCTTTAGCCCAAGCATTAACATCTGACAGGCTTTTTGTTTGCCATACAAGAGAAAAGCTTTTTACTTTGTTGTAATGTTCTTGTAGATTCCCTTTTAATGCCTGAATTACTGGAGCGCTATCTGGCGTATTATCACCATCTTCGCCCAAGACTATCTCGTCCAATAATTGTTTTAAAGATTTGACATCAAGCTCTGGTGTTTTAGGACTATTTTGTGGTAAACGTGCTATTATTGCTTCTGTGGAGTCCGGCTTTACAGTATCACCTGGCTGTGAAGTGTTATCGATCTTTTGCTGCAATTTATTTTCTTGTTCTTTCTTTAAATCAAAAAATTGCTTTACTTTGTCATATTCTAGATTTAATTGATCGCAAATATCTTTAAGGAGTTTTTCTAAATGCTCGTCTACTTTAGATTTTGCTAATAAATCAAATATATGAGTGAACTTTTTTAATTCATCAGGAAATTTTTGTCCTATAATCAGTGGAGAATCAACATTACTAGGTAATTTACTCATAAGCCATTTAGCGCTTCCTGACGTTAATGACGTAGCAGCGTCGGTTGCTTTTTGTGACAAAGCAGTAATTTTTGCGTTAGCAAACGCTTTTGCTTTATTTGAGCCTTGATGAATTACTTCTGTAGCAACTACTGCTACCGGAAGTGGTAAAGAAGATGCAGCAATTGTTACTGCTCCGGCTGATAGACCTGTAATTGCTCCTGTAGATAATGCTGTCGCTCCTTTTGCGAGAGTAGAAGTGATTCCAAATACCCCATTTGACATTTGATCCACTTTTTCAGCAGTCCACTCAATTTCTACTGGAGTTAATGTTTTAATATAGCCAGCTAATACCTGTAGACCATCTAATGCTTCTTTGCGGAGTTTTTCTACTTCTTTTATTGATTCAGAACATACCTCGCTTACTTGCTTTCTCATCAAGTCTTGTAAGGCTAATTGATATACCGTAAATTTGCTTAAAGCTCCTAAGGGTACTTTTTCAACAAAGTCTTTTATAGCAATTTTAAAGTGCTCATTTTTTGATAACTCTAAAATATATTTAGCTATAGTAGCTGATACGTGTTTATCTAATTCTGATTTAAAACACTCCTTAATCTCAGAGATATGATCGCTTTGACAGAATTTTGTATATATAAAGTGTTTAATAAAGTTCTCTTGGTTGTCTTTTATGAAAATCATCATTATTTCCATATTCTTTAAAGACATAGGGCCGCAGCTAAAATTGTCCTCTTGTTCTTTTTTGATGTGTACTTTAAAGTCTGTTCTGCCTTTGAACTTTTTGACTAAAGTTTCTCTGACGTCATCTGGTATTCCTTCGCCAAAAGAATCTTTGTATAAAATGCTAGTTTGATCTGAGTGCTTTATAATGCATAAAGCAACCCAATGATTGCCATCCTTGTTATATATGATAAATCTTGGCTCTTGATCAGGGTCTTGGTATTTTGTAAGAAACTCGCCTAACTGACTTACGCTACCTATGACTTCAAATTGCTCTTTAAAATTATATCCCTGTTTCTGAGTAATGTGTTCTGCAACTTTTGCAATATCTTCTTGTCTATACCAATCATTTGAAACCAGACGAGCCGATGCTTCTGAGGTTATCTCTATCGTAAAGGGTTGCGTCCTGTTGTCGGTTGCTTCTTTAGACAATGCTCTAGTCTTTTCACTAACTTTTTTTGCTAAATGCCTTTTCATTTTTATTCCTGTTGTTTATATAAAAAACCGATACTTAGTTTTTGCTTTCAACTAACAATCAATACCATCTCCTATAACAACAACATTCTCATGCAAGGGAGGTAAAAGGGCTTGATGGTCAGTGATATCTGCATATGAAGTATTAACACTAAATGTAAGTTTTGCGATATTATGACAAAATTGTTGTTCTACTATACTTTCAAGGCATTTTTGAACTACCTCTACACAATTTTTAAACCTTACATCATGCTCATAACCATCTTGAAATCTTTTTTGCGCTTCTTTATATTTTTTTACTGCCTCAATGTATTGTTTTTGATCCTTTAATTTATCGGCTTCTTGTTGCAAAGATATACCTTGATTAAATGCATCATTTCCTTCGATTTTTAAATCAACCATTGTGGCATATTTTGTATATTTAGCATTATCAGGATTAAGACGATTTGCTTCACCAAATTTAATCTTTGCTTCTTGAAATTTTTGCGTTGCTTCGTCTGACCTATCATATTCTTCATCATTTTCTGCTACCCATGCTTCATCCCATAATTTTTTACCCTCAATATTAAAAGTAGAAGCTTTTTGATTCATTGCTTCCAAAATAGTTATTTTTATATCCTTTGCTCGATTGTAGTCTGGATCTATCCCTATGGCTGTCTTTATTGCTTTTAACGCATCAACAAGCTGATCCAACTCGATAAGAGTTAAAGCTTTATTTTTATAATAAGCTTTACTCTGCGGAACTAAATCTATTGCTTGTTGATATTTTGTAAGTGCGTCACTAAACTTTTTGATCGCGAAATCTATATTGGCTAATTCATTCAAAGCGACAGCTTTCGCTTTTTTTGCTGGTTCATAGTTTGCATCTATATTTAGTGCTTCTGTTGCAGCTGTTATAGCCTCATCAGCTCTATTTAATCTGTTGAGATTCCAAGCCTTGTTTGCGTAATAAATCTTATTATTAGGCTGTAATTCAATAGCTTTTGTGAGTCTTTCAAGGGCATCACTATAATTTCCTTCATCAAAATATGTTTCGGCCCACTTATGCAAAGCAAAAGCTTTATTATTTTTGTAAATAACCTTATATTTATTATCATCGGCAGTAATGTTAATAGCTAAATTAAACTTTTGAATTGCTTCTGCATAACGTCCTTGTGCACGCAACTCTGTGGCGTCACTGTTTAACTCTTTTGCTTTTTGCATTCCGCTTGGGCTTTGTACATTATCTGAGCTTTTATAAAAGAAGTATCCTGTAACATTATTAGCCACCTCACTTATCCCTCCTATAAAAGCATCTACAGTCATAGCTGAAACCATGCTTCCCAATATTGGTGCTAATGTTACTCCTACAGTTCCTATCATAGCCCCACTAACTACTCCACTAAATACACTTCCAAGCGCTGCTTTCGATATACCTTTAGCAGTAACATTAAAATTTCCTCCATGCATAACAGATTTCATAGTTTCACGAGCACCATAAGTTAATACAGATAATGCAGGAGTTACTCCTATAATTGAGGACAAGCCTATCGTTGCCGCTACTTTCTCCCCTATTGCTGTCATGCCAGTTACCACTCCTATTTCAGCCATCATTTCTGTAGTATAATTTATTATACCAACGTGCTTAGCGGCTAATTTGCTTGCGACTACATAAGAGCTAATACTACCCAATGTTCCAGTTGATAATATTCCCATTACTGGTGCAAATGTTGGCCCTAACGTTTCCATGGTAAGCTTGGTGATTTTTTCACTTACAACTTCCCCAGCTATTCCACCAACTAACCCTCCTATTATTCCTCCACTCACACCACCAAAATATTTTCCAACATTTTGTAACTTTGCTTCATACCCAAATAGTCTATCAACTCCTTGCCCACACTTCTCTCCTACATCCTCACCAATATTACCACCTATTTTCCCTCCTACCGTCGCTCCTACTACTAATCCATACTTTTTCGCTGTTTCAATAGAATCCTCCTCAGTTTTCTTCTTAGTAGCTGCCTCCTCCTCAGTTTTCTTCTTGGCAGCCGCCTCCTCCTCAGTTTTCTTCTTGGCAGCTGCCTCCTCCTCAGTTTTCTTCTTGGCAGCTGCCTCCTCCTCAGTTTTCTTCTTGGCAGCCGCCTCCTCCTCAGTTTTCTTCTTGGCAGCTGCCTCCTCCTCAGTTTTCTTCTTGGCAGCTGCCTCCTCCTCAGTTTTCTTCTTGGCAGCTGCCTCCTCCTCAGTTTTCTTCTTGGCAGCCGCCTCCTCCTCAGTTTTCTTCTTGGCAGCCGCCTC
>Ga0209702_10009506_pt1 | contig 10811 bp, 7 predicted proteins | sample FRY01_FD_187210 | JGI IMG/M metagenome (GOLD analysis project Ga0209702, IMG submission 187210) | Freshwater microbial communities from Lake Fryxell liftoff mats and glacier meltwater in Antarctica - FRY-01 (SPAdes) (version 2) | ecosystem: Environmental > Aquatic > Freshwater > Ice > Glacier... | reverse complement strand
AGTGATTTAAAAAATAAAATAATCAGTTTGTTTACAGTATCCCGATTAAAATCGGGAGGGTCACTGGTTCGAATCCAGTATTCCCCACACAAAAGCATTCAGAAATGAATGCTTTTTTTTTGGTTAAACTTTAGTAGAGACTGGTGTATAGGCTATTTGAAGATTATTAAACTACGTGTAAAGCTTGAAACTCATAAATCATTATTAAGAATCAAGAAAAGTAGAATTGAAACAAAATAAGTAGTTTACTTGCAAATAACTTGCAAATTTTTCATCCAATTAGATTAGCCACAACACAATGAAACATGGCTTCTATAAACATAATCTTAGACATTAGAAGATTAAAAAAAGACAATACCTATCCTGTTAAATTTAGATTCTGGATAAACAATCTCACATTTGATCTAAGCACTGGAATAAGTTCCTCCAAGGAAAATTTCAACAGCAAGAACTTAACCATTAAGAAAGACCCTAATTCATCCTTAATACTGGAAGAACTAAGATCAAAGTACTTGAACAGGTTGAGAGAGTTTGAAGCGGAACATCAAAACCAACCAACAAGTTTAAAACTAATAAAGTCCTACTTCATCCAGAAACCAAAAGAAAGTATTACAATAAAAGAATTTTGGATGAGTCATATTGATAAGTTAAGGGCTGTAGGAAAAATAGGCAACGCAAGAACATACAAGATAACATTGTCTGCCCTCTCATCTGCTATCAATCTAGACACACACTTCCACAACATCAAGCACTCCTGTATCATAGACCTAGAGCACAAACTATTACTAAGAGGGATGAGTGCAAATGGCATTAGTGTTTACCTGAGAACATTTAGAGCTATATTCAATAAAGCAATTGAGCAAGACATCACCAGTCAGGACAACTACCCTTTTAAAAAGTTTAAAATAAAAAAGGAAAAGACAACTCCAAGGGTAATGACCATTACAGAAATGAAGTCCTACTTTTCTTTAGACCTAAAGCCTGAAAGCACATACTACAGTAGCTTTAAGATTGGGAAACTGATATTAATGCTTAGGGGTATCAATTTGAGGGATCTACTTGTATTAAACAAAACCAACATTAAGTCTAACAGGATTATCTACAAGAGATCCAAGACCGGTAAAATCTGCAGCATACTAATCACAGAGGAGATTCAGCAATTACTATCATCATTCAACTCTAATGATTGCACACTGCTTGGATTTATAAACAAAGAACAAATGGAGGACCTCAATAACTTTAGTGCAATGTTCCATCAAAAGAGAAAGGTAATTAACTCCCACCTTAAAAAGATTGGTATGCTAATCAAATCCACTGAACCAGTAACTACATATGTATTTAGGTACACCTATGCAAATATTGCAAAACAATTAGGCTACTCAAAAGACCTAATAGGAGAAGCATTATCTCATACAACTGGTAATGCTGTCACGGGAATATATTTAGAACAGTATGATCTTGCGTTGGTTGATGAAATGAACATGAAAGTGATTGACACAGTAGCTTAAACAGTTAAAGTGGTGCTATACAATACAGGTAGCACCACTTTAAGACATTTAAAATCAGTAAACTTATCTGACTTTAGGACAGCACTTTTCAGTAAAAAAGACCCACCATTCTTACTAAAACAGAAACCCTAAACTTAATTTATTATTTAACTCACATCAGTAATCCCTGCAATTACTATCATCAAATAGTGCTACTATTAATTTAGTAAAAACATAATAAGCAATAACCAAGGTAAAGTTGGAAAGATGGTCTTTCTAACTACTAAGCACTTCTAATGCTTTTTGCTTAGCTGACTGATGAAAATCAAATAGGGTCTTTAATTGTAATCTCACGCAGTCCAACTATACAATTCAAGAATAACATAGTCTTCTCCTAAAGCCATAGTCTCTTTTTACATTTCATTCACCTCCTCGTACTATGTTTAATAATTTCATTCTTATATTTGTGGCTCTAGGAGAATAATTTAATTAAATAAGTGTATGATAACAGGAGAGCTTAGATCACAAGTAGACAAGATATGGGAATCATTCTGGACAGGTGGGGTATCCAATCCATTAACTGTAATTGAGCAGTTCACTTACCTCCTATTTATAAGGAAGCTAGATGAAATACAACTACTAGAAGAGAAGAAGGCTAATATGATCAAGAAGCCTATTTCCAATTCTTTATTCTCTCCTGAACAACAAGAACTAAGGTGGAGCATCTTTAAGAACAAAGATCCACAGACAATGTTTGAGCTATTCACAAAGGCACAGATGGATGGACTTACAGTTTTTGAACATATGAAACAAGTAGGACATTCCGTTGGAGTATTTGCTCAATATATGAAAGGTGCAACATTTATGATACCTACTCCTAGATTATTAGATCAAGTAGTTCAGATGATTGATAAGATCAAGATGGAAGACAGAGATACTAAAGGAGATGTATATGAGTACTTACTTTCTAAGATAGCTTCAGCAGGAGCAAATGGACAATTCAGAACTCCTAGACACATCATTAAGATGATGGTTGATATGGTACAGCCACAAAAAGAAGAAATTATTTGTGATCCTTCTTCAGGTACGGCAGGATTCCTAGTTTCTGCAGGAGAATACCTTCACGAGAAACATCCTGACTGGTTTTATGAAAAAGACTTTAGAGAACATTTTAATAACTCTATGTTTAACGGGATAGAGTTTGATAATACTATGCTAAGGATTGGAGCAATGAACTTACAGCTTCACGGAATAGAAAACCCTAACTTGATTGGAAAAGATGCCCTGAGTGAAGGCAATGATATAAGAGATGCGTACACACTCATACTCGCTAATCCTCCATTCAAAGGAAGTTTAGATTATGATGGAGTTGAAACTTCCCTCCTAAAGGTTGTAAAAACTAAGAAGACAGAATTGCTTTTCCTTGCTTTGATGTTAAGAATGTTAAAGACAGGTGGAAGATGTGCTGTTATTATTCCTGATGGAGTGCTTTTTGGGAGTTCTAATGCGCACAAAGAGATTAGAAAGCAAATTATAGGAGGCAACAAGTTAGATGCTGTTATATCTATGCCTAGCGGAGTGTTTAAACCTTATGCTGGAGTTAGTACTGCCGTTTTACTTTTTACAAAAACGGGTAATGGTGGAACAGATGATGTATGGTTCTATGATATGAAAGCAGATGGTTTGAGCTTAGATGACAAGCGTGCAGAAATATCTGAAAACAACATACCTGATATCGTTAAGCGTTACCACAATCTAAAAGGTGAATCAAAAAGAAAAAGAACAGATCAATCATTCTTAGTGCCTGTAGTAGATATTGAGAGCAATGATTGGGATTTATCTATCAATAGATACAAGGAAGTGGTGTATGAAGAAATAGAGTATGCTTCTCCTTCTACTATCATCAATGAGATTGAAGGAATTGAAAAGGAAAGAGCAGATGCATTAACTGTTTTAAAGGAATTGTTGGGATGAAATTGATAGAGTTAAAAAAGATTTGCGATCTTAAGAATGGGTTTGCCTTTAAGTCATCAGACTACATTGATAAGTCAGATACCTTAAACTGTAGAATGAGTAATATCAGACCTGACGGAAACTTTGATATTGATTACCACCCTAAATACTTGCCAGATTCTTATTCTGAAAAATATCAAGATTTTTTACTGAAAGATGGGGATATAGTTATTGCAATGACTGATTTGGCAAATGATCCTAAGATATTAGGTGTCCCTACAATTGTGAATACCAAGGGGTATAATTTACTCCTAAATCAGAGGGTAGGAAAACTCGTATTTAATGATATTAATAAAGTTGACATAAGATATTTTCAATATTCTTTAAATAGAAAAAGTGTTAGAAATTACTACACTAAATTTGCTGGAGGAGGGCTTCAGTTGAATATTGGTAAAAAAGAAATTCTAAGTGTCCAGATCCCCCTCCCTCCTCTTGAACAACAAAAGAAGATAGCTTCTATTTTAGATGCAGCTGATTCATACAGGCAAAAAACAAAAGCATTAATTGCAAAGTATGATGAACTGACTCAATCCTTGTTTTTAGATATGTTTGGAGATCCTGTGAAGAATGAGAAGGGATGGGAGATAGTCAAGTTTTCTAATGTTGGGAAGTTGGATAGAGGTAAATCTAAACATAGACCCAGAAATGCACCTGAATTATTAGGGGGGACGCATCCACTAATTCAAACTGGAGATGTTGCTAAATCAGGGGGGTATATTACTGACTACAAAACTACTTACTCTGATATAGGGCTTGCACAAAGTAGGCTTTGGGAAGCAGGGACGTTATGTATTACAATTGCTGCAAACATTGCAAAAACTGGAATCTTAACTTTTGAAGCTTGTTTTCCGGATAGTGTTGTTGGCTTTACTCCAAATATAAAAACTAATAATGAATACACCCAGAAATGGATGTCATTTCTGCAGAAAACCCTTCAAGATAGCGCTCCTGAGTCAGCACAAAAAAACATTAATTTGGCTATCTTAAAGGATTTAAATTTCCCTTTAGCACCTATAACTTTACAAAACCAATTTGCAGAACGTGTAAATCTAATAGAACAGCAAAAAGCAAGTGTACAAGCAAGCTTTGAGAAAGCTGATGAATTATTTAACAGCCTATTACAAAAGGCGTTTAAAGGAGGGTTGGTATGAGGCTCTCAACGGTGATAAATTAAAACATTAATAACTCTGGCAGATTATATGGAAGAAAATTCACATTTAGATAAAAAGTCACTAGCGATGATTAGTGGTAAAAACGCTAACTGGAAAGAACTATCCAAAGACTGTGTTTGTTTTTCAAACGGTGTAGGCGGTAAGATCCTTATTGGTATAGAAGATGAAGATGCCCTTCCTCCAGCTGGTCAGAAAATAGAAGATTCTATAATTGAAAAGATTAGTAAAAATATTTCTTCAAATACTCTGAATGTCAGTATATTTCCTTTAAAAAGAACTGCTGAAAATGGCGGGGAGTATATTGAAATAAATGTGAGTAGAACTTCTTCTATTGCTAGCACTACAGATGGTAAGTACTACATAAGAGTTGCAGATGAATGTAAACCTCTTCTTCCTGATGAGTTAGGAAGGTTACTGTCAGATAAAAATGCTTTTGTTTGGGAGACTTTAAAACAAAAAACAATCTCTTATAAAAATTGTGACGCTAAGAAGCTGAGTAATTTTGTTGCAGATATAAAAGGTTCTGAACGTGTGAGCCAGTTCGTAAAAGATAAACTTGATGAAGAAATAGCAGAGCATTATTTTTTGTCTAAAGATGGTGTCTTAACGAACTTAGGAGTGTTATGGATTGGTCAAAGAAATGATAGAGCAACAATACATTACGCACCATCAGTACAATTTATTAAGTATAACGAAAAAGACCAAAAGGTATTAAAAAAGGTCTGGGATGATTTTTCACAGAACCCTAAAGAAATGATGGAGGAGATTTTGTATCAAATCCCTGATTGGCAAGAAGCAGTAGAGGTTTCTGACGGTATCTTTAGAAAAAAAATCTACGACTATCCCTTAGAGGTAATAAGAGAGTTAGTTGCCAATGCTTTTGCTCATAGAAACTATACTATGAGGGGAGATGTTTTCATCAACTTATATCACGACAGGTTAGAAATTCATAGCCCAGGACTTTTACCGTTAGGAGTTACACCTGCAAATATTTTAACAAAATCTGTTCCTAGAAATGCTTTGATCTGCAAGTTGTTTTATGACTTGAAATTAATGGAAAAAGAAGGTAGTGGCTATGATAAAATTTACGAGCTCTTACTTTTAAATGGTAAAACAATACCTGAGGTTTTTGAAGGTGATGACAGGGTTGTGGTTACAATAAAAAAGAACATTATAAGTAAAGATGTTCTTCAGTTAATGGACAAGGTTGAAAAGGAGCTACACCCAAAACAAAGAGAGTTGATAGCTTTAGGTATTATAGCAAACCACGAAGGAATTTCAGCATTAGAACTTGGTCAAATTTTGAATTGCTCTACAAAGCCAAACGGCATACAATTCTGGTTAGGTCCGCTTTTAGACACAAAAATTGTACTTACAAAAGGAAGAACAAAAGGACAGTTTTATTACATCAATCCTTCTTTTTTAAAAACAACGGATTACATAGAGAAAACAAATTTAAAGAGGATAGAGCCGCATCGATTACAAGAACTTATTTATCAAGTTCTTTCAGACCATCCTCAAAGCTCAATTAGTGATATCCACAAACGAATAGGTGAAGATGTTAAGCAAAGAACGTTAAAGTCAAAAATTGATGAAATGATTGAAAGCAATACTATCATCAAAGAAGGTGTTAACAAGGGAACAAAGTATTATATCAACAAAACCAAGTGAGATAACTACTAAATGGTGATAAAGCGTTGATAAAAACAAAGGTATTAATTTAAAAAACAACTAGTAATCAATACATTAATTCAAAACAATGAAACGCAGAAATGTTGATAAAATGTTGATAAAATAGATTATGAGTAATTTCCTATTCCTACAAACAGAATGGCTTTCACTTTACAATAAGATAAAGAAAGCAGAAGAAAGAGTAAATTCAGAACCTGTTTCTACAGCTAGCTACTGCAGATTAGTGATGGAAGAATCTATACACCTCATCTATGGCTATGAACATTTAGAAAAACCATTCAATACTGACTTAGTTAGTTTAATGAATGAAGAGGGCCTTAAAACAGCAATACCAAGAAGTCTTTTAGATGGTCTTCACATTGTTAGAAAGACTGGAAACAATGCTTCTCACTATGGTAAGAGAGTAAGCAGTTCAGATGCTCTTGTTAGCATCAAGTATATCTACTCATTTTTAAAATGGTTTGCAGGATCTTATGGTGAAAAGTTCATTAAAACCCCTGGACTATTTGACGAATCAATTCTTCCTAAAGTAGAACAAAGTCTAAGACAACTAAAAGAAGTTCAATCAGAACAAGAGAAAGCTTATCAGCAACTATTAGAAGTGGTAGCTAAACTGCAAGCTGAGAAGGATACTATCATTAATAAGGCAAAAGAAAGTGAAGAAGCTTTAGAGAAATACAAACAAGAATCTAAGCAAGCAGTACAAGAAATACAAAAACAAAAATTAGAGAGAAAAGTACCTGTTGCAACAGAGTTCACTGAAGCTCAAACAAGAAGACACTTAATAGATGTTGACTTGAAAGAAGTAGGGTGGTTTAAACTTTCTGTAGGAAGAGAGTTAGAATATCCTGTTATTGGTATGCCTATCTCAAATGATAACCCAAGAGGAAATGGATTTGTAGACTATGTGCTGTGGGATGATAATGGACTTCCACTGGCATTAATAGAAGCTAAAAGAACTTCTAAAGATATAGAGATTGGTAGACATCAAGCTTCTTTATATGCTAACTGTCTGGAGAAAATGCACGGTCAAAGACCAGTAATATTCTACACCAATGGATATGAAACCAACTTATGGGATGATACATTTTACAGTGCACCAAGAAGAGTGTATGGCTTCTATACAAAAGAAGAGTTACAATGGTTAATTCAAAAGCGGAGTACTGCTAAGGATTTGAGGAAAGCTGTTGTCAATACTGAAATTGCAGGTAGACCCTATCAAAAACAAGCTATTCAAAGGATAGCTGAATCCTTTGTAATAACAAGTAGCACAGGAGAACTGAAAGGAAACAAAAGGAGAGCATTGCTAGTAATGGCAACAGGATCAGGTAAGACAAGAACAGCAGCTGCATTAGTAGATATTCTTTTTAAAAACAACTGGGTAAAAAGAGTATTATTTCTAGCAGATAGGAACGCTTTAGTATCCCAAGCTAAAGACAACTTTAATGAGTACTTACCTGACCTTACATCAATTGATCTTTCAAATGAAAAAGAGAATGACACAACACGATTAGTATTCAGTACTTATCCAAGTATGATGAATAAGATTGATTCTGTAAGAGATTCTGAGGGAAGGTTTTATGGGGTTGGTCACTTTGATTTAATCATTGTAGATGAAGCTCACAGATCCATCTACAACAGATACAAAGCCATCTTTGATTACTTTGATGCAGCAGTAGTTGGTTTAACAGCCACTCCTAAAGATTTCATTGATCATAATACGTTTGAATTATTTGGTTGTAGTAATGAAGATCCAACATTTCTATATGAATTAAATGAAGCTGTTGAAGCAAAGTATTTAGTTCCATATAAAAACATTAATATCACTACCAACTTCTTAAGAGATGGAATAAAGTACAGCAAGCTATCTGATAAGGATAAAGAAAAATACGAGAAAACATTTGAGGATAAAACTACAGGTCTGTTTCCTGAAGAGATTAGAGCGAATGCTTTAAACAGTTGGTTATTTAACAAAGACACTATCAATAAGGTGCTTGACGTCCTGATGGAGCAAGGATTGAAAATTGAAGGTAGAGACAAACTAGGAAGAACAATCATCTTTGCTGTAAATCAAAAGCATGCAAAGTATATAGTTGAATGCTTCACTGAAAGGTATCCTCAATATCCAGCAGGATTCATTTCAATGATTCACAATGAAGTATCTCATGCACAAAGTTTAATACAGTCCTTTTGTGATAAACACGTAGAAAATAATCCTCAGATTGCTGTTTCAGTAGATATGATGGACACTGGAATAGATGCTCCAAGAGTATTAAATTTAGTTTTCTTTAAGTCTGTTCAGTCATATGCAAAATTTTGGCAAATGATTGGAAGAGGTACAAGACTATGTGAAGATGCATTTGGCTTTAATCAACCTAAAGAACACTTCTTAATATTTGATGTCTGTGGTAACTTTAAATTCTTTGAAGCAAAAGAGAATGGTACAGAAAGTAAATCTTTTGCTCCTATTACGCAACAGATATTTGAAGCTAGACTTCACCTAAGTAGGTTATTAAAAGAAACAAAAGAGGAAACAGATTCAGAGTTAGCATCAAGCTTATTAGATAAGCTTCATACAGATATAGAGCAACTAGATAAAAGCAGGTATCAGGTTAGAATGCACTTACAATATGTAGATGAGTTTGCAGACAGAAGCAGATGGTCAAGTATAGATAGTTCTGATGTACATACCATTGAAGAACATTTAGCTTCCCTACCTGTTCCTGAAAGTATAAATGAAGTTGCAAGACGTTTTGACTTAATGATGTTGAAGCTACAAATCGCTACTTTATTACTATCATCCAATCAACGTAAGTATGAAACAAACCTGATTGAAATTGCTGAACAACTTAGCACGAAATATACCATCCCTCATATTGCAAAATCAAAAGGATTAATTGAAAGTCTTAAAAATCCTGACTACTACAAAGGAGTATCACAGAAAAAATTAGATGAGATCCGTTCAGAGATTAGAGAACTTGTTCAATACCTAGAGTTTAAATCAAGACCAGTAGTTTACGCTGACATTCAAGACTCTTCAGTTCAACTTGAACTACAAGAACCAAACCTTTTCTCTAATTATGGAATGCCTTATAAGAGGAGAGTAGAAAGTTTCATCAGAGAAAACAAACACCACATTACCATTTCAAAATTATTGACTAATCAAGCTATAACTATTGATGAACTTGGCGCTTTAGAAAAGATATTGTTTGATGGAGAGAACAGAGGAACTAAAGCTGACTATTTGAATGAGTATGGTGATGAGCCTTTAGGAAAGTTTATAAGAAGCATCATTGGACTGGATATTAATGCAGCACAAGAAGCATTTGCAGACTTTCTACACAAAGGAACATTAAGAGCTGACCAAATGACTTTCATTGAAAAAATTATAAAGCATCTTTCTATCAATGGCACAATAGACCCTGCAATGCTTTATGAACCACCTTTCACTGACATGAATGATTTTGGCTTAAATGGAGTTTTTGAAGATGTAGATGCGTATAAGATCATTAGTATAGTAGAGCATATTAATCAAAACGCAATGATAGGGTAAGCAATTAAAATCAGATCAATATGTAGGTGCTCCTAAAGGAATTAAATCTTTCACATCAACATTTAATGCACTAGCTATTCTGCACAAAGTTTTAAAAGTAGGACAAGTTTTACCAGCTTCTATTCTCCTAAGGTTTGTTGGCTCAATTCCTATTGAGTAAGCTAAATCAACTTGCTTAATATTTAAAGATAGCCTAAGTTGTTTTATATTCTCACACAACGCTTGGATATACTCTAACTCTGTCATAAGGCTAAAGTATCCTTAACTAAAATCAAAATTATAATCAATTTTGATTAGTCTGTAAGTTTATATAGTATATTTACTTTTTTGAAGTTATATTTGCGGCACATAAAGTAATGAACTAACTATCGGAGTAAACTGAAAATCCTAAGAGTAAGTAACCTTTAACTTTTTTTAAAAAATGAAAAAATCAATTTTAATCTGTGGACTAGCATTAGTTGGTTTCACATCTTGCAAGAAAACTTGGACTTGTGAATGTACAGGAACAACGGGAGGCAATTCAAGTAAAGTTCCAATAACAATTCCGGATCAAAGAAAATCTGATGCAAAAACTGCTTGTGAAAATTATGAAAGCTTATATAAACCAATATACGAATCAAATGGTGGAGGATCTTACACATGTGAATTAAAGTAATCTCTTACAACACTTTAACACCTCTATTTAATTCACTATTAGATAGAGGTGTTTTATTTTAAACCACAATAACTAAGCTTCAATCAATAAGGTGAAAATGAAAAAAATTGCTAAAGAGCTGTGTAAAGGTATACTTCTCCTCCATTAAAAACTTGATATGATTCCATTCTGTAAAACTTGCCAATAGTATAAGGATATGACTAAAATATAAATCCCCCCCTACACATAGGGTCTTATAT
>Ga0209702_10009504_pt1 | contig 10815 bp, 14 predicted proteins | sample FRY01_FD_187210 | JGI IMG/M metagenome (GOLD analysis project Ga0209702, IMG submission 187210) | Freshwater microbial communities from Lake Fryxell liftoff mats and glacier meltwater in Antarctica - FRY-01 (SPAdes) (version 2) | ecosystem: Environmental > Aquatic > Freshwater > Ice > Glacier... | reverse complement strand
CAGACGGCAGTTTTCAATGATAGATGCTTTTGATGCTGCGTTATTCCCTCTTCAATGCCCCACTTTTATATCTGCTCAGTGGTTTGCAATTTGAAACTAATCCTCCTATATTTGCACCCGATTTGAGGATTAGTTGACAGAAGGGGCCCGATAGGCCCTTTTTTAATGATGATAACAGAAGCAGTAGTTCAGGCACTTGTTGAAGAGAAGATTGAGGGAACGGAGATTTTCATTGTTTCGGTAAGAGTTGTGCCTACAAATCGAATTAGAGTGTTTATAGATGCGCTGGAAGGATTGGATGTGAAAGACTGTGTGAGCGTGAGCCGACATATAGAAGGCAGTTTAGATAGAGAGGTAGAGGATTATGAGTTGGAGGTGTCATCTCCAGGGTTGACAGAACCGTTTCAACATCCGCTTCAATACAAGAAGAACGTGGGGCGAGAGATAAAAGTGACGATGGCCGATGGTGTTAGTATCAAAGGACAATTGACTGAGTTTGCTGGTGAAACCATTACGGTGCAACCAGAGCAGAAAAAGAAAAAAGAAGAAGTGGAAGCGCTAACGATTCCATTAAGTGAAATAAAAGAAGCAAAGACAGTAATATCGTTCAAATAACTAGAGATGAACAGCTTAAATCTTGTAGAGTCGTTTTTGGAGTTCAAAGAATTCAAAAACATTGACAGAGTAACCATGATGAGCATTTTGGAAGACACCTTCCGCTCGTTGCTCATTAAACAATACGGAACCGATGAGAACATTGATGTCATTATCAATGTGGATAAAGGCGACCTCGAACTTTGGAGAAACCGCACCATTGTGGCCGATGATGAGTTGGAAGATGATGTATTGGAGATTCCTCTGTCTGAGGCGTTGAAGATTGAGGCCGATTTCGAGATTGGTGAGGAAGTTTCTGAGCAGGTTAAGTTGGAAGATTTTGGTCGGAGAGCAGTTTTGGCCATCCGCCAAAACCTAGCTTCGCGTATCATGGATCTTGAGAAGGACAACGTATTCAGAAAATACAAGGATCGTGAAGGTGAATTGATTACTGGTGAGGTTTATCAGATATGGAAACGCGAAATTCTGATTTTGGATGATGAAGGAAATGAGCTTATTCTTCCAAAAACAGAGCAGATTCCGAGCGATTACTTCAAAAAGGGAGATTCTGTAAGAGCAATCATCAAGGAAGTAGAGATGAGAAACAACAACCCAGTTGTTATCATGTCAAGAACAGATGGTCGATTCTTGGAGCGTTTGTTTGAGAATGAAGTACCCGAGGTTTTTGATGGTCTTATCACTATTAAGAAAATCGTACGCGTTCCGGGCGAAAGAGCCAAAGTGGCGGTAGAATCGTATGATGATCGTATTGATCCAGTTGGAGCCTGTGTAGGAATGAAAGGGTCACGAATTCATGGAATTGTTCGAGAGTTGAGAAACGAAAACATTGACGTAATTAATTTTACAAACAACTCGCAACTGTTTATTCAGCGTGCATTGAGCCCAGCTAAGATTACTCGAATTGAGCTGAACGATGCCACTTCAAGAGCAGATGTGTTTTTGAAGGCAGATCAAGTTTCTCTCGCTATTGGAAAAGGTGGTTTCAATATCCGTTTGGCCGGTCAGTTGACTGGGTATGAGATTGATGTGTACCGCGATTCTGATGTGGACGTGGAAGATGTTGATTTGGAAGAATTCGCAGATGAAATCGAAAGCTGGATTCTTGATGAGTTGAAAGCGATAGGCTGCGATACGGCTAAAAGCGTATTGGAGTTGGGTAAAGATGAACTCGTTAAACGAACCGATCTTGAAGAAGAAACGGTTGTTGAGATTATCAACATCCTAAAGGATGAGTTTGCTGACTGATAATTTCATCAGTCATGAATTGAATATATAAGTAACAAGCATAAATGGCAGAAGGAATACTGAGAAGATTAGGGGCCGTGGCAACGGATCTCAACGTTGGTAAGGGAACTATTGTCGATTTCCTTAAGGAGAAAGGCTACGCAGAAGTTAACCCAAACTCCAAGTTGGATCAGGAGATGTACAGCATTCTGCTTGGTGAGTTTGCGGCAGACCGTAAGCTCAAAATGGAGGCAGAGGCCAAATCCGAAATCCTTCAGCAACGCAAAGACGAGCGGATTGCCGCCACCGAAGAGCAGGAGGAAGTAAAGGAAAAGGCAAGAGAGGAGAGAAAGGAGAAGAAAGAGGCCGTCATTAAAGCAGAGGCTGTTGTGAAGGCTGAGGCCGTTATTAAGGCCGAAGCAACCAAAGTGGAAGGCCCCAAGGTGATGGGCACTATGAATTTAGACGACCTGACACCTGCCGCGCGTAAAAAGAAGATAGAGGAAGAAAAGGCAGCAAAGGCAGCAAAAGATAAAGTTGCCGCAGAAGCTGCCGCAGAAGAGGCAGTCAAGAAAAAAGTAGATGCTGAGGAAGCAACCAAACAAGAAGCAGCCGCAACCAAGAAGGCCGAGGCCGACAAGGTAGAAGACGAGGTAATCAAAGTTAATGTAACGAAGCTTGCTGGGGCCAAGGTTCTCGGAAAAATGGAACTTCCAGTTGAGAAACCACGGGAGAAAAAGCCTGTTGCCACATCTAACGATTCTGCCGATAAGAAACGAAAACGTAAGCGCGTAAGAAGACCTGCCGAAGGAGAAGCACCTGGTGGCGGAGGAGCCCCCGGAAGCGCAGCACCAAGAACTGTAGGCGCACCAAGAACTGTAGGCGCACCAGGACGTGGGCCGCGTGAGAAGAAGCCAGAGCTTACAGATGAAGAGATTCAAAAACAGATTAAGGAAACACTTGCTCGTTTAAGCGGTGGAAGTTCCAAATCAAAAGGATCGAAATACAGAAGGGAAAAACGTCAGGCGTATCAAGAAAGAACAGAGCACGAAGAGCAACAGTCGGAGCTTGAAAAGAAGACCATTAAAGTAACAGAGTTCGTAACTGCGAATGAGTTGGCTAAGATGATGGATGTTCAGGTGAACGAGATTATTGGAGCTTGTATGAGTTTGGGACTGTTTGTTTCCATCAACCAACGTTTAGATGCTGAAACGCTTTCCATCGTTGCTGAGGAATTTGGACATGAGGTTCAGTTCGTTAGTGCCGATGTTCAAGATTCAATCTTGGAGGATGAAGATGATCCTGAAAGAATGGTGGAAAGACCACCGATTGTCACCATCATGGGTCACGTTGACCACGGTAAAACATCGTTGCTCGATTACATCCGAGATGCGAACGTAATTTCAGGTGAGGCAGGTGGAATCACCCAGCACATTGGTGCTTACGGTGTGGAGTTTGGAGACGGAAAGCGCATTGCATTCCTCGATACTCCGGGTCACGAGGCATTTACCGCCATGCGTGCTCGTGGTGCGCAGGTAACAGATGTTGTTATAATTGTGGTTGCTGCGGATGACGCGGTAATGCCACAGACCAAGGAGGCCATCAACCACGCACAAGCTGCGGGTGTTCCAATGATATTTGCCATCAACAAGATGGATAAAGACGGAGCCAATCCGGAGAAAATCAAGGAGCAACTAGCCACCATGAATATCCTTGTGGAGGATTGGGGTGGAAAATACCAGTGCCAAGAAATTTCTGCCAAGTCGGGTCTAAATGTTGATAAGCTTTTAGAAAAGGTACTGCTTGAAGCAGAACTTCTTGAACTGAAAGCTGACCCTGCTAAAAGAGCTGTTGGAACCATCATTGAAAGCCAGTTGGATAAGGGGCGTGGGTACGTTTCAACCATGTTGATTCAAGGCGGAACATTGCGTGTTGGCGATATCATCCTTGCTGGAGGTCACAGCGGCAGAGTAAAAGCACTTTATAACGAACGTGGTCAAACCATGACGCAAGCCGGGCCATCCATGCCAGCTCAGGTTCTTGGATTAGACGGTGCACCATCATCAGGAGACACATTTAATGTGATGGATGATGATAAGGAAGCACGTGCTGTGGCTACCAGAAGATTGCAATTGCAGCGTGAGCAGGGTCTTAGAACTCAGAAACACATTACGTTGGACGAGATTGGAAGACGAATTGCAATTGGAGATTTCCAAGAACTGAACCTTATTGTTAAAGGCGATGTGGATGGATCTATCGAAGCACTTTCCGATTCGTTACTCAAACTTTCTACCGAGAAAATCGCCATCAACATCATTATGAAAGGTGTTGGTCAGATTTCTGAGTCGGATGTTCTGCTTGCATCGGCTTCTAATGCAATTGTGGTTGGTTTCCAAGTTCGACCATCGGTCAATGCCCGTAAGGTGGCAGAGCAGGAGCAGATTCAGATTAAACTCTACAGCATTATTTACGATGCCATTGAAGAAATCAAATCTGCGATGGAAGGTATGTTGGCCCCAGAATTCGAAGAAAAAATCGTTGGAAACATCGAAGTCCGCGAAACATTCAAGATTACCCGTGTTGGAACCATTGCAGGTTGTATGGTTTTAGACGGAAAAGTCAGCAGGAACACAAAAGTTCGTGTGATTCGAGATGGAATTGTGGTCTATACTGGCGAACTTGCGTCCCTCAAACGATTCAAGGATGACGTGAAGGACGTAAGCAAAGGATTTGAGTGCGGCTTGAACATCGACAAGTTTAACGACATCAAAGTAGGCGACATCATTGAAGGTTACGAAATCGTAGAAGTAAAAGCAAAGCTGTAAGAAACACCTTCAGAGGGAGGGCAACAACTTACTAATTTGATTGGCGAAAAACGATTAACGAATTGCGATTAACGATTTATGCTGATAATAACCTTTAGAATGTTGATTGCTTTTACAGATTCTATGCTTCTAATTACACGAAATATGATGTCGGTTGATTGCGACAATCGCAATTCGTTAATCGATAATCGTTATTCGCAAATATTTGAACTACAAATTCCTAATTTTAGTAACCGATTGTCCTGCCTTCAGAGGTTAAAGCCTTAACTTTGAAAGAAAAATGGGCACATTGAAAATCAATAGCAAATCAATTGATCATTACTTCGGGTATTTGACGAAGTTGGATAACCGTTCCAAAAAGCAATTGATAATCAAGTTGACGAAATCAATTGACGAAAACGAACCATCAAATTCAGGGTTTGACAAATTGTTTGGTGCTTGGGAGGATAGCAGAACGGCCGAAGAGATTATTAAAGACATCAAAGATTCGCGAACTGCAAATCGGGATATAGAAGAATTTTGATGAGGTATTTGTTAGACACCAATATCTGCGTTCATTTTTTCCGTGGTAAATACGATTTGTTGACAAAGATGAAGGAAGTTGGCATTGAAAACTGTTTAATCTCAGAAATTACCTTGGCCGAACTTGTTTACGGTGCTGAATACAGCAACGACCCAGAGAAAAACAACAAATTCATTTCCGATTTCATTGATAAGGTTTCAATCATCCCAATTTTGGATGCTATTCGTGAGTATGGGAAACAGAAATCAAGATTGAGAAAAGAAGGTAGATTGATTGGGGACTTCGACCTTCTAATTGGTTCAACTGCGATTGCCAATAATTTGGTTGTGGTTACAGAGAACGTTAAAGATTTTGAACGGTTGAAAGGAATTGAGATTCAAAATTGGATTACGAATTAAGAGTAGGGGTCGATTAGAATGTCATTGGTAGCCGAAACAAAACAAGCTCAAACTCCAAAAGAATCTTTGTCAATAAGTGGTGAGGAACAGATGGTAGCGAAAAGTAAAGCGAAAGACTACTCAGAGTTTCTGAAACTTCGGTTAGCCTCTTTGGTTGTCCTTTCGTCAGTGATTTGCTACGGAGTGGCCGCTTCCGAATTCAGCCTTTCCATCATGGCCGCCCTTATCATTGGCGGAACACTTCTCACAGGTGCATCAAATGGTTTCAACGAGATTATTGAGCGCGACCTCGATGCCTTGATGGACAGAACCAAAAATCGTCCATTGCCAACTTCTAAAATGACGGTAACTGAAGCTTTGATTCTTGCTTCAAGTTTCGGCATTCTCGGAATCGGAATTCTCGGTTATTTCATCAATCCGCTATGCGGAATTCTTGGTCTCCTTGCCTTGGTTCTATACGCAGCCGTTTATACACCAATGAAACGAAAGACACCATTCGCAGTATTCGTTGGTGCCTTCCCCGGTTCTATTCCAGTCATGCTAGGTTGCGTGGCTGCCACGGAAGGTTTCGGTCAGATTACCTTGCTTGCTTGGCTCATGTTTTCCGTTCAATTCATCTGGCAGTTTCCACATTTTTGGGCCATTGCTTGGCGCGTGAATGACGATTACCTGAAAGCAGGTTTTAAAATGCTGCCATCAGAAGGTGGTAGAGACCGTGCCAGTGCCTTCCAAATACTTGTTTATACCATCGGACTGATTCCCGTCAGTTTATTGCCTGTGTTTTTCGGCTATACTGGCATTTTTTCGGCAGTAATAGCAATCGTGGCAGGAATAATTTTCGCTTTACAGGCAACAAAACTCTATCGTTCGTTGTCGTCTGAAGACGCGAAGAAGTTGATGTTTGGCTCCTTCGTTTATTTGCCAGTTGTTCAGCTCGCTTACCTTATTGACACGTTCCTGTAATGGAAGAAGAATCGAAAATGAAATTTAGTAGCGACCAGGCCAAGAAGATGTTGGTCTGGTTAGGAACGGCAAGCATTGCCATGTTCTTTGCGGCATTCACAAGTGCCTACATCGTTCTGCAAGCCGATCATTTTTGGGTGCAAGATCAACTGCCTCAAATGTTTACCATTAGCACAGTTCTTTTGGTCATTAGCAGCTTAACCATTTTCCTCGCGAAGCGAAGCATATCCGCTGGAAATGTTGGCGGACTCAAACTTTGGCTCATTGCCACATTCATCCTCGGACTTGGTTTTACCGCAACGCAATACTTAGGATGGTCTGAGTTGCAATCTGAGGGGAAATTCTTTCTCGGAACCTTAGGAAACATGAAAGGCGAATATGGCGTGGATTACACCATCATGATGAAAGGCGAGCCAGTGCAGTACGACCAAGGAAACTTCTACAAGCCAGGCGATATTTCGTTGTCAGAACCAATAAATGAAAGAATAGAGGAAACATTTAACGTAAGCGCATCTTTTCTCTACATTCTTTCCGGACTGCATATCCTTCACCTCGCTGGTGGCATAATTTGGCTTTTGGTGTTGCTTGTGCATACTTTTTCAGGACGAATTACACAGACAAATGTGTTGCCATTGGAACTTGGTTCAATCTATTGGCATTTTCTGGATATTCTATGGGTTTATCTGTTCTTGTTTTTACTATTAATTCGTTAAAATTGCACCGACTTTTAAATCAGGTCTTTTAAATCAGTCTAAATAATGTCAGGACACGTTAGTCAAACAGCCGCTTCAACGCATAGCGATCATAGCGCATCTCCGTGGGGTGGAGGAACCTCACCGTTTAAAATGAGTTATGGTAAAATGATGATGTGGTTCTTCCTCATCTCAGATGCCTTCACATTCTCAGGATTGCTTACCGCTTATGGTTTCATGCGTCATAAGTACGAAGACATTTGGCCAACAGCTGGCGATGTGTTCACCCACTTTCCATTTTACGATGGTCACATCGAATTGGCATACGTGGCTTTTATGACATTCGTGCTTATCGCGTCATCGGTAACGATGGTTCTTGCGGTTGAAGCTGGTCATAGAATGAACAAGAAATCGGTTCAGTTTTGGATGATTCTGACCATCATTGGTGGAGCCATATTTGTTGGTTCTCAGGCTTGGGAGTGGTATCACTTTATTCACGGAACCAAACACGGAGCATATCTGCTAGAAGATGGCGTAACCGTAATGAGGCACAAGATTGATCCACACACCCACGTTATTGAGGAAGGAACATTCCTAGTTCCTGTTAACCGTAATGGTGAATTGACAGAGGAAAGTGGATTCAGGGAAGTAATTGGAAATGAGGCAGTTGCCATGAAAGCAACGGCTACTCATATACATGGTGCAAATTTGAGGCACAACGAATATGGAATTCCACTTTTTGCAGATTTCTTCTTCTTCATTACAGGTTTCCACGGATTCCACGTATTCTCAGGTGTGTGCATCAACTTCATCATTTTCCTGATGGTGGTTGAGGGCAAATTTGAAAAGACAGGACACTACGAAATGGTAGAGAAGTCTGGTTTGTACTGGCACTTCGTGGATCTTGTATGGGTGTTCGTTTTTACCTTTTTCTACCTACTCTAATAGACACTAATCGCTTTATAATCGCAGTTCAATGGACGCAAGAGACGACATTTACGAATACAGCCTAGACACCCACCATACGGAGGAGGAAGGCAAGAAAATGCGTAAGAAATTCATGATAGTGCTGGCGTTGTTGTCAGCAGTAACTATTGTGGAGGTGGCAATGGGAATGATATGGTCTCGAGATGAGTCCATGGCCACCTTCCTCAAGGTATCTTTCATCGGCCTTACCCTTTTTAAGGCAGGATATATCGTTATGATATTCATGCACTTGGGCGATGAGAAGAAAAGTTTCAAAATGATCATCTTGCTTCCTTATTTTATATTGATTGGGTATCTCATATTCATCTGTTTGGTGGAGGCATTATATGTAGGAGGCGTGCGTCCGGGACTCGAAAATTATTTCGGCTACTGATGGAAAACAACCAAGGGTCGAAAAAGTATTTGCTCCTGTTTGCACTACTTTTCCTTCCTACCATATTTTATTTGATTTACGTTTATGGAAAAGGTGAGCAGAACTTTGCTCACCTTCCTTTTATCACCTATACCGATGTGAACGGGGAGGTGCAGAACCGCAAAGCGCCTCAGTTCTCGTTCACCGATCAGGATGGCAATACCATCACGAATAAAGACGTGGAAGGCAAGATCTACCTCGTAGATTTCTTTTTCACTTCGTGTCCTTCCATCTGTCCAATCATGACCGCCAACCTGATGAAGATACAGGACAGATTTGCCCATTACGACAACTTCGTGATTCTTTCACATACAGTTGACCCTACCCGTGATACACCCGAAAAACTGAAGGAATATGCAGACAATCGCAATATCGATTCTAAAAACTGGCATTTTCTTACAGGAGAAAAGGATTCGTTGTATGCCGTGGCCTACGATTACCTCTCAAGCGCCATGGAAGATGGTTCGGCACCGGGAGGCTTTCTTCATACCGAGTATTTCGTTTTGGTAGATAAGGAAGGAGTTCTCCGCTCACGCGAGGATGACAATGGCAACATTATTGGCGTTTATGATGGAACAGATGGCCATCAGATGCGCGACCTTATAGATGACATCAAAGTGCTAATTGCCGAGTATCAATTGGAATTAAAGAAGAATAATAAAACTGTTAATTGAAACACTATCAGTTCTAAGTGGTTATCAGTTAATGGTCATTAGTTTAAATGCTTATGCGCAACACTCTCTTTCTTCGCCACTTGTCACTCGTCTCGCACCCCTAATTTCTTCCAAATGACCGACAAACGAGTTTTCCAAATTATAATGGTGCTGTCCGTTGTAGTATTCGGAGTGGTAGCAGTGCTTTATTCGCTTCCCAAACAGGATTTCATTCCTGAGTGGGCAAAAACGCTTCCGCTGCTAAATGCCATCATCAACGGAACTTGTTCTGTGCTGCTTATCACTTCGCTATGGTGCATCAAGAACAAGAAAATTCAATGGCATAAAAGATTGAACATCACCACGTTTGTGCTCTCCAGTCTGTTCTTGGTTTCGTATATCATTTTCCATTCGTTTGGTGTGGAAACCAAGTTTCCTGCCGACAGCCCGATTCGCCCTGTTTACCTGGTTATTCTGCTCACGCACATATTCTTGGCGGCAATTGTACTTCCGCTAGTGCTCGTTTCTTTCTACTTCGGACTGACGGGTAAAATAGAACGCCACCGAAAAGTCTCTAAATTCACATTCCCTGTTTGGTTGTATGTAACCGTTACGGGCGTGGTGGTTTACCTGATGATTTCACCTTATTACGAATTTTGATGAAGACCATGAGACATGCAAATGGGAAGTTCCCCTCCTGGAAAGGAAGGGTGAGGGGAGGTCGTCAAGGCTTGGTTACTATTGGGTTGCTTCTGGTACTGCTGATTCTACCAGAACTTGCCGATGCCCAATGCTCTATGTGCCGAGCCACCACCAACTCCAACCAACTGAGCGATGATGCTTTTACGGTAGGCAATGGACTGAACAATGGCATCATTTACCTCATGTTCATTCCTTATATCATGGCAGGTATATTCATCTACGCTTTTTACGGGAAGCAGATTAGGGCATGGTTCAAGGCGAGGTTCTCGAACTGAGAAGCAATTCTACGCCCATACCTGCTTCTGTTGTTCGGTTCTTCCGTTCCTCAGTTTTTCTCATTAAGAGTATCAACACGGTCTCTTGGTATCAAGCCACAAGGGTTTCCAGTAGTTGATAGAATCACTTACAGATTTCTCATGAAAACCAATCAGAATTCTTGAATAGTCTTCTCAGTCCGTAAATCAGGATGCCTATCAAGACAAGCAAGAATATAGCTCTGTTATCGCCATAGATCATTCTCCACTTCAAGTGATTCACAAAAAACAAGACGGCAATTACTAATACACCGAGAACTATTCTGAATATTCGTTTCATCTTAAAAACGGGTTGTCAATTATAAAAGTATCAAGACCATTTATGAGAAGCATACTCTGGTTGTCTATAATCTTTGTCGCATCTGGTTGACTTCCCCCGCCCGCGCAAGTGTTAAGCGCAGCGTCACTTGTGCGAAAGAACACACGATCAGTTTGTAACTGATCTTTACATCCGCCACAGGCGCAAAAGTGCAACTGATATTTAGATACATGCATCATCAACCATCT
>Ga0209702_10009503_pt1 | contig 10815 bp, 10 predicted proteins | sample FRY01_FD_187210 | JGI IMG/M metagenome (GOLD analysis project Ga0209702, IMG submission 187210) | Freshwater microbial communities from Lake Fryxell liftoff mats and glacier meltwater in Antarctica - FRY-01 (SPAdes) (version 2) | ecosystem: Environmental > Aquatic > Freshwater > Ice > Glacier... | reverse complement strand
TCATCAGCAGAAGCTTTCACAGTACTCATGAAAATAAACACAGAAACATCTGAAAGAATAAAAGCATCAAATAATTGTTTTGTTAATTCAAAATTTGATTTATAATAGTCGTCTGGATTTGACACTTTCTTTAAATCGTGAGCTTTACCTGCTAAATGAATTATTGCATTTGAATTTAATTCAAATTTTTGACCTTCAACATACCTAACACTTAATGGGATAATCTCGTTATTTATTGATAAAAATTTTTGAATATTTTCACCAACAAATCCACTTGCTCCTGTAATTTCTATTTTCATTTATTAAACTGTGAAATTGCTTTGTTATTTATTTTACTTCTTTTTGAATCATAAATCCAACCCCATTTATTAAAATATATAACAAATGATTTAATGAAAATTTTAAATAAATGTTTGTTTTTATTGGCACCAGAATCATATCCATGCACAACGGATACTCTTGGATAATAAATTGTTTTATATTTTTGATGCATTCTTCTTGATAAATCCCAATCTTCAAAATACATAAAATAACTATCGTCATACATTCCAATTTCTTTAATTGCTTTTAGATTAAGCAAAGTAAAACAACCTGAAAGAATTGGGGCGTTGTAAATTTTAGTTCTTTCTACAAATCTTAATTCATAACGATTAATAAACTTTTGATAGATTTTATTTGGTTTTTGAATTTTTCGCCATATCATGCCAAAAGGTGTCGGAATCAATTTAGGTAGATTTTGAACAGTTCCGTCTTCATTTAAAATTTCTGGCATCAACATTCCTATTTCAGAATCTTCGCGTATATAATTTACCATTTCAGAAATAACATCTCCTTCAAAATAGATGTCTGGATTGATTACAAAATGATATTCTGAATTCATTTCAATCGCTTTTTGAATAGCAACATTATGTCCTGCTCCAAAACCAGGATTTTCAGGGAAATGAGTGTATTCAATTCGAGAATCTGAATTTAAACTTTTTAAAATGTCAGTTGGTGAATTATCTATTAAATAAAGCTTAATTTCAACATTGGTAGCTAAAATACATTCAATTGCTTTATTTAATTCTACTATTTCGTTTTGATATAAAACGATGCTTGAAGAAATTTTAATTCTCAAAATTTTTTATATTAAAATAGATATCCATTCTTTTTTATCAAAATCATATTGTTTAATAACCTTGGCAGGTGAACCAACAGCAATACAATAATCAGGAATGTTTTTTGTTACAACAGATAAAGCACCAATGACCGAACCTTTTCCAATAACAACACCTGGCATTACACAAACACCTTCGCCTATCCAAACGTTATCATGAATAAAAATAGGATTCGTTGATAAAGATCTACTATTTGGAGTAGTCAACGGATTATCAGAATTCAATCCTTTATACATGCCATGATTTATATCTGATATATATACTTTACTCGCTATCAAAACATTATTTCCAATGACAACGCTTTCACCACCAGCGATATGCACATAATCATTGATCTCTACATTATCTCCAAATGTAATTGTATTTAACAAATTTGGTTTTTGCGGAAATGCTTCAATTCTACATCCAACACCTGTTGTTAAACCAACACCTAAATTTATAAATCTTTTATTTCTTATATCAAAAGGCAGTCGAATTATTCTTGACTTAGAAAAATTTATTTTTGTGTAAATTAATGACTTAAGTAATTTAATCGCACCAAAAAAACCATATCTTTTAATCATTTCCATTTTAAATTAGTCTATTTATCTTTATATTAAAAACGCTATCTATAAACAAATTAAATATTATTAGATGTGCTAAATTTTATCAACTATAGTTTTAACTAGTTCAATATTTTTTGAAATAATTCAGCCCAAGAATCAACAAAAGGTTCAGGATATTGTATCTCATTTGTTTCATGAAATTTTAGTTTACCACTCTTAATAAACTCAATCATCTTATCTGACAGTTCTTTCGGATCGTTTTCATTAAAAAAATAAACTTTTTCATATCCTCCAATGGTTTCTTTAGAATAAGGTAAATTTGAAACTAATATTGGTTTATCATATTGTTTAAATTCACTAAGAGGCAATCCCCAAGTTTCTAATTTTGAAGGAAAGATTAAGCAATCTGTTTCACTATACAATTTATGTACTTGTTCTCTTGACAATAAACCTGTAAATTTTATATTTGGCTGGCTTTTATATAGTTCAACTATTTTTTTGGAATATCTATTTTCACTCCCATCAATCGTAATCAACACTTCAAAATCAAGAATTTGATTAGAATTTATTATTTTTATTGCTTCTCCAATTATTTCAATATTTTTGAATGGTCTGGGGAAAGTTGGGAAAAAAAAAGTTGTTTTTTTGATTTTTTTATTTTTATTTAGATGCTCATATGAAACTATAGGAAGTTGTGGTTTCGCTATAACTATCTTCTCTGTTTCGAGATTAAACATTTCCATAAATTTATTTTTCATCCAAAGCTGTTGAACGATTATAAATTTATTTTTTTTAATATTAATTCGATATAAGTATTTGTAAAATATGCTGAAAAAGAATTGAGTTGGCTGAACAATTAAATCTGAAATTTTTATAGAATTAAATGGGGACGGATTATGACAATATACTGCCTGTTGAATTTTCCCAACATTTGGAGTCATATCATGTAACGATAACCAAAAATGTGTATTATACTTTTTTGCAATTTTTTTAAAGTAATAATATTCATAAAACAATCTATATAAATACGATTTTCTTGACTTTGGGAACTCAATAAATTTTATATTATTATATTCATCGGCTTTGTATATCTCTTTTTTGTGAACAATTGCAATAAACTCATAACTACTATTATATTCACTTTTATTTACAAAACTTAAACAATCTATGATTATTGAAAGAGGTCCCCCTTCAAACAGGTTAACCCCTGATATTATTATTACTTTTTTTATGCTACCCAAAATTATTTATGGTTTAAGTTAAGGACATCTCTATTAAATCATTTCTCAGCGTTGAATTACAAAAAAGACACGACTAATTAATTGATAGAGATGGCTTTATATTATTTTTAAAAATTCTTCTCTAATTATTTCTGATTTATATTTTTCTAATGTGGGGAATTTTGATTCGTAATTTTCATTTATCATTTCTAAAATCCCTTCAATAAATAATTCTTCATTATGAGAGTTAATGACTCTTTTTGGAATAATATCCTCTAATATTTCAATCGCTCCTTTATTTATAACCGTTAAAACAGGTACTTTTAATGCTAGTGCTTCTATATAAACCAATGGCATGGCTTCTGAAAAGGAGGAATGAATAAAAAGCTTTGCTTGTTTCATAATAGGTAATGGATTTGAAAACGCACCTAATAAGTGTACTGAATTTTGCACTCCTAATTTTACAGTTAATTGTTTTAAATTTTGTTTTTCTTCCCCCTCTCCTAAAATAATTAAATCGTAAATAAAATTTGGGTTTTCTTTTTTCATTTTAGCAAATGCTTTAATCATGAAAGAATAATTTTTCACTACTGCAAGGCGTCCAACGGCTATTAAATAGTTTTTATTAGGTATTTGTTTTGCTGTATTTTCATCTATATTCTCTTTACTTTTGCTAATAAATAGACTATCTATTACTGCATTATATATTATTGAAATTTTAGTTGATTTAATATTATAATTATTAATCATATCCTCTGCCACTCCACTTGAAACACAAACCACTTTATGAGAATAATTATACGTTCTTTTAATTAAATAAGGAGCTATTTTACCTATCAAACCTAAATTATCCATCTCGACATCTTGATAGCTATGCTGAGTAACAACAACTTTAAGTTTATTGAAAGCAACTAAATTACAAATGACGGCTATTATGTTTGGATACGTGGGACCTGTTATTAATAAATCTAAAGAATTTCTTTTAATATAACCATACAATTTAGTAAAAGAATCACGCAATTTATGACATCCTAAATCAATAATAGTAACATTACTATTTAACTCATCTTTTAATATCCCTTCATTCATACTAACAATAAAATCAACTTTATGTCCATCTTCCGCAAAACTATTTGCAAGTGTAATGAATGCCCTTTCAACCCCCCCCAAATTAAAACTTGAAACAAAAAAAGCAATATGCTTAGCCATAAAATTTATTTTAATAATTCGTTTATCCAATTTGAAATTTCTAGTCTTTCAATGTTATTGTAATCTTCTTTCAACTCGAAAAAACCATTGTTCAAAACAATATTTTCTCTATCAATAACTTGAATCATCTTATCATTATAAAATGATTCTTGCTTAATATGTGAATTTGTTGTTATTAATTTTTTTCCTCTACCAATTGTTTCAATAGTTCTCATTGTCAAGCCTGATTGATCTGGATGATTGATATCAATAATACATTTGGCTCTTTGATAATAATTAGTCATAAGTTCTGTTGAAACAGTTTTAAAAATAAAAAAATTCGATGGCATCATACACTTTTTAACATAAACCAAATAAAGATACATATAACGAGGATAGTAAACTTTGAAACAAAACTTTAAATTATTCACATTTGCGTATTCGGTAATCTTATTTAAAATTTCAATGCGGTCGCTATGCCAAATACCAATAAACAACAAGTCAATATCTTCGTCTACATACGAATCTATTTTTCCCTTGTAGAACAATGGTAAATATACTATTTCTTGATTCTTCGCATCTACACTATCAAATGTTTTTACAACGTCAAAAAAATGACTCATTCCTCTGTAATCAAAATTCTTTAAGGAGTCCCACTGATATAATATTTTTTTAAAGTCATACTTATCTTTTATATAACTCCAAAACTCAAGATCGAATGCTTTCCCTCCTATAACTATCATTAAATCATAATTGCCATTCTTCAATTTTGACAATGCTTTCTTTTGAAAGCTTTCTTTATATTTTTTAAAAACAAAAGCTGACTTAGAGAACAATGTATATAAAAACCCTGAATTTATATCTTCCAAAAAATCTACTGAAAATCCATTTTTCTCAAGATTTTCAATGATGAGTTCGTGATAATTAAAGTAACTCGGCGCTATGAAAATTATTTTTTTATTTTGAATCATAAATTTTAAATTTGTCCTTAAATCAACTTTATTTTAAAATATTTTGTTCAAAAAATTATTGTTTATTATTTTTTGAAAACCAAAAAACACAAAACACATAAAAAAAGGAGTTAATAAAACTGGTTCAGAAGCCAAACTGAATAATGTAATTACAAAGAAAAGTTTCCTTTGTCTAATAAAGATATCCTGCATGTATAACATATATAGCAAAATAAACCCGAAAAAAATTCCAAAACTAGTAAACAACATTAATATAGAATTTGTATTCCCTCTGTCTTTAATTAAAGTGAATATTTTATTCATTTCTGGTGTTAAAAACTTATCTCTCTCAATTAAAAAATCTTCTTTATTTAATCCAATACCAAATAATGGATTAGAAAAGGTAATCATAATACTTGAATAAAGATCAAATTTTCTTAAAGCATATGAAGACAATGCTTCCCCCTCTCCTTCATGTTTTTTATTTAAAAATGACCCTATTACAAGAGTTGCAATAGGAATAACGGCAATCAGTAAAATTATTTTTTTGGAGATTCCAAACTTTGATTTTCTCAAATAAAAAAAAATCTGTATCAACAGTAAAAATATTCCAGTTGTTGATAATGTTGATAAAATACAAATAATTGCCAGGATAGAATTTCTTTTGCTATTGTAAACAAATAATGATAATAAAAGAAAAATATTTGCATATACGGCCAACAATCCTGCTTCCCAAAAAATCCCTTGACTTCTAAATAACATTAATGGCCCAATAAAAAATTCCGCTGAATAATAGAACAGATAAAATATTGTATTAATCGAAAATGATTTTCCCATATTAACATTTGAGCCAAATTGAAAAATCGAAAGAAAAAACCCGATTAAGGACATTACCATCAATATCTTTAAAACTTTATATAAATAAAGTTTGAAATCAACCTTACGTAGGTTTAAAGATAAAACAATCAGTAAAGTCAATAATGTTTGAAATAACAAAACACCGTAATCTTTAAAATTATGGCTTTTTGAAAAAATAAAATTGAATAAAAATAATACAGTAAATAAAGATAGTGAAAATCCAAATAAAAAAAGTTCTTTTTTATTGTATTTCATCTTACATATCAGTGAAATACCTACAATTATTAATCCTATTAGATAAGTCGGTGTGAAAGAATTCACTTGAAATACTGAACCACTTAATAATATTAGAATTAGAATTAAAGTATGATTCAAAAATGATTCGATTTTTATCATACTTTTCACTTAAACAATCCTTTAATTTTCATTTCTGAAATAGATTCTTCATATTTACTTTCTTGAATTTCTTGAGTAGTAACCCAATTTGCAAATATTCGAATCCCTTTTTCAAAATTATATTCGGGAATAAAATTTAATGAATTTTTGATTTTTGTCAAATCTGCATAATTATGACGAATGTCCCCCAAACGATAATTAGCGGATATATTGATTTTAGTATTTGTCCCGTAGTTTTTTATTAACTCTTTCGCTACAGTAACTACATCAATAGCCTCTCCTGTTCCAACATTAAAGACTTCTCCGTTAGCTGTTTCATTTTCTAAACCTAGAATTGTAGCGGTAACTACATCATCTATAAATACAAAATCTCTACTCTCTAGCCCGTCTTCAAAAACGGTAATTTCTTGACCGTTTTTTATCAATGTAGAAAATATAGATAATATTCCAGTATAAGGATTTGATAATGATTGACCAGGTCCGTAAACATTTTGGTATCTAAATGCTACCGGAGCAATACCGATAGTAGGACATACAGTCATAATCATTTGTTCTTGATTTTGTTTGGTAATACCATAAACGGAAGAAGGGTGAATCTTAGATTCTTCATCTGTTGCCACTAACTTTAATGCCTTTGACAAACCTTTATGTTTTACTTCAAAATCTCCTTGTAACATATACTCATCCGTTCTATGTTTCGGATATACAAAATTATTAATTTCTTCTGACCAGTATTTGCCTTCCCCATATATAGATCTTGAAGAGGCAATGATTATTTTTTTTACTTGATGAGGATGATTCGCTAACAAATCAAGCATAATGGCTGTACCTCCAATATTGACACGAGTATATTTTTCAATTTCATACATCGATTGCCCTGTTCCTGTTTCTGCCGCAAGATGAATAATAGCATCTTGTCCCTTTATAGCCTTTTGCCAATCTTCTCTTGAAGTTACACACCCTTGTATAAAAGCAACTTTGCCTTTAATTTTTAAAAACAAAAAAGAATTTTCTTCTGCGTTGTCTCCATGTATTTGTGGAGATAAAATATCCAAAACAGTTACATTATACCCTTTTTCGATTAATGCTAATCCTAAATTTGAACCTATAAATCCAGCTCCTCCGGTAATTAATATATTTTTCATTCACTAATTTTATTAATTAAAACTCTCGTCTTTTTTCGTTTTTATCCATTGATTTTTATCAAAACAATACCTTTTGATAATACTAGCTGGAGAACCAACTGCTACACAATAATCAGGTATATCTTTTGTGACAACAGAATTAGCACCTATCACACAGTTTTTACCAATCTTTGCGCCTATTAAACAAACATTTTCACCTAACCAACTTCCATCTCCAATAGTAACAGTCCCAATTTGTTTGATTTTCTGTTTAATAATTGGCACAGATATATCTTCATAACTATGTAAATTATCCGAAATATAAACCTTGTCGGCTATAAGTACATTCTTCCCTATAATTATAGATTTGGTAGCGTATATATGGTTAAAATGGCCGATGCTCGTACCGTCACCTATAATCAATTCACACTTTTCCTCACCTGTAAGAGGCATTGCTGCAAGCCATGTTTTGTAAGCTATATAAACATTATTTCCAATACTTATATTTTCTATTCCATCTATCTTTAAGGGGTGTAATATTACAGACTTATTACCGAAATTTTTACATTTATTCTTGTAATATAAACGTAAAATCCGAAAGTACAAACTATTTTTTAATTTTAAATAGATTTTCATATCACATTTGATATTGTTTTTTCACGGTTAAAAACGCAAAAAATAAATAGATTAATTTCACTAAAGAATATAGAACACAACAAATTATAATATTTTCTAATGAAAAAATGTTCATTAGACTAAGGAATAAAACCATCAAACAGTATGCAACTGTGCTTATAAGATCACTATAAAGTATTGGTTTTAATTTAACGACACTATTTAGAAAGAGAGTGATAGGGTCGCAGAGACTCCTGAAAATTAAACCAGGTAAAACAATATAAACAAGATATACATATAAATAATGATTTGGAAATACTAATTTAACTAAAGGAGGGAAAATCACTATCATTAAAACACTACAGATGGAACAAAAGAGTATCAAAATCATAAAATATTGATAGATAGTTTTTTTCAATTGAACCATATTTCCATCAGCGAATAATTTAACAGTTTTCGGAAAAAATAAATTATTAATAGATGCAGGTATAAGCAACCAAAGAGTAGTAGTTAGAAAAACTAAATACATTTTACCTAAAGCTTCTGGTCCCAAAAATAAATTCACACTCCACCTTTCAATTTGAAGATATAACATAAAAAATATACCTGAAATAAATGGAATAAATCCAAAACTTAAAATATAATTTATATGTTTAAAATCAAAATCAAATTTTGTAGGCAATTCTTTTATACCCGTAATAAACACGACTAAAATGAATATTAAAGGCTGTATAACTAAACTTAATAACGCTCCATAAAGTCCAAAAAAAAACGCTAAAACCAAACACAACAAGCTAAATAATGCACTAACAATATTTGCAATATTTAATCTTTTAAATTCGCCTCCTCCTATTAAGGTATTGGTTAGCCAGTTATTTATCAACATACTAACACCTAAAACATTCACAACAATAATAATTAAACCATTAGAATAAAGCCCTAAGAAATAAACCAAAGATGAAAGTAGAAATAATGTTATTGATAGTACTGCGAAAAAAGAAAATACTACGTCGTTTGTTTTACTTCTTAAACTTGAATTTTGTAGTGCTATTATTCGATATCCACCATTGATTAAACCAATTTGAAAGAACCCAATTAAAGAGGCCGCAGTACTTATTAATGAGATAATTCCTAATTCTTTGAAATCAAAAAATTTCATAAAAGAAAAAGAACGAACAAAACCTAAAAAGGCAACTATAATAGTTACAACAATAAAAATAAATGATTTATTATTTTTCAATATTAATTAATTTTAGTGTGATTATTGAATAAATAAGTAAGGTCTTTAGCAATATTGTCTATGTTTTCTTCATGATCAATATCATACAGAAGCATTCTTCCCTGAAAAAAATCAGTAACGCCTTTGTTTGTACTATCTAAAAACGCCAAGATGAATTTAAAAAGTTTCTCATCATCTTTATATTTTACATTATGATTTTTATAGACAACCTCTCTCAAGTCTTTAATATTTTTAATATAATGTATTCGCTCAAAAATATTATAAAACATGTTTCCAAAAGTATAAACATGTTTATTAAGCATTGCAGCTTCAAAACCAGCTGTACCGTTTATCAAAAATACGCCTAAGCAGTCTTTAATAATTTTTTTTCCTGGAATTTCAGCCTTTAGAACTTTTATATTTGGCACACGCATTAATTTCAAGTAATCGTGAAAAGATCGATATCCAAGAAAATGTGGATGATCTTTAACATAAAGAAAAGTATTTGATGGTAATTGCGATGCTATATTCATAATCAACTTAATTTGATTTTCATAAATGCCATCTCCGAGGTAAAGAACAGTAGACTCAGGCTCAAGATTCATTGAATAGTAATAATAATCCCGATTTATATCCAGATCCTCGAATTTCAGATAAATCTTATACATGACAAGATTTTTTAATTTATTCCAATGATCATTATGCTGTAGCAAATAGTAATCAATATTATTTCTTAATCTATCGACCTTACTTTTTACCAAGTTATTTCTAATGAAAAATTTTACTGACCGTATAAAAAGATGTAAATAATTAACTTGAATACTAAATTTATCTCCAAAATAAATATTGTAAGATTCCCTGAAATCAAATAAGAAATTTTGGATCCTTTGTTTATTATTTTCGATATCAACCTCATTAATAGAAATCATTTTCTTATTAATTTCTGGAGAAAAAGCCGTGTCTTGCATCAAAAATAAGTAATTATAATTATCCTCACCTTTAACCATCGAATCATAACAGTAACTAGCATTATGCCTTAGGCATAAAATGGAGGCTATATGATTCATGAATAATGAGGGGGGCTCGTGATAAAAAAAATCAATTTTGTGTTTTTCAAAAATTTCATTCCATACCTTATATTGACTCTGAGCAAGCAAAAGAGCTTCTTCGTAGGTTAAAAAATTAAAGCCTCTATCACTTTGTATAGACGAATTAACATTAAACCTTCCGTTAGACTCTTTAATTATCAAACAATCAATCTCTCTATTAAGCTCCTCGTCAAAATCTTCATTTAGCAGAGTTCCAACTAAATCTTGATAAATATAATCACAATTAATTCCGTAATTATTTAGCGTATTACTTTCTTCTAAAGAATAGGCAACATGTATAACATTAAAGTCATCCTTTAATTTGAGTGAAAGTGCAGCATATAAATCAGTTAATTGACATCGACTGAAGAACAATATAGTTTTCATGTAATATTTTTTATTTAATTAATCTATGATATACTCAAAGTTTCACTAATGTCAGTCCCATTTATGCT
>Ga0209702_10009498_pt1 | contig 10818 bp, 9 predicted proteins | sample FRY01_FD_187210 | JGI IMG/M metagenome (GOLD analysis project Ga0209702, IMG submission 187210) | Freshwater microbial communities from Lake Fryxell liftoff mats and glacier meltwater in Antarctica - FRY-01 (SPAdes) (version 2) | ecosystem: Environmental > Aquatic > Freshwater > Ice > Glacier... | reverse complement strand
TCAAGTTTGTTCAATTTGGAGCGTCACCATCCTTCCGCCAAGAACTATCGAGATTTCAGACAGCGTGCCTTTACGTCTTGGGCAAAGGCGATGGCGATATAGACGCCTTGAGTTGGTGGATTTTACGGAGGTAAATAGTTATCTTGTCAGTATCGTATTTTACTCTGACCCCAATTGTACAACCCCACTTGTACACCCCAATGGTACATCTCAATTGTACCAGGAGACTTTACTCATGATGCCAACAAAAACCAGCACGAAACGAATCCACCTGGCCATGCTGGCCGCGCTGTTCCTCCCGTTATCGGCTATCGCCCAGGACTTCGACGCTATTCAAATCACCACCATCCCGGTGCGAGACGGTATTTATATGTTGCAGGGCAGTGGGGGAAATATCGGTGTGTCCATCGGTGAAGACGGTACCTTTATTGTAGATGACCAGTTCGCGCCGTTAACGGACAAGATAGCGGCAGCCATTGCTGTGCTCACCGATAAACCGGTGGCCTTCGTGGTTAATTCCCACTTCCATTTCGACCACACCGGTGGCAACGAAAACTTTGGCCGCGCGGGTGCCTATATCGTCGCGCAGGACAACAGCCGACGACGCATGGAAGCTACACAAGTGTTAGCGGGAAGTGGACGTGTGCAGGAGGCTTATGATGACGTCGGCCTGCCCAAGATTACTTTCTTCGACGCCATGCGTTTCTATTTCAATGGCAATACCGTTGAGCTCGTCAACACCGGTGACGGTCACACCGACGGCGACGCTCAGGTTTACTTTCGCGAAGCAAATGTTATTCACACCGGTGACATGTTTGTGCGCTATGGCCTGCCGTTTATCGATCAGAACAATGGCGGCAGCACGGAAGGCATGATTGCAGCGCTGTCAAAAATCGCCGCGCTGATTAATAACGATACCATTATCATTCCCGGGCATGGTCAGCTTTCTACCCGAGATGATCTAATAACCTATCGCAATATGTTGGTAGTCATCCGGGGCAAACTGCTGCAGGCAAGAGCGCAAGGTCTCACGCCAGAGCAGATGCTCGCCTCCACACCAGCCGACGGCTACGCGCCGGTGAATCAAAATACCAATGACTGGTTGCTGCGAGCCTATCAAGAGTAGCAGCGGATAGGCAAAAAGATCAAAGGGGTCGATCAAAGGGGTCGATCAAAGGAGTCACACATTAACCGACTCCGGTCAACACGGCGGATTGATACCTGAGCATCAACGCCCCACGCAGTTAATTGAGTTAACGTCAGCTTCGTATTCGCGTCCGAATTTTCAATCAACGTGCTGCTTCATTAAGAGGCGCCCCAACGCAAACGCCCGGAAAAGAGCACAGTAATCAGGAAAAACCACGCCATGCAGATAAGCACATTAAAGGATAAACCTCATTACCTGGTGCCTCTGGCGCAGTGGCACCACGCCGAATGGTCCTACCTGAACCCGGCTCGCTCGCTGAGCGAACGGATTGAAGAGATGCGCGAAGACTTGCTGGGCAAGGTGATTCCGACCACCTTCGTTGCCGAAGACGATGGCGAGCTGCTGGGCTCAGCCTGCATTCTGGCCAGGGATATGAGCAGCCACCCCGAACTCAGTCCCTGGTTAGCGAGCGTTTACGTCGATGAACAACACCGCAAAAAGGGCATCGGCTCGGTGCTGGTCAAACAGGTCATGCAGCACGCAAAGGAGAATGGCATTAAGCATTTGTATCTGTATACCCCGGATCAGGCGCAGCTATACGCCCGATTGGGTTGGCAGGTGTTCAGCGAGGAGCCCTACAACGGCACCCCGGTCACCATCATGTCGATAAATTTTGACTGATCCAGCCCTCAGGACAGGAGCCCTAAGTACCTCAAGCTCCTAGCGTGCCCCCGTATAGCCTGGCCCGTAGATAACTCTACCAGGTCTGCGTCCAGTGTGCTGCCCGTCTGCGACTACCAGTTCACCGTTGACCAACACATACTTCATGCCCACGGCATACTGGTGCGGATTTTCAAATGTCGCCATGTCACTTATTTCCTGAGCATCGAATATGGCGATGTCTGCGTAATACCCCTGAACGAGCAAACCCCTGTCGCGAATACTTAAGCGTTGTGCGGTCTGACTACTCATTTTGCGCACCGCTTCTTCCAATGTCAGCACGCCGCGCTCACGCACGTAATGTCCGAGCACCCGGGCGAAGGTGCCATATTGACGTGGATGGGGTGCGCCTGCTCCGAATAGTCCAAGCGGACCATCGGAACCAATGGCTGTAGTTGGGTGTTGCATGATGCGATCAATGTCAGCGCTGTCTATAGCGTGATACACCGCAGTGGCGCCACCCCCTTTGATGATGTCAAATACGACTTCTGCCGCATTCTCAGGGCTGGGTTCCATGCCGTTTTCAATCGCGAGTTCCGCCAGGTTCTTGCCTTCCAGACTTCGATTCCATGTGCTGAGTGAGATGAAGACGTTTTTCGGATCGCCGCCGCCGCGATCAAACAGAATGTTTTCCACTACGGCGGCTTTCAATGCGGGGCGGGTTTCCTGGCTGTCGATGCGGGCAATCAATTGATCGTTACCGCCTTCCTGCGCCCACTGGGGGATGAGTGCTGTGATACTGGTTTGCGAAGCGGTGTAGGGATACTGATCAATGGTGACGTCCACACCACGAGCGCGCGCCTCGTCCACCATGCGCAGGCTGTCGACGGATGCACCCCAGTTGCCTGCACCGATTACCTTGTGATGAGTTATCTGCACGGGAATCTGCGCCTGCTCACCAATCTGGATAGTCTCGGCAACTGAATCGAGTAACTGCGCAGCCTCCTCACGCATGTGTGAGATGTAGATGCCGTTGTACTGCGCCGCAATGCGCGACAGCTCTACTACTTCTTCCGTCGGGGTAAAACTGCCTGGAACGTAGAACAATCCGGTGGAGATTCCCAGCGCACCTTGCTGCATGGCTTCGGCGACCATGGTTTTCATGCGTTGCAACTCTGCATTGGTAGCGTCCCTGTCCTCGGAGCCGATTACCTGCTCACGAATTGTGCCCTGGCCCACAAAGACGCTCCAGTTCGGACTGATACCAAGGGCTTCTATTTCACGATAGTGAGCATCAATCGGCCAGGGTGAGCTGCCATCGTTGCCTTCAGTCAGCGTAGTGACACCTTGCAGTAAGGAACTCTCGGCGGTAGGTACATCGAAGATGCCGCGCACTGCGTGCGTGTGTGGATCGATAAAGCCCGGTGCCACGATGAGTCCGGTCGCATCGATAAGCTGGTCGGCGCTGGCGTTGGCAAGATTGCCGATGCGCACGATACGATCATCGACAATACCCACATCCGCCTCATACCAGGGATTACCGGAGCCATCGATGATCTTGCCATGACGGATGATCGTGTCGTACTCATCCGGGACAGCAATCTGTGCCTGCGCCAGTGGCATAGTGCCCAGAGTCGCCAGCAATAAAATAGTTTTAAGTTCATGCATGTTGTGGGTTCTCACCAGATGCGCACTCTTTGCTCGCGGAGAATTGGGGTCAGGGTCAGTATATCCGAATTGAACCGGCCGCCAACAATGAGCCAACAAATATCCTGAAAAATGAAACGGCTCTGATTACTGGCTGCGTCTTTGCAGCTGCGCTAGAATGCCGCAGCCCTGAAGGTCATCATCGTCCGGGCAGTAATCGCAGTATCCATTTACATCAATCGAGGCGTCTATGTCGTTGTCCATGTATTCCAGTCTAGTACCAGTAACTCTGCGTTCTCTTAATAATCTTTCGGCGATTCTTGCCAAAGGCGCCGAGTTTGCCAAATCCAAAAACATTGAGGAGTCAGTGCTGGTGAGTGGCCGCCTCGCACCCAATATGTTTGCCTTGTCGCGTCAGGTACAGATTGCTTGTGACATGGTGAAAGGTGGCGCCGCACGTCTGGCGGGAGTAGAAATGCCCAAGTACGAAGACAATGAAGCCACTTTCGCGCAACTGCAGGAGCGGGTGAGTAAAACTATTGCCTTCGTGGAAAGCATTCCCAGCGCAAAATTTGACGACAGTGAAACGCGGCAAATTAAATTGCAAGCGGGCCCGAGAGAGCTGGAGTTCGTCGGCGATGCGTATTTGCATAACTGGGTTTTGCCTAATTTGTATTTCCATGTCACCACCGCCTACAACATTCTTCGCCACAATGGCGTGGAACTTGGCAAGATTGATTTCCTCGGCGGATAGATCAGCCCGGAAGACAGGTATCAGGGCCAGCCCTTGAGCAAGCAGTTCAATCTTTTATCAGGCATTCGCGTGGAGGCGGCGGTCATCATGGTGGCCGCTCCCACGGCAGCGCTAAGAGTGCGCGCTATTCAACCCAGCAGACCGCCTCCTCAGCGGTCAGCTCCCTGCTCTCTCCCGGCGCCAGCGCAGCATCAAGCTGCAGCTTGCCAATGGCGCTGCGATGCAGTGCCAGCACCGGATTTCGAAAGCGCCCGAACATTCTTTTGATCTGGTGATAGCGTCCTTCGCTAAGACTGACTTCAGCCATGTACTCAGAGAGGATGGTTAAGGTGGCAGGTCTCGTAGTAATGCCTTCATACGGAAAATACATGCCCTGCGCGAACGCGTGAACGTACTCTTCAGTGATGGGATTTTTCAGCCTCACCCGATAAACCTTGCTGACTTTGTTAGCGGGCGAGGTCAATTTTCGCGACCACTCGCCATCGTTGGTGAGCAGCAACAGACCTGAGGAATTAAGATCGAGCCTGCCCGCAATATGAAAACTGTTTCGATCTGCGCGCTCAAGCAGATCAATCACGGTTTGATGCCGGCTATCGCGGGTCGCGCTGACTACCCCGATGGGTTTATGCAGCATCAGATGCACAGCCGTATCAGCCTGCAAGACCTGGTCATCCAGCAGCACATGAGAAAAGCTGTTAATAATCTGATCGCTATCCAGTGCTGTTATGCCATCTACGGTGACGCGGCGCTGGGCAAGCATAAGCTTCACTGCGCGAGGATTAACGCCAGTTTTCTTGCTGATAAACCGATCTAAACGGGAGCGTCTGGATTGCATGGCTGCAGCTGTCCGCCTATGTGCCGCTGACTTTCAATAGCACCCGATCGCAGCGCAGTAATAAAGCCGGGAAAAAAGTCAGGTCGAGCAGCAATGCCAGCACCACAATGGGCACCAGCAGTGTGGCTGCCTGTTGAAAATACAGTGTGCTGGCGGCAATCAGCACACAGGTGCCAAGTGCCATCACCGTAGTGGTAATGATAATTGCCGGGCCCGCTCTGTCCAGTGCATGATTGACTGCTTGCTCCGGCGAATAACCGCTGACCCTGCTGGTCTGGTAGGTGCTGAGCACATGCACCGTATCGTCCACCACCAGGCCGATACTGATACTGAACAGCATCATCACAAAGGGATTTAATTCACCGACAAAAATTCCCCAGATACCGAACACGAAAACAGCGGGCAGCAGATTAGGCAGCACGCTGAGCAGCCCGTAGTAAATACTGCGCATACCTATAATCAGCGTCAGCGTTATCAGCAACAGACTAAAGCCGTAGCCCTGCAGCAATTCAATGGTGACGGCTTTATCCATGCGCGCAAATAGTAAGGTGCTGCTGCCATGCAATAGTGTGGCATCAGGCGCCTGCCGCTTGAACTCAGTTTCCAGGCGGGCGTTCAGATCAATGATCTGCTGGTTCGTCATCGGACGGGTCGTGATGAACCAGCGCAAGGTAGAGAAATCATTGTTGGTGAAGTTATTCAACGTAAAGTCGCGCGCCTGTACCTGCAGATAATTGCCCAGGTGTTCCTCAATCAGTGCGGCATCTTCAGGAATCCGATAAGCCTCGGGATCATTATCGGCGAATACCTGGTTAATGGTTTTGATCACCTCGACCAGACTGGCGACAGTAATCACTTCGTCCTGCTCGCGCAGCCATTCGGAAACGCTGTCTACCTGCAGCAGGAACTGCGGTTCGATGACGCCGTATTCCTGCTGCGAATTCACGCCATAGATCAGCGTCGGTCCGCGCTCCATTTTTTCGCTGACGGCCGCGTAATAATCATGCATCTCGGAGTCTTCGCTGATAAACGCCATCCGATCAAAGTCAGTATCATTTAAAAAACTAAAACCCAGCGCGACGGCTCCCAGCACAGTGACGCTCCACAGCAACGGCGTGCTGTACTGCTTGACCAGGCGCTTGCATGCCGTGGTGATCAGCCCGGTCAACGTAGCCCTGGACGGGCTTAGCGGTGACGGGCTTAGAGGTGAGGTACTGACAGGTGAAGTGCTGCCAGGTTTCAAAGCGCTGGCTGCAGCTTTGGCTGTATAGGCCGCCGGCAGCATCAGTACGGCGGCTGGCAACACAAACAGCGTCAGCAGCCAGGCATAGATCACGCCGGTGGCAACGACACTGCCAAAGGCGATGATTGCTGGCGAGGAGGCGAAGTTGAGGCTGGCAAAACCGATTGCAGTGGTGATGGTGGCCAGCGTAATTGGCCGAATATTGAACAACAGGCTGCTAGTCATCGCTTTCAGCCGGTCTTCACCAGCCTGAAGATTTTGTCTGAAAATGGAAATGATATGGACGCTGTCGGCCACCGCGATGGACACGACCACCAACGGCGCCATCACTGAGACGGTGTTAAAACTCAGCGCCAACCAGCCCAGAGTGCCAACTGTCATTATTACTGTCAGCAACGCAATGCCGAGAATACACACCCCCAATAGTACCGATCTGAAACTGTAGCTGATCACCAGATTACACAGCAGCAGTATCAGGGGTAATAACAGGGTCAGATCGCTGATCATGGCCGAGCGGTTGGATTGTTCGTACAGGGATTCGCTGCTGACATGGATTTCTACATCGGGGTGCTCTGCCTGCAACTGCCTATGCAGTTCCCTGGTTGCGTCTGCGGTGGCACTGCTTTGAGCGCTATCGAGTTCACTAACGCGCAGGCGAATGGTAGCTAGCGCCATATCGGCTTGCGCTGACAGCAGATTACCGGCAACAAATGGATCCGCCTGGGCACGCTGTTTGCGTTCCTGCAGTTCTTCTGCGGTGTACATGTCGAGCTGTTGCAGGGGCCGCTCAAACAGCGTGGCATCGCCAAAAGGCGACTGCCAGCCGAGGATTGAGGACATCGACAGCGCCAGCGGAATCTGCCGAAAATTCATGCTCAGCTCTGCAATCGCCTGCAGGGTCTCCAGCTCGAATACCTCGCCGCTTGCGGGCACAAAAGCAAAGCTGATTTCCTGATTGGAAGGAAACTCAGCCTCAAGCCGATCATACTCCTGCAGGTACGGATCGCTCTTGGTCATCAGCACAGACAAAGAGGTATCAAAACCGGAACCGGGAATGCCGATGGCAAGCAGCAGACTTGCCAGCAAGCTGAGACTGAGCAGCAGCTTGCGTTTTCGCACCAGAAATTCAGCCAGTCTGATCATGAAGGTATCTGCTGATCGTCAATGCTGTGACTGAAATCCTGCAGACACAGATCGAGCCAGCTTTGCACGCCGGCACTGCGGTATTTATGGCGGTGCAGAACAAAGTAAAATTTGCGATGCCAGTCGCGGTGCGGAGCATTCAACGGCAGCAGCGAGCCGCGTTTGAAAGCATCCTGCAGGGTTATGCGGGACAAACAACCGATGCCCAGGCCTGCTTCCACTGCGCGCTTAATGGCTTCGGTGTGCTGCAGCTCCAGACGAAGATTCAGACCGGGCAGAATGCCGTGCATCGCGCGATCAAAGGCCTGTCGAGTGCCTGAACCGGCTTCGCGTACAATCCATTCTGCTGAAAGCAGCGCCGCATCATCCAGATTACCCAGTTTCGCCAGCGGGTGGTCCGGCGCACAGAACAGGCTCAGATCATCATCACGCCAGTGAATCATGTCTAAGGCTGCATCCTGCAATTCGCCTTCAACCAGACCAATATCCAGTTCGAAATTACGTACCCGCTGAGCGATGCCTGCGGTGTTTTCAACTGTCAGGATAACTTTTGATCCGGCATGGCGGCTCATGAAACGCGCCATGATCGGCACCACCAGATAATTGCCGATGGTCAGCGTAGCACCGACCTTAATCTCGCCTACTTCATTATGGCGTGCCAGGCTGCGCTCGAACTCCCTGGCCTGTGCCAGCAAGGCTTCTGCTCTTGGGCGCAGAGATTTACCCAGTTCATTGAGCTGAAGACGCTTGCCGGCCCGGTCAAACAATTGCACACTAAAGTTCTGTTCCAGGTCTTTTAACGCGGAACTGGCGGCGGATTGAGACATCGACAAGGTGCTGGCTGCCTGCGTGACATTCTCACAATGGGCGGTAGCCAGAAACACTTCTATTTGCCTGAGGGTGTAGTGCATAAAGTTTTTTCATCTTTAAGCTGCTGATATGTAAGGGCTTGTATGGATTACGGCTTGCATTGGATAAGTCTTCAGAGTATTGTCGCGCCTCGCCGAAAAACGCTGCTTTATACAGATAACCGATAAACGATATCTTTATTATCAATTTCACAGATATCGTAGTCAAAGCATAAAATACTTGCAACTCGTAACAGGACTTTCAGCATGGCCGCATCATCACGACAGAGCGTAACCAGTGTGCATCACTGGAATGATACTTTATTCAGTTTCACCACCACGCGAGACAAGTCACTGCGCTTTGAGAACGGCCATTTCGTCATGGTAGGCATGGAAGTGGAAGGTCGGCCACTGATGCGCGCCTACAGCATAGCCAGCGCCAATTATGAGGAAGAACTGGAATTCCTCAGCATCAAGGTGCAGGACGGCCCACTCACTTCACGGTTGCAGAATATCAAGCCCGGCGATGAACTGCTGATCAGCAGCAAACCTACCGGCACTCTGGTCGCCGATCACCTGCTGCCTGGCCGCAATCTGTATCTGCTGGCTACCGGCACCGGCCTTGCGCCATTTATGAGCATCATCCGCGACCCGGATATCTACGAGCGCTTTGAGAAAGTTATTCTGGTGCACGGGGTTCGGCGCATAACGGATCTTGCCTACCACGATTACATCAGCACAGAACTGTCAAAGAATGAATTTTTTGGCGAACAGGTGCAGCAGCAGCTGATTTATTATCCTGCGGTAACTCGAGAAGAATTTGTCCATAGAGGCCGCATCACCGAGTTGATGCTGAGTGGCAAATTGTTTGCTGATACGGGGCTGCCGCAAGCGAATCTGGATGACGACCGATTCATGCTGTGCGGTAGCACCTCGATGCTCAAAGATGTTGCGAAGATCCTTGATGGCTGGGGCTTTAAAGAATCCCGGCATGGCATTCAGGAGCACTACGTGATTGAGCGGGCGTTTGTGGACTGATCAGCTGTAGAAAAATCCGACCAGACAACCTTTCGCATCAGGGATGTCATCCATATTCACTTTGCCGCCAGCCAGTACTGTATCCAGAGCATCTCTCAGGTAGGTGTGGTTGGCATTCACGCGCTGTGTTTCATAGCCCAGCATGTCATCGATCGGGCCGCGGAAATACACTTCGCGGGTACGCGGATCAACGATAAATACTTCTGCTGTTCTCTCTACACCCAGCGATCGCGCCACGGACTGGTCGGTATCCTTCAGAATAGGGAAGTCTATTTTAAACTCGGTAGCTTCCTTGGCGATGCGGGGAATATCGTCCTGGATGAACGAGTTCAACATCAGGAATTCAATATTTTTGCTTGCGTAATCTTCTCTGATCGCAAGATAAGTCGGCACGGACAGACGTGCAATTGGGCAACCTGAACCATGAACATACATGACAATGAAGTCTTTATCTTCATACTCACTCAGGGCATGGGTCTTGCCCAGATGGTCAGTCAGCTCAAAATCTTTCATGGTTTTCAGATAGCCATCCGCGTTCGCAATGAACGGTAACAGAGACAATATGGCGACCAGTAAAACTCTTGGGGATATTTTCATTTTCTATGCTCCTCCTGAATTCAGCCCCTTATTGAAAGAACAAGGGACGTTCTAAACACCAGCATACAAGTAATCAGAACAATAATTTTGATTCATATCAAGCCACAGATTGTGACTAATTGTGAGAGCGCCTGCTATCTGCGGCTAAAGGCGCTGAACTGCCCTCATGATTGGGCAAAGTGAGGTGCTGGGTGAGAGTATTGCGCATATACTGACATTTACAGCCTGAACCTGCGATGAATAATTTTAAGTCGGAGATGTTTATGAACAAAAGCCTGATTGTTGGCGTCTGTCTACTGGTGTCGGCGCCAGGATTTGCCGCCGAGGAGTATAGCGCGCCTCGCACAGCGTTTGGTCACCCTGATCTGCAGGGTATCTGGACCAATGCATCACAAACTCCGCTGGAGCGTCCACGTGACCTGGGCACTCAGCGCGCCTTCACGGTGGAGCAGGCGCGCAATCAGGAACAGGCTTGGGTGAATTATATCGATGAGCGATCCGCGCCCAGTGATCCTAACCGCCCTCCACCCACTGACACTAATACGGCACTGGGCTACGATAACTTCTGGGTCGATATGGGCACCAATGTTATCAGTATCGACGGCGAATTTCGGACCTCCATAGTCGTCGAACCTGAGAATGGGCGCATTCCTTTTATTGAAGGGGCTAACCGGTCAGGCCGACCTGCCGGCGCGAACGGCGAGAATCGGGGCGCCTATGATGGACCCGAAGCCCGGCCGCTGGGTGAGAGGTGTTTACTATCCTTTGGTTCCAGCAGCGGGCCGCCCATGCTGCCGGTGATGTATAACAATAACTATCAGATTGTGCAGACCCAGGACTACGCGGTCATTCTGGTGGAGATGGTGCACGACGCTCGCATAGTGCCGCTGCGCAACAGCCACAGCG
>Ga0209702_10009496_pt1 | contig 10819 bp, 10 predicted proteins | sample FRY01_FD_187210 | JGI IMG/M metagenome (GOLD analysis project Ga0209702, IMG submission 187210) | Freshwater microbial communities from Lake Fryxell liftoff mats and glacier meltwater in Antarctica - FRY-01 (SPAdes) (version 2) | ecosystem: Environmental > Aquatic > Freshwater > Ice > Glacier... | reverse complement strand
TGTGTTGCAGTGTGTTGCAGTGTGTTGCAGTGTGTTGCAGTGTGTTGCAGTGTGTTGCAGTGTGTTGCAGTTTGATAGAGTGTGTTGCATTGTGTTGCAGTGTCTTGTTCGTTGAACCATGAGTACTAGTGTGGGTGAGCAGGAGGGGAAATGTGGTACGGGGAGAGTCTGTGAGGGGTGGAAGGGGTGGAAGGGGTGGAAGGGGTGGACCTTGGCATTGGGCGCGGGTGGCCGTTGCGGGGGCGGGGGATCTGCGATATAGACCCCCGTAATGACTGACGCGACCGACCTTCGGTATTGTCCGGACCTCTTTGCCTATCAACGCCGGGTGTCCCGGGCGGTGCTGGTGGGGAATGTGGGAGTGGGTGGGACGAATCCGGTACGGATTCAGTCGATGATCACCTCGGACACGCGGGACACGGAGGCCTGTGTGAAGGAGGTGCTGCAGTTGGCGGAGGCGGGGTGCGAGATCGTGCGGATCACGGCGCAGACGGTGAAGTATGCGGAGAATCTGGAGCACATCCGCGATGGGGTGCGGGGCGCGGGCTGCGAGGTGCCGTTGGTGGCGGACATTCACTTCAAGCCGGACGCGGCGATGGAGGCGGCGAAGTGGGTGGAAAAGGTGCGGGTGAATCCGGGGAACTTCGTGGACAAGAAGAAGTTCGAGGTGCGGGAGTACAGCGATGCGGATTACGAGGAGGAGTTGGAGCGGATCCGCGGGAAGTTCGTGCCGCTGGTGGAGCGCTGCAAGGAATTGGGGCGGGCCATGCGGATCGGGACGAATCATGGATCGCTGTCGGACCGCATCATGAACCGCTACGGCGACACGCCGCTGGGGATGGTGGAGAGTGCGCTGGAGTTTGCGCGGATCGGGCGGGAGCACGACTACCACGAGATTATTTTTTCGATGAAGGCCTCGAATCCGAAGGTGATGATCGAGGCGTATCGGCTGTTGGTGGCCCGGTTGGAGCTGGAGGGGGCGGATTGGAATTATCCGATTCATCTCGGGGTGACCGAGGCGGGGGACGGGGAGGATGGGCGGATCAAGTCGGCGATCGGGATCGGGTCGTTGTTGTCGGACGGGATCGGGGACACCATCCGGGTTTCGCTGACGGAGGATGCGGTGCATGAGGTGCCGGTGGCGCGGGCTTTGGCGCGTAGCTGCCCCGGCCGGGGGCAGTCCGTGTCCGCTGCGGCAGGTTGCCGCAGAGACGGACTGCCGCGAGCCGGGGCAGAGGCGGACTGCTGCGAGCCGCAGCAGGCACGGGTGGACCTGCTGCCGAGTTGGGATCCGTTTTCTTATGAGCGGCGGCATGCGGCGGTGCTGGAGGTGGGGGGGCATGAGTTGGGAGGAGACAAGGTGGTGCGGGTGTTCACGTCGCGGCGGAAGTGGGATGCGGTGGGGCACAAGATCGAGCAGATGGGGGATTTCAAGCCGGAGATCGTGCTGGAAGACAGCGGGGTGGTGGCGGTGGATCCGCGGGATGGAGCGGCGTTGGCGGAGTTGAACGGGAGTGCGGAGCCGCGCTTGGTGACGGTGGCGGACGGGGTGGAGTTGGGGGTGGTCCCGGCCTTCCGGATGTTGGCGGCACAACTGGATGCGCGGCATCCGATCCTGCTGAAGGATGTGCTGGAGCCGTCCTCGGAGGCGGGGACGGATTTTCTGGAGACACTGCTGACGGCGTCGCGGCGGATCGGGTCGCTGTTGTGTGACGGGATCGGCGATGCGATCATCGTGCAGGGGGAGGAGGCGCCGGGGCAGAGTCTGCGGTTGAGCTACAACATCCTGCAGGCGGCGGGGACGCGGATTTTCAAGACGGACTACGTGGCCTGTCCGAGTTGTGGGCGGACGCTGTTCAACCTGCAGAGCACGACGCAGAAGATCCGCGAGGCGACGGGGCATTTGAAGGGGGTGCGGATCGCGGTGATGGGGTGCATTGTGAACGGGCCGGGGGAGATGGCGGACGCGGATTTCGGCTACGTCGGGGGGGCGCCCGGGAAGATCAATTTGTATGTCGGGAAGGAAGCGGTGAAGTTCAACATTCCCGAAGGCGAGGCGGTGGAGCGGTTGATCGATTTAATTAATGAGCACGGGAAGTGGATTGAGCCGCCGGTGCGATCGGAGGTGGAGGTATCCTGATGGTTCCTGTTGAAACCCCCATCATCAAGAAGAAGGCGAAGCAGTCCACGGAGTTGGACGGGCCGTGGACGGTGGTGGTCTTTGATGATCCGGTGAATCTGATGGAGTATGTGGCGAAGGTGTTTCAGAAGGTCTTCGGCTACAGTCGGGCGAAGGCGGAGGAATTGATGATGACGGTGCACAAGGCGGGGAAGGCGCTGGTGTGGACGGGGTCCCGGGAGCGGGCCGAGCTGTATGTGCAGCAGTTGCAGCAGTATCAATTGCAGGCGAGTTTGGAGAAATCGAAATGAGGGTGATGCCGACATTGGAGGGAGGGTTGCGGATCGAGATCGAGACGCCGACCGATTGGTTGGTGTTGGAGCAGATTTCCGATGATGCCCTGGATGGTGGGGAGGATCGCTTGCCGCAGCGGTTGGGGGCGTTGATGGATGAGCAGTCGGAGTGGGAGGAGGTGGTGATCCCGGAGTTGAAGGCGTTGTTCAACGGGCAGATCACCTGTGTGGTGGAGGGGATGCAGCGGGGTCAGGCGGAGGTGGAACTGGGGGAGGAAGCGGCGTGGGGGGAGGTGCGGATCCCCAAGGCGGATGCGGAGAACTGGTATGGGGCGTTGAACCAGGCGCGGTTGGCGTTGGAGTCGCGCTACAAGTTCGGGCCGACGGAGGAGATCGAGAGCCTGGATGATTTCAGCGAGGAGAAGCGGAGTGCCTTTGTGCGGAACCAGTTTTACAACGCGCTGCAGGGGGTGCTGCTGGACTACGTGTTGGAGTGACACTTGATGAGCCCGGCGAGTTCGGTGCTGACGTGATTGGCGGAGAGTTCGAGGAGGCAGCGGTGGTCGAGGGGGCACTTGGGCATGGCGCAGGGGCTGCAGGCGACGTGGGCGTTGAGGGTGCGGTGGATACGGCCGAGGGGGCGGCGGACGTCGGGGTGGCCGGGGCCGAAGAGGACGGCGGCGGGGAGGCCGAGGTGGGCGGCGAGGTGGGGGAGGAGGCCGTCGTTGGCGAGGAGGGCGGTGCAGCCGGCGAGGGCGTCGAGGAGGGCGGCGAGATCGGCGGGGTGGTCGAGAAAAGAGGCCTTTTCGCCGAGGCGGGCGGCGAGTTCGGCTGCTTCGGGGGAGCCGTGGCCGAGGACGAGGACCTCGAGTTTTGTATCGAGGACGAGTTGGGCGACCTGCTCGAAGCGATCGAGGGGCCAGCGGTAGGCGGGGCCGAACTCGGAGCCGGGGGCGATGGCGATGCGGGGGATGACGGGGCGGGGCGGGAGGGGAGGGGTGCGGAAGTTGGCGGGGATCATGGCCATGAGGTCGAGTTTCTCGAGGAGGGTCATGTAGTGGCGGACGCGGTGCTGGGGAGGGCCGAATGGTGGGGTGGAGTCGAGGGGTTCGTTGAGGTGCGCGGTAAGTTTGTCGAGGCGGTAGCCGAAGCGTTGTTGGATGCGGAGTTTGGCGAAGGCCTTGGCGGCGGCGGAGGGCTCCCAGGCGACGGAGGATTCGAAGCCGACGCCGGTGTCTTCGAGCGCACGGACAAGGTCTTTGACCGAGGCGCGTTCGTGGTAGGGAATGATGTGATCGTAGCGGCCTTCGCGTTCCCAGAGTGGAGCGAGGGCGGCGGGGGTGGTGACGGCGATGGTGGCGTGAGGCCGGGCATTGCGCAGGCCGCGGAGGGCGGGTGCGGCGAAGCAGGCTTCCACGGGATCCTCAGGCGCGGCGATGACCAGGTAGCCGCCACGCAAATGGAGTGGTGGCTTGTCGGGAATCGGGATGGCCTGGGGCATGTCCGCCATGAAGAGGAGATGTTAGGGTGGGGAAGGTGGGGCCGCAATGCCGGGGTCAGGGGCGGGCGATGGTGATCGGTTCGGGGAGGTCGGGGTGGTGGAAATCGGGGGCGAGGGGAGGGGGTGTGGCGGAGGTGAGGCAGCGTTGGGGGGAGTTGAGGAGGAAGGCGGCGTGGAGGCGGGAGGAGGGGCCGAAGGCCAGTGTTTTCCGCAAAAAGGCGAGGGGAATGGCGATTTGGGCGTCCCATCCGGAGTCGTCACAAGTGGCGGAGGCGAGGACGCCGGGGATGGGTTCCTCGTGCTCGGTGCGGCGGACGCGGGGGGCGGTGAAGAGGCAGGACCACCAGCCGCCATTGGGGGCGAGATTGATTTCGAGGTAGTCGTCGCTGGTGGGATGACGGAGGAAGAATTCGGCGACGTCGTATTTCCACAACTCGGCTTGGAACCGTCCGGGAGTGGAGGACGGATGAACAGTGGATGGGCCGGAGTGGGTGGCGCGAAAATGGAAATGGGTGGTGTCGATGGCGAAGACGTAGCGCGGTGGCGGGGAGATGGGCTCGCCATGCCAGTCCCGTGCGACCGCGCTCAGGGGGAGAGTGCTTAGGTTTTCAGGGGTATCGAGGTGGAGAACTATCACGAGAAAGTCAGAGGTTTGAAATAAAGAAGGTTGTATTATTAAGAAAAACAAAAGAAAATCTTTTCCGTTTCGTAACAACGAATAGACAGAAGGTATCAATGAGTCGGACACTCCATGCATCCCTCACGGGACGCTCCGCAATGAATCTCTCCCCGATCGAATATATTGGGCCCGCTCCTCGCAAGAAGAAGCGTCGGCGCAATCCGTTTGGAGGGATTTTGTTGATGCTGATCGTGGTGGGGATGAGCTTTGTTTTTGTGCGTCCGCTGTTGCCGTTCCTGAAGGCGCAGCAGAGCGGGGCGAGTGCGCAGAATGCAGAGGGGGCGATCAATGAATTGCGGATGGCAGGGGATCCGGCCTCGCGCTTGGCGGCGGCGGTGTTGAAGCGGACTTTGGCGGAGGTCGTCTATGATCCTGCCTACTATTCAATTCCGTATCCGGGCGGGGACATCCCTTCGGGGAAGGGGATGGCGGCGGATGTGGTGATCCGGTCGTATCGGCAGTTGGGCGTTGATCTTCAGCAGCTTGTGCATGAGGACATGACCGGCAATTTTCGGATGTATCCGCAATTTTGGAAGATGAAGGGGCCGGATTCGAACATTGACCATCGTCGGGTGCCGAACCTGCAGCGTTTTTTTTCGCGGCATGGGGATGATTTGCTCCTGAGTCGGGTGTCGGAGGACTATCAGATTGGGGATGTGGTGGCGTGGAGACTGCCGTTTGGTGAGAATGGTCAGGCGGCGAGCCACATTGGCATCGTGGTGCCGGGGCCTGGAGCGAAGAAGACGGAGAAGTGGGTGGTGCACAACATTGGGAGGGGCCCGGAGTGGGAGGACGAGTTGTTCAGCTATGAGATTGTTGGCCACTATCGATTTGTCCCGGAAGGTGGATTTGCCTCGGAGGAGGAGTTGCGCGACAAGGTGCTGACGGTGGCGACGGAGTGAGGAGGGAGGGGTGAGGAGTGAGAGGAGTGCCTGTTGCGCTACGGTCTATTGAGCCTGTTCAATTACGCTCGTCACGCCTTGGGCTCGGAAGCGTCCCGCGCGGATTTCGCGCAGCCATTTCCGGAACGATGGGCTACTCCTTATCTTCCCCCTTGGTCTTGGGATCCGCTTCCGGTTTGTCTGGGACGAACTTGAGGACGATGCCGTTGATGCAGTAGCGTTGGTCGGTGGGGGTGTTGAAGCCTTCGCCTTCGAAGATGTGGCCGAGGTGGCCGTCGCATTTCGCGCAGCGGACCTCGACGCGCTTCATGCCGGCGGAGAAATCCTCGATGGCCTTGATGTTTTCGTTGCTGGCGGCGTCGTAGAAGGCGGGCCAGCCGCAGCGGGCGTCGAACTTGTGGGCGGAGGAGAAGAGTTTGGCGTTGCAGCCGGCGCAGTAGTAGGTGCCTGAGCCCTGGTGTTTGAAATCCGTGTAGGTGTCGCTGAAGGCTCGTTCGGTGCCGTGCTGGCGCAGGACTTCGTATTGTTCGGGGGTGAGTTCCTTCTTCCACTCTTCGTCGGTTTTCTTCACGGGTTTGGTTGGTTGGGGGGGGGCTTTGTCGGCGGTTTCGATGGCGGGTTTGTCGTTTTTGGCGTCCTTGCTTTCGCCGCAGGCGACGGGGAGGAGGGCGACGGAGGAGAGGAGCAGGGCGGAGGAAAGGCGGGTCAGGATGGTCATGGCAGGAGTCGGGATGCTAGGGCCTGAGGGCCGGTTTGTCAAAAGTGGGGGACTGGGGGATACGAGGGAAGGGGAGTGGGTCTTATTCCTTTTTTGCGATGAGCCGGGGGCGGCTACGGTTTGTCGTTGAGGATCGGCTGGGCGGGCATTTTGGTGCCGCCGCCGAGGGCGCGATAGAGGGCGATGTGGTAGAGGGCGAGTTGTCCTGCGCAGGAGGCGGCGCTGTCTTCGTTGGCGAAGATGCTGCGCTCGGCGTCGAGGACGTTTTGGAAATCGACGATGCCCTGGGTGTAGTTCTCCTTGATGATGCCCACAGTTTCGCGGGAGGAGCGGACGGCCTGGTCGAGGTGGCCTTGGCGGACGCGTTCGTATTTGATGGAAGCGAGGGAGGTTTCGACCTCGGCGACGGCTTGGAGGAGGGTTTTTTCGTAATGGGCGAGGGCTTGGCGGGTGCGGGATTCCTCGGCCTTCACGGTTTGGCGGATGGCACCGCCCTCGAAGAGGCGCCAACGGAAGCGGGGGCCGAAGCTGTAGGCGCGGGAGGCGGAGTCGGAGAGGTTGCCGGAGTTGGCGGATTGGAGGGCGAAGGTGCCGGAGAGGGTGAACTTGGGATAGAGTTCCGCTTTGGCGACGCCGATGCGGGCGGTTTGGGCGGCGAGTTGGCGTTCGGCGGCGCGGAGGTCGGGACGGGAGCGGACGAGGTCGGCGGGGATGCCGAGGGAGGAATTTTCGCGGGGGCGGGGGATGGAGGAACGGCCGCCGAGGAGTTCGTCGATGCTGCCGGGGTAGCGGCCGACGAGGACGGCGAGGCGGTTGCGGGTGGCGGCGAGTTGGGTTTGCAACTGCGGCACGAGGGCGCTGGAGGTGGCGAGGTTTGTGGCGGCCTGGCTGACATCGCTCTGCGGGGCGAGGCCGGCCGACTTGCGGTCGCGGGTGAGGTCGACCGATTCCTTTTGGCTGGCGATGTTGGCCTGGGCGAGGGCGATGCGGCGCTGGAGGGTACGGTATTCGACGTAGCTGTTGGCGACCTCGGCGTAGAGGACGACGAGGGTGTCGTGATAGACCTCGCTGGTGGCTTCGAGGCTGGCGGAGGCGGCTTCCACGGAGCGGCGGAGTCCGCCGACGAAGTCGAGTTCCCAACCGGCCTCAAGACCGGCGGAGTAGCGGTCGTCGGGATTGGGGGGATTGAAGTGCTGCGTTTCGCTGCCGCGGATGCGTTGGGCCCCGCCAGAGGCGCTGAGGGTGGGAGCGAGGCCGCCGCGGGCTACGCCGCGGAGGGCGCGGGCCTCCTCGATGCGTTCGGCGGCGATGGCGAGGTCGCGGTTCTGGGTTTCGGCGAGGGCGATGAGCTTGTTGAGGGTGGAGTCGTCGAATTTCCGCCACCAGGAGGCGATGTCGGGGGTGCCGGAGTTGAGGTCGGCCTGGAGGCCGGTGTTCCAAAAATCGGGGACGGGAGTGCCGGGTTTCGCGTAGTTGGGACCGATCGGGGCACAGGCCGAGAGGGCCAGGAGGAGACAGAGGAAGCCGCGCTGCACGGGCGGAATAGTGCGCGGAATACGGGGCGGTGGCAAGGGTGGGCTTTCCGCGGAATATTTGGCCGCGGGGGTGCGTCCCGTTAAGTCGTTCAGGCCGTGAGAGCGGCCTGCTTTCTACCTTGGGCCGTCTTTTTGATGAGGAGGACAATGCAGCCGAGGGCGAGGACGAGGAGGGAGATGCCGAGGAGGGGGCGGAAGAAGATCCAGCTGATGGCGATGATGACGAGGCTGATGCCCAGGGAGAGGAGGAGGGCGATGAGGGCGGTGGCGCCGCCGACGAGGGAGCCGAGGAAGGGGATGACGTCGGCGAGGACAGAGAGAGGTTTCAGGATGAGAGTGGAGCCGATGAACATGAGCAGCACGCCGAGGCCCCGGAGGGCCCAACGCAGGAACTTGGCCTTGCTCTCCTCGGCGTCGACCACCTCGTCTGCGGAGAGCAGTCCCTCGTAGAGCAGGAATTTTTCCTTACCGCTTTTCGTCAGGTATGGTTTGAAGGAATTTTTCGACTGGGTGGCCATGACGCTGACATCTCCCGGGTGGGTGATGGTGAACTCCACCTTTTCGTCCCCGATCTTTGGGTTCTCGATCTCGCCGGTGTGGAAGACGCCATCGGAGAGTTGGCCCAGGGTGGCGAGTTCGGTGGGGAGTTCGGCGGGGGCGTAGGGTTCCGAGGAGTGGATCTGGGAGATGAGGCCGGGAGCGAGCAGGAAGGTGCCGAGGGTCACGGTGGTGGCTTGTTCGGATCCGCTCTGGTAGGTTTGTGCCCCGGTGTTGGTGTGGCCGGCTTCCTTGAAGGCGGAGGAGTTGACGGGGGCGTCGACCCATTTCTTCTCGTAGGAATAGGTGGTGACGGTTTCCTCGCCGCCGCCCAGTTTCTTCTTTGTCTCGGAGTTTTGCTTTTCGACCCACTGGTAGATCGAGGTGTTCCAGGAAATCCGGATGGACTTTTCCTCGATGCCGAAGGTGGGATTGGTGAGGATGTCCTCGGTTTTGGCGGGGCCGTTGAGGTGGACAAGTTTGCCCTCGTTGGCGCGGTCGATCGAATCACTGCCGATGCTGATGACCTCGGCGGCGATTTCCTTGTTGGCCTTGATGTCGGCGACGGCGTTGCGCTCGTTCAAGATCAGGAGCCCCACGGAAATAACGAGGAGGAGGAGGCCGAAGAGAATTCCCTTGATGGAGTTTCCGATTCTACCAAACCAGCCGGTGGAGGAGACTACTTGAACTGCCATGGCGGAGCGTAGGCCGGGGAGGCCTCGGAAGGGAATTCAGAAAGCAGGCGGATTTGCGGATCGGTCCGTGGCTACTTGTCGGAGAGGACTTGGCCTGTGCCTCCTTGAGCGGTCGGCCGCGTTTCACGCCGGGGCGTTTTTGGCCGACTTTGGTGAGCAGGACGGGGTCGCCCCGATTCGATTGATTGGAGACGAGGGAAGGGGCGCGAAGTGGAGGAGCGACGGTGGCTGCGGCAATTCTCGACAAAGTGGGCGCGGGAACTAGGTTTGGCGGGTCCGAGTGAGCCTCCTTTCGGGCCCCTACCGAGCATGTTGTTCCTGTTTCGAGCGTCCTTGATATCCGTGGGGTTGGCGGCGGTGGTTGTGCCGACGAGGTTGGCGGCGATCGAGCCGTGGCCGGGGGAGCCGAACAGCACGGCGCTGGTCCTGCCGTTGTTGGATCCGTTGTGGGCGATGGACATGAGCGGGGCGTATTGGAACAAGGTGACGCGGACGTTCTGGGTTGCCGACAACGGGGACGGCGCATTCTGGGCGTTGGTGGAGGACGGAGCGGGGAGTTGGAGGATCGCCACGAATGGCAGTGGCACCAAGGCGCGCTGGGTGGCGGGCGGGGATTTCGAGGGAATCTGTCAGGCGAATGACAATGAGCCGGTCGTCTATGTGTTGGATGAGAACAGTTCGATCCGCAAGTACGACGTGTCGGTGAACGGGGTGGTGAACCAAGTGCGGGCCTGGAACATCAGTCCGATCGTGCCGGAGGTCCTGGGATTCGGGGCGGAGTCGATCACCTTTGTGCCGGACTACTGGCTGCAGCATTGCGGTTTTCGGGACGGGGACGGGGTGTTGCGCACGAGCAGCGGGGGACTGGGCGGGCTGATGTTTGTGGGGACGCAGACCGGGGGGTATATTCATGTGTTCGATCTGGATCCCAACTCGACCAGCTACTCCTACTACGGGAAGCTGAAGACCTCGCGGGAGGAGGCCACCGATCTGTTTTTTGATCGGGATACCGGCAAGTTTTACATCTGGCACAACATCGGTCGGAACTATTTGGAGGTGGCGGAGTTGAGTTCGGCGGTGGCGGGAACGGAGCGGCGGTTCCGGACTTTGGTGGAGTATGAGGGGCCGAGGACCGGGAATCTGGAGGGAATGGCGCTGGCCCTGGAGGACGGCATGATCCTGCTGACGGACGACAATAATTTGAACAACGAGGCGGTGGTGATCTACCGGAATTTTTCTTTGCATGGCGACACCGATGGGGATGGGCTCAACGATGATTGGGAACTGCAGCACTTCGGCAGCACCGCGGTCAGTGTCGGTCTGGGGGATGCGGACGGGGACGGGGATTCGGATCTGGTGGAGTTTGCTTTCGACGGGGATCCGCTGGACGGAGCAAGGAAGGGCCGGGTGCATGCGCTCACTGTGGATACCGATGAGGATTTGCTGCGGGAGTTCGTGCTGAGCGTGGCGGTGCGGTCGGGGACGCCGGTCTTTGCGGGGACGCCATCGCCATCCGCCTCGCATGAGGGCCTGAGCATCACGGTGTCGGGGAGCGCGAATTTGGTGGATGGTTCGGTGGCGGTGGAGGGGCTGCCCACGGCGGTGACGCCGGGCCTGGAGCCGCCGGGGGTGGGTTATGAATATCGGAGTTTCCGGCTGGTCGGCTCCAATGGGTTGGGGGGGCGGGGGTTTCTGCGGGTCGGGGTGACCCTGCGTGTTGAGCCAATGAAAGATGACACCGGGGCGGTTAGGTCGTTGTGCCAACATTCATGACACTTTGGACTTGGTTGGTTTTTCCTCTTTTTTCTTTGATTTGGCAAGGTTTCGACTCGATTTGAGG
>Ga0209702_10009491_pt1 | contig 10824 bp, 6 predicted proteins | sample FRY01_FD_187210 | JGI IMG/M metagenome (GOLD analysis project Ga0209702, IMG submission 187210) | Freshwater microbial communities from Lake Fryxell liftoff mats and glacier meltwater in Antarctica - FRY-01 (SPAdes) (version 2) | ecosystem: Environmental > Aquatic > Freshwater > Ice > Glacier... | reverse complement strand
AAACTGATATAAATGTATTTAATTAAGAATACCTCTTATTGTATCCCACTCCTCTACTTCGATTACAACACTATTTGATACATATTTAGATTAACAATTAATATATCTGATTGGATTAGCTGCTCATTTAGGGAACAGATACTTAACCAATCAATTTATATACCTCTCTCTGATATTTTCAGCAGCAACAGTTGAATCAAATGCCCACCTATTACCTCTAACTATATACCATCCATCAACTTCATATACTTCTCTTATGATTCCTTTATAGTGAACAAGCACGTACTTCACATTTTCCCTTTGAGGTCAACATACCCAACTTTGCCTAGTAGCTTCATATAATTCAGACTCCGTCATATTTCTTTTATAAAGCTTATTAATATTAATAAGCATCACAGGATCTATAATCTCTATATTCTTACCTCCATATAATTGTGTTATCTCATTTATACTCATCATTCATTTGGTATATGAATGTGTTCATAAAACAGCATTAGTTAGATTATCTAATCATAAAAAATCTATAAATGCGGACTCAACTTCAAAAGCAACTTCCTCTGTTATTCAATGCCTAACAAGAAAATATTCAACTTCATTTCAACTGCTTACAATATCTCTGAGCCTATCTAATTTATCACTTTTAACTTCACTTTCTAAAGTATCCTGTAAATGTTGAAAAACTCTATTAGCACAACCTTTACCAACATAAAAAACCTCCCTATTTCTAGGGTCTTTCAAAAGATAAACATAATATTGAATATTTTCTATTGTTAGGTCATCAAACATATAATATTTGAATTTAATAAAAATAAATATTATCTTTTGACTCCTATTTTGACTCATCAACAAAACAACTTAGTATCATTATTTCTACTTTTTAGCTAAAGATTGTTCTACTATATTTATCTCCTCCTCAGTCAAACCATACAACTCATATACCATGTAATCTATTTCTTTTTCTAAATCGAGCTGTTCTTGAGGAGGATTTTTAGGATCATGTCACATTTGTTTTGTGATAGCTAATATTTTATTTACCTTGTCTATAAAGGGAGCTTGCTGTCATAGGTCAATCTCTTTAATCGGGAAAGTCCTAAGCTGATGAGGAGAAATATGTAAGTTGTCACTTAAATATTTATTAAAAAAATATCAAATTAATGAAGACAACAATATAGATAAAATATATTTTATCTCAAATTTATTTGAATACGATATGTCTTTATTTTTTATATAAGAAAGAAGTTGTCTATTAATAACATTATTCAGTAAATGTAATGGAACAACAATTCTAATAGTTTGATCTACATAAGAACCATCATCTAAAGCACACACTAACTTTGAAGTATTTCATGAGATATCTTTAACTAATATTTTTTGATTTTCAAATAGTTCTTCAAATTTAGGTCTATGATGAAATTCAGGCTGGTAATCGATATATTTTTTATCACTAAATATACTATATCTCTGTATATTCTTTCACTCAATGTATTTATGATATAATTTTTCTGAATTATTATTGTATATAAAATCTCATTTTTTCTTATTTAATTTTTCACTGTGAACAACGACTCAGCAGTCTATATAACAAATATCTTCTAATCTAACATTATCTTTTTGTATTTTATGAATAATTCCAACATCATCCAACGTTAAATCTAACCTAAATAGGTTATTTTCAATTTCATTAAAAAAAGATTGCTCTATAAAATAATTCCTATTTTTTAGAAACTCCTCATAATCATCCTTTATGTTAATGTTATTAACTTTGATAGTATTATTAAATCAGACTTGTTTTTCTACGATTATTATACATGTATCCACCGTTGCATTATCAAAAACATCAAAGTTAAAATTTACTATATTTTTAATAGAATTACGTAAAAATAATTTTCTTAATTCTATTCAATATTTTTGAGATAAGAATTTATTGGAAGTAATGTAATTTATATTTCATGATTTTTTTAGTAACTCTAATCCCTTATCAAAAAATAAAACATATAAGTCGTAATGTCCAACAGCTGTTTTATAATTTTTTGTATAAAAATTCTTAAATTCATCTCACATATTCCAACTACTTACATAAGGCGGATTCCCTATCACAATATCAAACCCTCTCCATTCACTCATCATTAGACTAGGATCGAAGAAACTATGCGAGTGTTTTGGTTTATCAAAGTTAGCACCAAACTCTGCCATCTGTTTTGCTCTCGGAGTTGGTTCAGAAAAAAGTGTAGTATCTACTTGAGTATAGTTTCTAATTTTATGTTTAAGCTCTCTTTTCTCTTCATTGCTACTAGCATTATAATACTCTTTTTTATACTGCTTAATTGTCTTTAGTTTTGGTTCATCTCGTTGAGCAAAAAGATCTTGTTGTTTAGTTTCTTCTTCCAGTGGTATCAATGTATTGGCACAGACAAATTTAAATTCGAAGTTTGGTAATGGTTCAGGAGTCTCCTCTTCTACTATAAGAGAAAGCCAAAACCTCAGCTTAGCTATATCGATAGCTCCTGGATCTATATCCACTCCATAAATGTTGTTAAGGATTATCTCTCTTTTGATTTGGTACATAGATAGATTCCCTGCCTTATTGAGGTGTCATTTTATCTCATCTCCAAAGACATCGTGAAATACTCAGTATATATAATACCTTAATGTAGATACTTCATGTAATAATCCCATAGGGAATGCTCCAGATCAAACAGCAGGATCCAATATCTTTACCTTCTTTAACGAGCCATTGATTGACAATATCAATGGTTTTAATTGATCAATAATATCTTCCTTAAATCAACCTTTCACGAGATCATCTTTTGTTAAGAGAAATTTTTCCTTAATATCAAATAAGATTCTGATAAGTTTTTCATTACTCTCTTTGTCTCCATCAAGTTGATTAACTAGATAAGATATAAGACTCTCCTTGGTCATATAATGGACAATTTCTCTTGGTGTATAGAATGCTCATAGTTTCTTATTCAACTCTTTTCCAAAATCTATTTTTTTCTTCGCTCACTTCGCATCATAAACAGTAATAACTTCATCAATATTATCTTTACTTATCGAGATCATCTTTTCAAATATCCTTCCAAGCATCTCAGGATCTACCGCAACATCACTATCTAAGAGACTGTCTTCATCCACAGTAAAATTATATCTATCAAAGATATCTAGTATACCATCAGCATCGTCTCATTTTACATGAACATTAGAGAAGATGTCGTTATCTATTTTTGCTACTTGAGACTCCCATCATAGATACTCTTCCTTAAATAATCAACCATTAAGGTAAGGTACTTTCATTTGTAAGGTAGGAAATCGATCATCATGATCTCTTCTATCGATATTTAGTCCAGCAAAGAATAACCATTCAAGGTAATCGTTATAGAAGAACCCAGTCTTCTCTGTACTCAATGATTCATTCTGTTCTTTGAAATTATTCCAAAGCCTTCTCATAAAGTTCTTGTCACCCTTGCCATATTCTGTCTCCTGTCTCCCAAGACCAAGCCATCATTTCTGCTGTATAAAGTACAAGAAAATAATCTTACCAAGAAGATTTTTGGTGAAGCTAACAAGATCAACATCTTGCGACAAAAGAGTTTGTGTAAGTTCTATATCACCTGTGATTGCCTTATACAATCTTACATACAATTCTAAGTATGTTTCAAAGAATTCTTTTCTTACTGGTTCCACATCAAAAGAATCCTGTAGTTGTTTGATCGTTACTATAGATCCTCTTCCTGGCTTTATGAAGGCATCATAAAATGTCTTTGTCTTTTGTCACTGACCAAGAAGATAGGAATACCTCTTAGGACTGTTTCATTCAACCTTCATCTCCTCAAGATTGATTCTTGTTGTTAAGAAAGAGAATCTCCACACATCACTATCGTCTGAGTAAAAGACAATGATTGCATGACTAATCTGAGTATGTTGCATAAGTTTAAACGCCTGCTTTGTAATTGTCATTCTTGGATCTCAACTACTACGTTGTTTGATTTCAATAATAGGGACAATGGCATCATCTAGTTGTACTTCAGAGATAACAGAAGCACCTCTAAGCATAAATATATTCTGCTGAGACTTGTGTGAGTATTCTAATGTTCTTTCCACACGCTTCATACGATCTCCAAATATATCTTTCAGTATAGAAGAAAGCTTCACTCTATCGTATTTTCCATGAAACAAATCATCAGTATATACCATGGTAAGACATTAAGAATTAAATTCTTCTATCATAATAAGATCCGTTTGCATGTCATCATACAAAGCAACATGTTCTTTCATCGCTTCTAAAGACCTGGAAGATATGTGGCGAATTAAATATTCAATAACTTCTTGCATATTGTCTTTGGTTAATGATCTTGCTTTCTTAAGATATGTTTGAGGAAGATTTCATAGATTAGCCGCTACAATAAGATCATCAAAGAATGGATTCTTACTAAACTCTTTCATTAATTGGAAGTTATTTCTTGCTTTTGTTAATTCATTATTTGGTTTAACTGATGGCGGGCGTTTAAAATAATCTCTGACCTTATCATAAAAATCATAAAATAATGGAGATGGGGCAAATCATTCTTCTACTTTCTCTGCTAAGAAATAATCTAAAGCCTGTTTAACAGTAAGTATATATGCTTCTTCATCTCACTTTTTATAGATACTCGCAATAGTGTTAGGTCATTTCTGAGCAACAACAATAACACCATCAATACTTTTAGATTTTCTAAGGACTCTTGATCTAGCTGGTATCTTCTCAAGGTCTTCTATAATCTGTGGATACTCACGCATAAGTTTCTTCCATTGATCAACATATTTACTATCCCAAGAAATCTCATTATCTGATTCTTGTTCTTCAAGCTTCTCTGCGTATATTGCATCCAATCATCAGTCCAAAGATTTTTCTGATACATAGAAAGATTTAAGTTCCTCATCATCACTCAATGTTTTAGTATCATTTCACAAAATAGCATTAATTAATTGAACCTTTAAAGTGGATATCTCTTGTGATCTAATAACCGATTCGCCGATAAGGGTAGGGAAGTAGTTAAGAATATGTAAGGTATCAAACACTTTTTTATTGATACGATTGATACGTCCGATTCTTTGTATTACTCTCGTCGGATTATATGGTATATCATAGTTAATAACAGTTCATGCTCTATGAAGATTATATCATTCTGAAATAGCATCAGTACCAAGTAACACATCATACTCATCTTGCTGTTCAGCTTCGTTTACTCCTGCATCAAAGTTGAGTTTTATATTTGTTTTCAATTGAATAGTCTTAGTGCCTCCAGTAACAGAGAGGACTCTCATATTTTCTTTAGATAGCTTATCAGACAAGTCTTTTATCGTATCTGCATAACTAGAGAATATAACAATTTTTCTTTCAGGATCGCTTGCTAACTGTTCTTGTAGATCTTTATGTAGAGATTCAAATTTAGGATCTTCATCGATAATAGATCGATTAGCATAAAGATGCTTTAAATAGTCTCTATCCTGGTCAAGATATTCAAAGAATTTAGGATCCATATGTTCACGCTTAATGAGCAGACCATTTTTAGATTCAATATACTGCTTCACAGATCATAACTTTCCTTCTTGTAGTTCTTCTGTAAAGAATGATTGTTGGTCATCCTCAAACAATTCTTCTATATCAGGAAGACTTCATTTTTTAATAACAGGTAAGGCATCAAAGTGTTCGATATATTTGTAGACAAGATCAATAGATCAGATAAGAGATTGTAGTGTATTAAGAAATGCTTTCTTTGAACTTTCAAATCTTGCGACAAGTAATCTCCTTATAAAGAACGGCATGTTCTTTTGTCTTCATTCCAATAATTCAAATTTATATCCCAAAGTTTCTTGGATAAGATCTTTATACTCAGACTTATATTCTTTCTTAATCATAGTTAATGTTCTATACCTCGCTCCTTTATAATGAAGAGGTAATTTTGTTTCTTCATCCATAGCTATAAGCTCTTGTAGTGTCTTTGTATATAAATCACTTAGGTTACCAAGATCGTATTCTAATGTATCAATACTCACCTCTGCAAATTCATATCATTGCTTATCAAGGTCTTCTTTGTAATCAGAAATCATAGCTAAATCTATTCTAGACCTTCTAATAAGAATTGGCCATATAATACCTCTCATTTGACTAGCTATAGAATCGGCCTCTATCTTCAATTCTTCGGGGGATATATCTCAATCTCTCTGGGATTTATTGATTGCCTTATATCTAATCTGTAAGGTTTGCATATCGTACTCTAAGTTATTAGTAGTCTGTAATGTAGACTTACTAGGAACTTGGAAAAATTTAATAAGATTAAATATATCTTCTGGTGAGTTATTGAAAGGTGTCGCAGTAAGAAGCAATACTTGTTTTCATTGAGCGATCTGATGAAGATATCCATAATCAATTGTCTCATCATTCCTATACTTATGTGCTTCATCAACCATCAGAACCCCTATATTATCTCAATACTTTTCATTATATTCCCATGCAGCATCAATCTTTCAAGAAGAGAATATTTGTGCATTAACTTTAAACTCTTCAGCATATTCTTCCCATTGAGGAATCAAATGAGGAGGAGCTATAATCAAAACCTTTTTCCCATGTCATTCATGACCACTTTGTAGATTGTGTGCAATAGCAGATCATATAATGCTTTTTCATAATCACACCACATCTGCGATAATAACTCCGCTATGTTGTTTAATAATTTTTACTCCGTTTCTTATAGCATCAAGCTGGTAAGCCAAGTCTCGATAACGTTCTCCTGTTATTTCACGAGGAGTCTTAATTGTTTCTTCGTTACCAAACAAAGCATGTAGTAACTTTACATACAAGTAATATGGACTAGGAACTTGTAGCCATGTTTCTTGTTGAAGCATTTTAACTACTTGATCATCTTCTCATCATGTCGTGATTTGTTCAGATTCATTATCCCAAAGATAATCAAAGAATTTTTTTGATTCTTCAAAATCATTTGGATCTCTCGTGAGATAATTAAACTCATGTCTTCACTGCATACCAGAGTAACTAAGGTTTGAAGATCACGTTATCATAACTCCAGGATAAGATCATCATTCATTAAACTCAGCAGTCCTTTCAAACAGATAGAGTTTTGAATGGTTTGGGCTACGAGTCTTTTTTATTTGTAATGAACCATCAATGATCTTGTTAATAAAGAGGTCCATCGCCTCCATATTAACTCTACTATCAAACATATCAGAGTTATTAAACACATCCTTCAATTGATCTAAGAACTCTGATGCATTAGTATTAAGTCAATCTTTCCCATACTGAAATTTTTCGCTTACAACATTAGCAATCCCAACTTCGACATCCATACCCACCAGTACTCTCAAATCCTTATCAACTAGCTCTTTATAAAGAGATTCGAATCATGAGAAATAAAAGAAACCAACAAGAAAAGAAAGGTTCTTTGTTCCTGGAATAACATCTTTTATTAAGTCTGAAAGAAGCTTATCTGTATTAGTATAAAATTTTTTGGATGCAGATATGCTCATCTACTGGTATATAAATAAATGTATATTACAGGTGTGTATAAATATATAAGTAAAAAATACAATTATAAAGTACAAGAAATATATGATACAACAACATAAGATAACGTAGATTTCAAAAATATGAAAAAAATATACAAACCCCTCCATCCCCCATCTGCTCCTTATGGACAAGTGGGGTATCCACCACCCCTTCTATTGATACCAAACAATCTGCAAGTTTATACATAAACAAAAATTTTCTTATCTGAAACCCTTCCTATCAATGATATATAGATCTATATACCTTAATTTAATCTATAGCTACCCCTATACTATATATACAAGGTGTTGGTCTGGTTATATTAATTACAATATGTCAATAAAACAAGAATTAATAAAAAACTTTATTATCATTAGTGAAATTAAGCAATATTTTTCTATCCTGTTTATTGATTTTACTTTCCTCGTAAAGTATACTATGTAAATCTAGTAAATCATCAACTTTTCTAAACTCTAATCATAAAAGAAATATTTCATGTATAGAAATATATGCAAAATATCAATCATCTCTTGATATTTTAAATATTGAATTGTCCACAGAATTCTCATGGAATAGATTACTAGCATTAATATCTTCTGATTTAAGTTCTTGTTGTCTGATATCTTTGTATACAGACCATCACCTTTGTTCAAATTTCTCTTTTAATACTGCAACATTAATAAATGTTGACAATTGCAAAGCCCCAGACATTAAATTTATACATATATCATCACTGAAAGGAAAGATAGAATAGGGAGCAATAGATTGGGTGACAAACCTATTACGTCTTTTGGCAAAATAGTCGAAACTAGAAATATGGTATATATTGTCTTCATCTTTAGATTTAGAGATCATCTTATGTGCCATTTTGGTTAGTTTGATAGCGTCCGATGATTTTTTATAAGCATATAACACTCTAACACTAGTTAGATCATCAAGCTTCTCTATTTCGCATCAAGTAATATAAGCCTTCTGAATTATATCATGAATCTCATCAAGATAATTCCTAGTCAAAGATATGTTCTTAATATGGTTTTCATTAGTAATATTTTCAAAAGCATCCAATATTTTTAGGGATTGGACATTAGCATTTTGGGCATTAGAATTCTGATATTTCATTTTTTGAATATCCATAATTTTTTTTCAATTTCTTTTAGTTTCTATTATGTTAGTTATTTTGCCTAGATCTACAATTAAAAAATCTCAGATCCTTGCAGAATGAGTAATGTCATTTACTATAATAGTATTGGCAGAATTAGAGTATAACTTCTCAACTTCAGGGATCGAACAGCTTACATCATCTTTTATATGTCATGGTCACTTAGCATACGATAACACCGCGATATATCATCTATTGTAATTAATAGATCTCCGAAGCATTCAATCAGCTATATATCTAGCAATGTCTCTAAGTCTTTCCCATCCATAAGATGTTTCTTCTCCTAATTTCTGCTCTCTGGCCTTCGTTATACATTCTTCAAACTTTATTATTACAAGTAATATTTTTTTCTGGATATCAAAGTGATTTTCGGGGATAGAGATACAAAGCCTGGATGCTTTTAAAATCAACAGTAACGTTTTTATATGAGTTCTATAAGTATCAGTATATAGAACTTTTATCAATGATTTATGATTTCTAGAAGAAAAGAACATCATTTTAGTATCAATGGCAATAAATAAATTATGTAGTAAAATACTTTTCGCTGATCCAACAAGGATAATATATGTTCTATCATATGTAAGTCAATAAAAACTTTGTATATTATATAGATATATGACTCCCCGCTTCTGTCTAAGCACAGAACATAACTAACCTCTATCGACCTCATCCATGAATAGTTTATCTTTAGCAATAATGGCTATACGAGCATAGACATACTGCATCTTGAATAATTCAGACTGCATAGAGTGTAACATTTTAGTATTTATCTCCAAATCTTGCAAGACTAGAAGCAGATAGAGTTATAGAACAAGGTGAATTATTGGCTAGTGAGTTGACGGGGGAGTAATTTATCTTCCATGAATATGACCTAATGTAACTTCGTCGGGTCTAAATACCTTTCTTACCTAGCAACTTTTTTTAAACAACAAAAAAAGTATAATTTTCTTGCTACTTTTTTTGTATATTCTGTCTATATATAGTGTATATATATTATAGTATATAGTTTATACAAAAAATAGTGAAATTTTCTCACTGGTTTTTTTGTATATTCTGTCTATATATAGTGTATATATACTTTAATAGATTGACTAAAATTTGGTCAATTTTTTATTTTTTATAAATTATAAAATGACTAAACAACAATTGCGTTTACAGTTACTAGAACAGAAATTATATATATCTAAACAATTAAGAAATATCGACTATTCAAAAAATATGGACAACTATTTTTATCTAAGAGAAATTTTTCTTATGTTAGAGGCAGATATAGATTCCTTAAGAAAAAATAATGCTGTTATAAAAGATATAACTGGAAATTCCAATTGATTTTTAGAGTCATTGTGATTCTAAAAGATATATCAAATGATGTAATGCAATATGATCTATTCTATAGATTGATTCGTTAATCTATAGAATTTTTATATTGTATAAAAAATATGATGAACATTGCAATCATTATTGCAGAGATGCAAGAAACTGTAGTGAAGATAGACAATATTATTTTGGGGAATAATCAACTAATCAAAAACATCAATAGAGGTAATGTCGGGCTACCAATCGAACGAATAGAAAAACTAGAAGAACAGAATCAAAGAGCAGCTATATCCAAGAAAGATGCAGAGAAACTACTTAAAGAAATAAGAACTGATGCTATACATAGAATATGCTTGGAATAAAATCATAATATCATTGATAGAAAAAAAATTATATAACTACGTATTGCCAGTCGGAACAATCCTATAACGATGAGTTCATTCATCATACAGAAACACCCCTTCACTCAGATCCTACCCCTCATATTTCGATCATTTTCACAGCTTCCAACCTCTAAATATACCATATGTAGCAAAAAAAGGGTATTGTTTACAATTTTGTATAACCATTACTTGTGCTAATTGCTCCATAGTTAGATCAGAAAACTTAATAGTATATTTGAATATCTCTCCAATTCCACTTCTTAAAAAATCTAATTTTGTAACATCAATACGGCAAGTATTTTCTATATCTCTCCAAATTACCGCTCCTTACAAGCAGCAACCCAAACTGATGAAATCTATTGACCTCCTCTTGGAAGCTAGCAACATCAACATCTATAGTGTTCGGTAAAGTTTGCTTTAAG
>Ga0209702_10009490_pt1 | contig 10826 bp, 10 predicted proteins | sample FRY01_FD_187210 | JGI IMG/M metagenome (GOLD analysis project Ga0209702, IMG submission 187210) | Freshwater microbial communities from Lake Fryxell liftoff mats and glacier meltwater in Antarctica - FRY-01 (SPAdes) (version 2) | ecosystem: Environmental > Aquatic > Freshwater > Ice > Glacier... | reverse complement strand
ATTGCTGCGGCAGGTCATCGCATGCCAAACCCACTTGATCAATTAAAGGCCGTTGTGGACGCAGTATCGGTACCAGTTCAAGCAGTTGGCGGGTTATCACTCGAACAAGCAATCGCGTGTCCTTCTTATGGCGCACCACTTGTAGTTATAGGCGCACCTCTTGCCATTGATGCCGATTCATTTAGCGCAGGGGCTGGAAATGTTGAAGAGGTTTTGCGCAAAATATGTGAACAGGTCCATGCCTATGGCGACGTGCCAGTTAAAGGCGAAAAATGAGTTCATTGGGCGTCGTTAATTTTTCATCTGAATCCGGAAGTGTTGAACTTCGCCAAATCCAAAGACCGATTCCCGGTGATGATGATGTTTTAATGCAAGTTGAAGCAGTTAGCGTTTGTGGCAGCGACTTGCACCAATGGCACGGAACTAACTCTTGGCCAGTAAATTATCCGGTCGTTCTAGGACACGAATTTTGCGGAATCGTTGTAGAACTTGGAAGCAGCGTTACCAACTGGAATATCGGCGACCGAGTTGTCAGTGAAACCGCTGCGGTAATTGATATCCACTCGCCTATGTCTCGGCAAGGTTTATATAACTTAGATCCTTCACGAAAAGGTTTTGGTTATGGCGTTAATGGCGGCATGACACGTTTTGTAAAAGTTCCCGCACGGTGCTTACATAGAATTCCCGATAATCTCTCATTTGAAATTGCCGCGCTAACCGAGCCTTGCTCAGTTGCTTATAGCGCAGTAATTGCGCCAGGGCATTTGCGGGCGGGGGATCGCATCATTGTTTTTGGTCCGGGACCTATTGGTGTTTTATGTGCAGCAATGGCGCGCATTGGTGGTGCCGAAGTAGCTGTAGTTGGACTTGAACGAGATCGCAAACGTTTAGAAATTGCCGCGGGCTATGGTTGCGAAATAATTATCGGTGATGCAACGCAATGGGCGCGCGAAGTAGATGGTCTTGGTGCTGATGGAATAATTGACGCGGCTGGTGTCTCTGCAACTATTAAAGCCGCAATGGATTTAATACGTCCAAATGGTTGGATTTCCAAAGTTGGCTGGGGGCCACAACCACTTGAATTCTCACTTGATCCCATTGTTGCAAAAAATGTGATGTTGCAAGGAAGTTTTAGTCACAATTGGCCGATGTGGGAGAAAGTTTTAAGGCTGCTTAGCACTGGAAAGTTAGATATTTCTTCGGTACTTGGTGGGGTTTGGCCTATTACCGAATGGAAAAGCGCATTTGAAAAAATGCAATCTGGTGAGATTCTAAAATCAGTTATTAAGCCCGAGTAGAAGGATTTTTAAATGCGTCTAAAAGATAAGTCAATTATTCTCACTGGCGCAACATCGGGTATCGGCGCGACAATCGCCACAACAATCGTGCGCGAAGGCGGGAAAGTACTTGTTCATGGAATTAATAGAGAGGAAGGCGAAGAACTAGTTACCAGCTTAGGCAAAAGCGCGGCCCTGTGCATTGAAGATATTACTGGTGCTGGCGCACCCGAGCGCATTGTGGCATCGGCAGTTTCAGCTTTTGGAAAGGTAGATGGTTTAGTCAATAACGCTGCGCGTTTTGACCGTGGAACTTTAGCTGAAATAAATAGCGAATCATTTGACGCGATGATGGCTGTCAATGTCAAGGCCGCACTTTTTATGATTAAGGCTGCATATGTAGAATTAAAAGCGCACAAGGGTGTAGTTCTAAATATTGGTTCCATAAATGCGCTAGCCGGAGAATCTTCGCTGCTTGCTTACAGCATCTCAAAAGGAGGCATGCAAACCATGACGCGTAATTTGGCCAATGCGCATGGAATTCATGGCATTCGCTTTAATCAAATTAATCCTGGCTGGATTTTGACTGAGAATGAAAATCTTCGCCAACTCAATAAGGGTTTAGAACCAGGATGGAATGATCGACTTTCAAAAATCGAGATTCCTTTTGGCCACATGTCTACGCCGCAAAATATTGCAGAAGCTGCAATTTATTGGTTGAGTAGCGATTCGTATCCCTTTACTGGCTCTGTTGTGGAACTCGAACAGTTTTCTATGGTTGGGCGAAATGCTGAGAAGTTGTAATGCCAAAACTTGCCGCGTTCCCTAAAGGATTTATTCACCAACTTGTTGCTCCTAATCAAATGAGCATCTATGAATGGATCGAACTTTCAAAGACTTTAGAAGTTGATGGACTGGAGTTTTACAGTGATTTTGCTGATTTAAAGGATCCTGCTAATTGGAAAAAAATTCGTAAAACTGTTGAAGATACAGGAATGGTAATTCCAATGATGTGTTGCTCACCAGATTTTACAATTCCAGATCCAGTCAAGCGTCGCGCTGAAATTGATAAAGAAATTTCGTGGATTCGCATGAGCGCCGAACTGGGTGCAAAATATTGCCGTGTCTTATCTGGCCAGCGCCGTAAAGAAATTACACGGGAAGAGGGATTGAATTACGTAGTTGATTCCATCCAAGCCTGTTTGCCTGAAGCCGAAAAACTTGGCATCACTTTAATTCTTGAAAATCATTACAAGGATGATTTTTGGACCGAACCTGAATTTGCACAAATGATGGACGTATTCGTTGAACTTGTTGGACGTATAGATTCACCATGGTTTGGCGTTAACTTCGATCCTAGTAATGCAATCGCTGCTGGTGAAAATCCACTCGACTTGCTTGAGGCGGTAAAACATCGCGTGGTAACTATGCATGCAAGTGATCGTTATCTGGCTTCAGGAACGATTGAAGATTTGCGTAAAGCCGAAGGTGGTTCAGCCGGCTATGTAAGTTTTTTCAAGCATGGCGTAATTGGTAAGGGTCTTAATGATTATGATGCGATTTTTTCAACACTTAAAGAAGTCGGTTTCGATGGTTGGATAAGTATTGAAGATGGCGTAGACGGCATGGAACAAATGCAAGAAAGTGCCGATTTCTTAAAAGAAAAAATCAAGAAGTATTGGCCTTAACTGGGGTCAAGACCAGAGGATTACTCATTACTTCAACCTATCTGCAACGTTGGATTTACTCCTTCATACAAACTGGTTTATTCTTAATAAATGCGTAAAAGAATTGTCAGAAAATTATTAGTGATTGTAATAATTTCGACAATCACTACAGCTTTTGATTTTGCCCCTGTTTTTGCCGAACCTACTCTCTTCCCGTCGTGTCCGCCTCCACGCCAACACAACGGTGAAACCATATGGGAGACAGGAACCGTTAAAGAAGTAATCGATGGCGACACCGCTATCGTTGCGACGTGTAGAGGCGATTTAATAATTAGATTTATCGGAGTACAGGCACCAGAGTCGTTGAAATTAGAACCCTATGCATTTGCACAATGTGGCTCGGATCAAGCCACAGCCTTAATAAAAAATTTAATTCCAATAGGTACTGAAGTAGAACTTCGATCAATGCAGGAAGACTCATTCAATAAGTACACGATACCCTTTCGTGCTTACCGCTCTATTTATACAAAAGATATGCAAGGCAACTTCACGGTAGATATACAACGAACCCTTGTTGATGCGGGACTTGCGATGTGGTTTCCTAATGCGTATGAATCCTTTCATAACAAGGAATATCTAGTAGCGATAGAAATCGCTATCTCAAAAAAAGTTGGATTATGGTCAAAGAAGTTATGTCCAGGAGAAAGTACAGAAGAAGATAATTTAGAAATTTGGATTAATACTGATTCTAAACTCCCAGGTGAAAATCCATTTGGTGAATACGTTCAGATTTATAACAACTCTAAATCGGAGGTGGATCTATCTGACTGGATCTTGCGGGACACATCCCTAGCGTTGCACGACCCAAAATATTGGTTACCCAAGGCGACCATCCTGCCTTCGCATGAAGTTCTTACGGTGTATTTAGGGGCTGTTCCACCGGGCTACCAGTTAGGCAAGAATGAAATATCACTCGGTTTGACGAGAGCAATTTTGCATAACCCAAGTAATCAAACAGATACCGCAACAGTTTTTAATGGCGATGGTGTTTATTTACTCTCTCCAATAACCAAAGCAGGTGGCGGAAATATGCGTGCATGGAGCCATGACCCATGTCTGAAAAGTGATTGTTCTATACCCTCATGGGTGGTGCGCCCGCAGACACTTGATCAGATATTGATTGCTGGAACTTCACTTCATTCAGAAGTCTCATCTTTATTTGTTAAGTATGCCGCTTCTCCATCTTTATCAAATCCAGGTTTGGTTCTTATAGATCCGAAAACAAATGAAGTCCTTTACGGAAATCTTGAGAAATCTCCACGAACTCCTGCTTCGGTATTGAAACTTGTTTCGACTTTTTCAGCACTCCACTTTCTTGGACCGGATACAACAATGCAAACAGCAATATATTCTACAAAAACAAAGAACAGATATGTTCTTATAGGAGAACTTGATCCATGGCTATCTTCAAATGTTAATTTATCGAGAGAGAATGAACAACCATTTCTACCCATTCTTATAACAGAAGCAAATGTTAAAAAGTCTCGATCTATAACTATTGAGTATTTTGGACTATATGAAACTGATTTGAAAAACCTTGCGAAATATCTACGCACGCAGAGGATTACTCTCAAGTATAAAAAAATCAGCAAAGAAGTTGCGCAAAATCAAGTAATCGATGAAATTTCACACTTTAATTCCGCTCCAGTGGCGAAGATGGTGGAGTTTGCACTTTTATGGAGTGATAACATATTGGCCGATAGGCTCGGGAAAGCAGCAGCGAGGTCGTTGGGTGAAAGCACGAAAGGTCCAGGACTTCAAAGAACTTTTACGGCTGCTTTAAATACACTGGGTATTAATACCGAGGGGTTACAGATTGAAGATGGCAGTGGACTTTCGCATGAGAACCGAATATCTGCGATCACTTTAGCTCAATTATTAATAAAAACTCGTGGAATTGCGCGTTATAGCGCTCTTTATGACGGACTTCCCATCGCCGGAAAAACTGGAACTTTAAAGAAACGATTTATTGAGACTGCGCCAAACGCAGTTGGTTTAGCTAGAGCAAAGACGGGCTGGCTCTCAGAAACGGTAAGTTTGGCTGGTTATGTGACATCGGGGGATCGAGAGTATGTCTTTGTTATGATTGCCGATCGAATTACGCCAACGCTAACTTCTCGGGAAAAAGTACGAAAAATAATGGATAAAATGATTGGGACCTTGATAAAAGAGAGTGCTACTGTCGGTTTAGATGACCCTTATAATAACGCCAACACCAGCGACCAAGATGACGCCACATAATAACTTCATTACTTTTCCCTAAAGAAAAGATTGAGGTCTGCTGGGATTTCCAGAGAGTCTGGATGATTTCCTGTGCGCAACTTTAGAATAGATTTACTTAATGACAGATACTCGTGTTACCATTCTCTAAATGGATTGGGAATTCCCGATCGGCATATGACCTCCGAGATTCTCGGGGGTCTTTTGCTTTATGGCAAAACTTTGATTTCCCAACCATTCATTTCACCCTGAGATGATTTACCTACTTTACTCATCAAAATGCCAACTGCTCTATTGGTTTGTTCTGGCTTCCATACGTGCAGGCCAATTGGACGTGCTACCAAGTCAGCCAACTGAAGCCCTGTGCTGTTCGATTTCTTACTAGCTGTCAAAAACTCAAATGTTTCAGCCATGCCAATAATGCGGGTGCAATCCATTAATCTTCTAAATTCCAGTTCCAGCTCGGCATCCTCATTTTTGCCACGGCTTTCAAAGATTACGAATGTCTTCTTGCCCCGCTGGTCTTCGGCTTGAAGCTGATAAAACACATGCTCCAAGCCAAATTCCATAGCAACTCGGTAAGGGCTATCGTTGACATAGCCAGTTAACCTGTATTCATATTTCTTGATTACGCACGCAACAATCGTAAATTTTGCCGCTTCGATTAAAGCGTTCAATCGAGTAAAGAATTCTCGACGTACATCCCTGTTAAAGAGAATTTTGAAGGGACCAAGACTTTTTCTAATCTCTCGTTCATGGAAGATGTTTAAATCATGACCAAAGAATTTGAACTTTAAAGCATGCAGCGCTGGAACAATCTCATGTGTGTAGTCGGAAATCTTAAAAAGACAAAAAGCTAGAACAAAAATTGGATAATCTGGGTTAACTTGGCTCAGGCTGTGATCACCAGATTCGTCCACATAAATGACGTAATCCCCCAAAGTAGGTGTTCTGGAGGACTGGGTTTTGGGTTCGCTGGTGGGCATGCGTAAAACAATATTTCACTGTTCTGACATCCAACACAATTAGACTCTTTGGCCGTATAACTACTCTCCATCAGGATTATCTGACTCTAACGAACACCAATTCTGAATGATTTCAATTTTCTTTCCGAATCCGAATATAGATAGACTTTACGCATTCGCTCTTTCAGTGGTCACAAGTATGAGCCATCGGAGGGCTTAGTTTTAAAAATATTTTAGATAAAGCAACAAGGAGAACTCATGGAAAACGAAAGCAAATGTCCGTATTCAGGTAGCCATACAGATGAAGGCACCACGAACCGCGATTGGTGGCCAAATGCGCTCAATCTAAAAGTTCTTCAACAGAATTCTCCGATTTCAGACCCAATGGGACAGGAATTCGATTATGCAGCAGAATTTAAATCACTCGACATTAAAGCTCTCAAGGGTGATATCGAAAACCTCATGACAACATCCGAAGATTGGTGGCCGGCGGATTACGGTCACTACGGACCTTTCTTTATTCGCATGGCATGGCATAGCGCTGGTACATATCGCACTTCCGATGGGCGTGGTGGCGCGGGCGCAGGAATGCAGCGTTTTGCGCCCCTTAATAGCTGGCCCGATAACGTCAACCTCGATAAAGCGCGTCGCTTGTTGTGGCCAATTAAACAAAAGTACGGCAAGAAGATTTCATGGGCTGACTTAATAATTCTTACCGGTAACTGCGCACTTGAATCAATGGGATTTAAAACATTTGGTTTTGCTGGCGGACGCGAAGATGTCTGGGAAGCAGATGAAACATATTGGGGTAAAGAGGTCGAGTGGCTTGCTGATGAGCGTTACAGCGGTGATCGTGATTTGGAAAACCCACTCGCTGCAGTACAGATGGGTCTTATCTACGTAAACCCAGAAGGTCCTAATGGAAATCCAGATCCGCTGCTATCGGCGCGAGATATACGTGAAACTTTTTCACGTATGGCGATGAGCGATGAAGAGACTGTCGCACTCATTGCAGGTGGACATACATTCGGTAAGACACATGGCGCAGCTGATCCAAGTAAATATGTAGGTGCTGAACCTGAAGGTGCTGCTATTGAAGAGATGGGGCTCGGCTGGAAGAACTCATTTGGTACCGGCAGCGCTGGGCAAACAATTAGTAGTGGACTTGAAGGCGCTTGGTCGTGGTCACCGATTGCTTGGGACAACAGTTTCTTCCAAACTCTCTTTGCATATGAGTGGGAGCAGACAAAAAGCCCAGCTGGCGCAACACAGTGGATTCCCAAAGATGGCGCAGCTTCTAATACTGTGCCAGATGCGCATGATGCATCGAAAACACATGCACCAGTGATGCTGACATCAGATCTCGCGCTTCGCGTTGATCCAATCTACGAGAAGATCTCTCGCAATTTTTTGGAAAATCCAGATCACCTTGCTGACGCCTTCGCCCGCGCTTGGTTTAAGTTAACACACCGCGACATGGGTCCAATCGCTCGCTACCTTGGATCAGAAGTTCCTTCCGAGCAATTACTGTGGCAGGACCGCGTTCCAGAAGTGAGTTACAAACTCGTTGATGTAAGCGACATTGAATTGCTGAAGAAAGAAATACTTTCATCGCCACTTTCAATTGCGCAATTGGTCACTACTGCATGGGCATCAGCCTCAACATTTAGAGGTACCGATAAGCGAGGTGGTGCAAATGGCGCGCGTATCCGGCTAGAGCCACAGCGAAATTGGGAAGTAAATAATCCTTCAGAGCTTAATAAAGTGTTGACGGTACTTGCGGAAATTCAAGGCGCATTCAATGCAAAGAGCGGCGCCAACGGAAAGCAAATTTCACTTGCCGACCTCATCGTCCTTGCTGGAAGCGCTGCAGTAGAGCAGGCTGCGAAAAGCGCTGGACATAACATTGAAGTTTCATTTGTTGCTGGCCGCACCGATGCTACCCAAGAAGCGACATCAGTGGAATCTTTTGCTGTTCTTGAACCAACGGCAGATGGATTCCGTAACTATCTCAGAGCAGGCCACGTGCAATCGGCGGAGTATCTTCTCGTTGATCGCGCAGCCTTGTTAACTCTTACTGCGCCAGAGATGACAGTTCTGGTCGGTGGTATGCGCGTTCTTGGCGCGAATACTTCGCACTCCGAAGTTGGAGTACTGACAAAGCGGCCAGAGGTGTTGACCAATGACTTCTTTGTTAACCTACTTGATATGGATCTGATATGGAATCAGAGTTCAAAGAACGAAGGCCTTTTCGAAGCTCGCGATCGCAAGAGCGGCGAAATCAAATGGAGCGGTAGCAGAGTTGATCTCGTCTTTGGCTCGAACTCACAACTACGTGCACTCGCAGAAGTCTATGCCAGCAACGATGCGGGGGAGAAGTTTGTTCGTGACTTCGTGGCTGCATGGGAAAAGGTGATGGAGTTAGATTGCTTCTAACTTAAGCGGGGCGAGTCGGGCTCGAACCGACGGCGGCGCCTTCAACGCTCGTTAAGGGCTATATAGAGCAAGATTTACTTTTTAAGAGTATTTTTACAACATGCTCAAAGCAATTCTCCGAATCGCAGCCGCAGCAACGGTTGTCATTTTAGCCTTCCGCGCCGTAGGTTCATTTCTTTCATGGACGGAACGCCAAGAAGATTCTGTGGCTAATTCTTGGATCGATGACGATGAATTTGAAGAAGCATAAGTGAGTTCGCATTATCTAGCAGGAACTTGCAACATTGGAAAAGGTGAAATTCGACGACGCCAGATTGTTGCTCTTATCGGTTTAATTTTCTCAATCTCTTCTTTTGCAACTCTAGTCACAACTAATGCCCCACGTGGTGCGCGTTTAGGAATTTTTTTACCTTTGATGGTTGCATCAATTGGATGGGTGCAATCGCGCGCTAAATTTTGTTTAGCATATGGTTTTGCTGGTACTTTTAATTTCGGAAAACTAGGTCAAATTTCGCGAGTAAGTGATTCAGTTAGCAGAGCAGCTGATCGCGCCACTGCGCTAAAGATCCTCTTCAAATCTGCCGCCCTTACAGCATTAGTTACTGCAATAATTTATATTCTGCCAATCTAAACTATTTCACTACCGCCTTTTTGCGTTGCAGCAAGACTTGCTATCGTTGTTATCACAAGGCAGGCGATAATAGTTCCGGGGCTAACTTCCAAAGAAACTTCAGGCACATGAAGTCATTGACAAGGGATTACTTGTCAATGACACTAAATACACTCGTCAACTAAACCGACAACGGCGCCATCTGATTAAGATTTTTCTTCACTAAATCTTTATCTTTATTTTATGGAATTGATATCCCCAGGTGCATCATAGGAATACAACAAATCGACGCAACGGCGCTAACACTGGGAGAAGATCATCATGAGAAAAAAGTTCTGATTTTATCGGCAATAATTCTTTTCGTACTGGTGGGGGTTAAATAAGAATCTTTTACTCATCAGGCAATCCATCTAAGTAATCTTGAAACTTCTGATCCCACGGATAATCTTCAAACCACTGAGCGATGTCACTACAAATCTTGTCTCCCAAGGCTTGTAATTCATCTTTTGAAAGTGTCATTGGGATGCTGCATCTCTGAGAAAGACTGAATCGTGCCGGGTTTCCTGGAGACTATGGGCTAACCCGTGTTTCATGTAGTCGGATTAATTGATTTTGCTATTGTCACCTACCAAGGAGGACAGTATGGGAAGACGAGGGCACGATCCGATGCTTCGCCGACGAGCAATCGATTTGCTCGAGAGCGGAAAGTCCGTTAAAGAAGTGACCGAGGAACTCGGGGTGAGTGACCAGTCGATCTACACCTGGCGACGTCAATATCGCGTTGACAGTGGTCAAGAGTCTGGACTGACAACAACCGAAGTGAACGAGCTCAACGCCGCACGTCGTCGGATCAAGCACCTCGAAGCTGAACTGGCGATTCATGAGCTGGCCACGGAGTTGCTGAAGGCAACCACCAACCCAAAAGCGCTCGGGCGGCCATCGCAGTGATGGTCGCCCGAGGACATTCAATTCAACGGTGCTGTCGAATACTGGGGGTGCCCGAAAGTAGTTTTTATGCGCAGCGCAGCCGAATCCCGTCGGTGCGCAGTGTGCGCCACGCATGGCTCACTGACCTCATTCGCCAAGTACACACTGATGCTCGTGGCGTTTACGGAGCAGTCAGGGTGCACGCCGAACTCACGAAGGGGCTGGGGATCAAGGTGAGCCACGGCACCGTGGCCCTTCTTATGCGACGCGCGAATATTCAGGGCACCACCGGACGGCGCAAACGTCACTATGTCCCACCACAGACCACGGCAAAGGATCTGGTTGATCGAGAGTTCTCTCGAGATCTGCCTAACCAACTCTGGGTCACCGACATCACCGAGCACCCAACACGAAAGGGCAAGGTCTACTGCTGTGTTGTGCTCGACGCTTGTTCGAAGATGGCAGTGGGTTGGGCGATTGACTCCAGTGCCAATACTGCTCTCGTCGTCAACGCTTTGACGATGGCTATCGAACGTCGTCGCACTACCAACGAGACGGTCATACATTCGGACCACGGCGTTCAATTCACGTCATGGGGTTTTAGCGAACGCGCCGTTAACTTTGGACTTCTTCCCTCGATGGGAACCATCGGTGATTGTTTCGA
>Ga0209702_10009486_pt1 | contig 10832 bp, 11 predicted proteins | sample FRY01_FD_187210 | JGI IMG/M metagenome (GOLD analysis project Ga0209702, IMG submission 187210) | Freshwater microbial communities from Lake Fryxell liftoff mats and glacier meltwater in Antarctica - FRY-01 (SPAdes) (version 2) | ecosystem: Environmental > Aquatic > Freshwater > Ice > Glacier... | reverse complement strand
CCGACCTGCTGGCGCACATCTCCCCACTCGGATGGGCCCACATCCTTCTCACCGGAGAATACAGATGGCCTAAAAGGTGATCAAACCCCCTTAGCGTAGGATTCTGCCCCGTCCGGCATCAGACCCCACCTTGTCCGGGCCGGACCCTGCGGCTTTAAGGATTTTCAGGCAGTGGTCCAGCGACAGTTCGGCCTGCCGTCTGGCATCTGCCGGGATCAGCCCGGTCGCGGGGTCGCGTGGCATCTGCCCCGACACCCAGATCATCCCGCTCCCCCTGGTGGCCAGCGACACAGGCGATGTTGACGCGGGCACCGCATCCGTTGTGACCAGTTCGCGCATGTCCTAACCCCATATCTCATTAATCGTTGTCAGATATTCGCGCAGGCCCCAAAGCCCGCCCTCGCGGCCCATCCCGGCCGATCCAAAGCCCCCGGTGGGCACGTCGGCCCCCTGAACCCTGGTGGAATTCACCCCCAGCGATCCAAAGCGCAACGGGGCCAGTTCGGCAGGGCTGACGTCGCCATACACATAGCAGACCAGCGCCTGATCTTCGGTCAGGGCCAAAGAAAGCGCAGCGTGCCGATCCGCCACCGGGCACAGCGAGACGAGGGGACCAAAAGCCTCGGCATGGCGCAGGGGCGTATCGTCTGCTAACACGGCCGGGGCAAAGGCAAAGGGCGATGATCCAATCCGGGAACCAAACCGTGGCGCCCCGGCAGCAAGCAGGGTCAAGCGGTCCATATCGCGGGCGGACCGGACCGGGCCCATGTCTGGCCCCGCATCCGATGCGCCAAAGGTCACGGTAGACAGCCGGTCAAGGAACCGGTCGCGGAAGGCCGCGAACAGCGACGCCACGACATAGATCCGGTTCTGCGCCGAGCATGCCTGCCCCGCCGCCCTAGTCTTGCGCGCGACGGCATCAGTGGCGGCGCGGTCCAGATCAGCGCCTTCCAGCACCAGAAAGGGGTTGTTGCCGCCAAGTTCCAGCACCAGCCGTTTCAACCCGGCCCCTTCGGCGATCACCCGGCCCGTTGCCGTCGATCCGGTAAAGCTGAGCACGCGGAAACGCGAATCGCCGATCAGCCTGTGCAGCAGGTCGCGGTCGGGTGTGTTGACCATGCGGGCCACGCCTGTGCGGTCCACGGCTGCAACCGCCGCGAACAACGATTGGGCGGTCAGTTGCCCAAGGGCCGAGGGTTTGACGATGATTGGGCACCCTGCGGCAATGGCCGGGGCAATCTTGCGCACGATCCCGGCCAGCGGGTCATTGTAGGGGGTGATCGCCAGCGCGGGCCCGACGGGAACGATGCGAAGACGGCGGTCGGGGCCGGTGGTGGGCTCCTCGAGAGGGTGCAGGTTGGCGGCGGCATGGTCAAGAAAACTGATTGCATACCCCACCTCATCCATGGCTTCGATGGAGGTCTTGCCGACCTCGGACTTGATGATTGTGGCCAGATCAGCGCGCTGACGGTTCAGTTCGGCGGCCATTGCGCGCAACAGGACGATGCGGTCGGCGGGGGCGGCGATGGCGGCGCTGGCAGGCACCAAATTGTCCAGCGCCGCATCGATCTGGGCCGGGCTGTCGGGGTGCCAGTGGCCGATAGTCTGCCCGGTGTTGGGAGAGATCACGTATTCCATTTAAAGCTGCCCCAACAGGCCCGATGCTTCGATGCGGCGCTGGATTTCGGCCATCTCGGCAACGGGTCTACCGAAACACAGGCGCAGATGGTCGCCGTAGGGCGCACCAAATGTCGATCCGGTCAGCGCGAAAAGCCCCGCGTCGCGCAGTTGCGCCAAGACGGCCTGTGCATCGGGCAGGCGGGGGAAGTGGTAAAACGAACCTTGGTTGGGCTGACAGGCCCAGCCCGTCCGTGCGATGATCCGGGCCGACATTTCCCGTGACTCGGCATAATTGGCGACAGGCCCGCCGCGCAGGGCGGCAAGGGCGGCGGCCTGTCCGAAACTGGGGGCCGAACTGACAAGGGTCTGATGCACGGCGACGAAGTCATCCATCCTGCTTTGATGCATAAGACAGGCCGCCACCCGCAGCCCCTGAAGATGGTGGTTTTTTGAAAACGAGTTCACGATCACCAGTGCCGGATCGGGGGCGGTGACTGATGTGGCCCAGGCGGGTGCATCAAACAGGATTTCCGAAAAACTTTCATCCAGCACCAGCACAGCGTCCGCCGCCCGGCAAGCATCAAGCGCGCCCTGCAATTCGGATTGGGAATGGATACGCCCGGTCGGATTGCCGGGATTGGCCAGCAACACCGCCCGCGCCCCGGTGCGGCGCAGTTGGTCGGCCAGAACGTCCGGATCAAGCCGAAATCCATCGACAAAATCTGTCCAGACCGGGTGCGGCACATGACGTGCTAGGCGCACGATATCTTCATAGCTGGGCCAGGCAGGGCCGGGCACCAGGACCGCCGCACCACTGACCGGCAGGGAGCGCAACACCGAAAACAGTGCGGCCTTAGCCCCGGCGGTGATGCACACCTGATGGTCGGGCAGATGCCAGTGGCCAAACAGACCTGACCGCACCTCGTCCCGCAGCGCAGGGTCTCCCTCTGGCGCGCTGAGGCGCATGCCAGAGCCAAGGGGTGCCGTTTCCACCGATTGCTCTGTGGGAAACGAAGGTGTCGACAGCGAAATCACATCCTGTCCGGCCTTTCGGGCCGCTTCTATCTGATCGGCCAAAGCCAGTGTGGGCGACCGCCGCAGGGCCGGAGAGGCCAACAAATCATTCTGGTGCTGCCAGTTGTCCATGCGCCCCCCGGTGGCCGTGCTTTCCGCTTTGTCGTCTTTTTTGTGCAACATGAAACGTCCCGATCTTCAAATGGCCCGGTGCATACAGAAATGTTGACGCAAGGAAAGAAACAGATCATTTTGTAAATTGTCAACAGAAGCGACTCAATCATAATTTCGCTCTTCTATCCAGAAAAAACCAACCACGGGGATGACTGAAATGATCATTACGGACAAATCTGGCATAAGCCGCCGCACTTTGCTGAAAACGACCGCAGCTTCCGCCATTGCCCTTCCTTGGTTGTGGCGACGTCCGGCCTTCGCAGCCGACAATATTGTCAACGTACTGGCCTTTGGCGGCTATGAAGAACCCGGCATGCTGGATGATTTCACCGCCGAAACCGGGATCTCGGTGAACCTTAAGGTGCATGACGGGTCGGATGAAGAAATGGTGGCAATGGTGAAAACCTCCGCCCCGGGCACGTTTGACGTCATGACGCCAACCTCATCCTTCATTCCCGGTGCGGCGGCGGCAGGTGTGCTGATGGCGCTGAACGACGCGGATTATCCCTTGGCCGACTATTTCCCCATTATCGCCAACTGGGCGCCTACCATGGTGGACGGCAAGCGATATGCCATCGTGAACCGCTTCGGTTATTACGGGATCACCTATAACCACACCAAATACTCTGAGGATGACGCGTCATCCTGGGGTTTGTTGTTTGATGAGGCGGTCAAAGGCAAGGTGGCGTTGTTCGACTGGTATCTGCCCAACATGGGCTGTCTGTCGAAATACAACGGCAATGCAAACCCCTACGATCTTGACGCGGCCGCCTTTGAAGCGCTGGGTCAGACGCTGGTCAGTCTGCGCCCGCAAGTAGGCATGGTGGGCGGCACAAGTCAGGTTCAGCAGGCTCTGGCGGGGGGTACATTTGATCTGGCGATTGCCGGGGAATGGGTGCAGGCGGGCATGTTCGCCTCTGGCCTGCCGTTCAAGGCGGCGGTGCCCAAAGAGGGGGGTGTCACTTGGGATCAGGCGCCTTGCATCGCCGCAAACACGCCACGCCCGGAAAATGCGGTCAAGTTCCTGCAATACATCACCGGTCCGGCTTTTCAGGCTAGGCTGGCGGTCGCAAAGACGTATTATTCCATGGTGCCGAACAAACTTGCCGCCGCGGCCCTGACGACTGAGCAACGCGAGCTTCTCAACCTTGCCGATCTTGACAAGTTCGATTCCGAGTTCATGGCAAAACTGTCTCCGCGCAAGATGCCTGCCAATGATGCCGACTGGCTGTCGACTTGGGAAAACTTCAAGAATTCCTGAGGTACGACAGACGTTTTTACCGTCCCTGTCCTAGGGCGCGGTGCCCAATTCAGGTGACCCATGCCCATCATTGACTGCGCCCAGACCATCGAGCCGCATTTTCACTGGCAGAGCCATTCCTTCGTCAGCCAAGATCCGATTCGCGGTGACGAGTTTCAGGAATATGGGCTGAAATGGCGGGGTGAGGGGTTTTCCTTCATCTCGGCACCCGGCTGGCGTATCGCGGGGGCGTCCCGGCTGGACGACCACCCGCTGGAGACTGTGGCCGGTGTGGCCAGTGTGGTCGATACGACGGGCCCGTTGATAGGCCCTGACGATCTGCGTCCTCATCTGGCCAACCCGGCCCAGCGGAGGATCTTGATCCTGCGAACAGGGCATACCGACCGTTTCGGCCACGGGTTTCTGGACTATTGGCGCGAAGTGCCAGTTTTTACGCCCGCCTGCGCCGCGCTGATTGCGGCGGCGGGTTATGCGCATGTCATATTGGATGTGCCCTGCAACAACCTGCCGCCGCGCAGGCCGCTGTTCGACCAAAACGTGCCAAACCCCAACTTTGCCTTTCGCGCCGCCCTACACGGGGCGGGTCTACTGGTCACCGAAAATGCCTGCAATCTGTCGGCAATCCAGCAGGCCGAGGTTTTTGCTCTGTCACTGCCGCTGGCGATACCGCGTGCCACAACTTCGCCCTGCCGCCCGGTCGTTTACACCGAATGGCCGAAAGACAATCCCCGGATGCTTGATGTTTCAACCCCGATGTTCAACCATTGGCGCTGGTACATTGATGTCGAGGAAGGCCCGGCCAGCCACAAGGGCGCCGACCGCGACGAGGTACACTTCACCCTTCGCGGGCACGGCTTTACCCATTGCGATGCGCCCCGCCATATGCGGCGCGACGGGATGACAATACAGCAACTTCCCAATGAGGGGCTGGATCTCTTTACCGGCACGACCAAGATCATCGATCTGTCGGATCTGCCTTTGCCCACCGCAATCACCGCCGAGTTGCTGGTTGCCCGCGCCGGCGTGATCCGTCCGGACGATATGGTGGTTCTGCGGTCGGATCTAACCAACCGGATGGGATATGAAAGCCGCACCTGGCATCTGGCGGCTCCCAACCTGGAGGTTGCGGCAGCCGACTGGCTGCTTGACCAGAACCCCAAGGCGATCGTGCTGGATTTTCCGCAAGACAGGGTGGCGCGTGAAATGCCCAAGCGACATGTGTTCAACCATGAATTTGTGGCCCATCATGCCGTGTTCAACCGCAACGTGCCGTTCGTTGAGGATTTGCGGGATATTGGTCTGTGGGGGTCGGACAGGCCCTATCTATGGGCCATTCCGCTGCGCACCGCCTGCATCGACGGGGCGATGATGCGCACCATCATGGTCGACTGGTAGATGGCACGCGCACCTGTTGCCAATCTATGGCAGGGCATATTGCCCGCCGTGGTGCTGATGGCGGGATTCTTCTTGCTGCCGATCCTTTACACTCTGGGCCTGTCGCTGACAGTCGAGGGGCAGCCAGGCCTTACGCTTGCCAATTACCACAGCTTTCTGACCCAGGACCGGCTGACGGATGCGCTGTTGCGGTCGGTGTTTCTGGCTTTGTCGGTGGTGGGGATTGCGACGGTGATCGCCTGGCCGCTGGCGTGGTTTCTAGCCTTTGCGGTCAGCCCGCGCCGCCGGATGCTGTATCTGTTCATCCTGATCGCGCCTTTTTGGACGAGCTTTACGATCCGCGCATTTTCTTGGCAGATGGTGCTGGCGGATTCCGGCGTGATTACAGCCCTTTTGGGCAAGATCACCGGGGCGCAGGTGGCGCTGGGGTTCTTGTATACCCTTCCCGCATCGATCTTCGGGCTGACGCTGTTTGGGGTGATGTTGATCTCGCTGATGCTGTTTTCGGCCATGGTCACCATCGACAAGCGCCTGATTGAGGCGAATGCCGTTCTGGGTGGCACCGGGTGGTCTTCGTTCCGTGAGGTGGTTTTGCCTCTGACCCTGCCGGGCTGGATCATCGGTGCCTCGCTGACCTTTATCATCGCGATTGGCGATTATGCTGTGCCATCGCTGCTTGGGGGTGGCTTCAAGCCTGTGTTGGCGCAGGTCATGCTGTCGGTGCTGAAGGGAACTTATGATCTGCCGATGGCGGCGACCTTTGCTTCGGTGCTGGTTTTCGTGATCGTGATCTGCGTGGCCCCAGTGCTGCTGTTGGTACGCGGCACAAGGTTGCAGGGGTAGCCTATGACAAACCGCCTTCTGGCCTTGTTGTTCTGGGTCACCGCAGCGGTGATCTATCTGCCGATCGGCGTGATGGCGGTATTCTCGTTCTCGTCCGCGCGCTATCAGATCTTGCCGTTTCAGGATTTCACCACCGAGTGGTATTTTCGCGTGTTCACGGATGGGCAGTATACGGCCGGTTTCATCAATTCGCTAGTGTTGGCCGCGACGGTCAGCCTTGCGGCCACGCTGATCGGCTTTGCCTGCGCCTATTCGCTGGTAAATTCCCGTTTTCCGGGCAAGACCGCCGTAACGTTGCTGGTGCTGGCACCGCTGGCCGTGCCGCTGCTACTGGTTGGAATCGCGCTGCGGATCTGGACGCAGCAACTGGGTCTGCAACCGTCCTTGCCCATCGCCGGGGTGGGGCAGGTGCTTTATGTGCTGCCTCTGGCGGTGCTGAACCTGCGCAACCGCATCGCGCAAGTGCCCAAAAGCCATGAGGAAGCGGCTTGGGCGCTGGGCGCATCGCGCCTGCGCGCGATAGCCGAGATCGTGCTGCCCGCCTGCCGGGTGTCGCTGATCGCCACTTTCCTTTTGTGCTTTACCTTTGCCTTTGACGAATTCGTCATTGCCTATTTCCTGACAAACTTCTCGATCACTCTGCCGATCAAGATCTGGACCACGCTGGTCACCGGCTTTGACCCCACGATCAATGCGTTGGGGACCATGGTCTTTGTGTTCTCCCTGGCTTTGGGCGTTACGGCCCAGTGGCTGCTTATGCGAAAGGACGCCTCTTGATATGCGAGCCAAGTCCGTCACCCTAACCGGTATCTCTAAACGCTTTGGTGCGGTACAAGCCGTTCATCCCCTAGACCTTAGCATCGATGCGGGTGAATTCCTGACGCTGCTTGGCCCCTCGGGGTGTGGCAAGACTACTGTGCTGCGAATGATCGCGGGGCTCGAAGGGACAAGTACCGGCACCATCCACGTCGGTGACGAAGATGTGACCAGCCGCCCGCCAAACCAGCGTGACACGTCGATCATGTTTCAGGATTACGCGCTGTTTCCGCATAAAAGCGTGACCGACAACATCAGTTACGGGCTGAAGATGCGCGGGGTTAACCTCGCCGCGCGTATCGCCGCCGCCGAAGAATGGTTGGCCCGCATCGGGCTTTCCGGGTACGGCAGTCGGCTGCCACAGGCTTTGTCGGGGGGGCAGCGGCAGCGTGTCGCTTTGGCGCGGGCGCTGATCCTGGAACCCGGCGTGCTCCTGCTGGACGAACCCTTGGGCGCGCTGGACGCAGGATTGCGCCGCCAGTTGCAGGTTGAATTGCGCCGCCTGCACCGCGATGTTGGACTAACCTTTGTCGCCGTTACCCATGATCAGGAAGAGGCGATCACCATGTCTGACCGGATCGCGGTAATGCGTGACGGACGGATTGAACAGATCGGTACGCCTCAGGATATCTATGACCGCCCACGCACCGCCTTTGTCGCCACCTTTCTGGGCCGTTGTGCCTTGATCGACGGTCATGCCACCGGCACGACCCGGGGGCTGACCCATGTGGACACCGCCGCCCTTGGCCTGGTTCTGGCCAGTGGACAGGCCCCACCAATTGGCGCCGTTCGCCTTGCTCTGCGCCCCGAGGCTGTTCAGATCACTGGTGCCGGTCAGATCGAGGTGATGGACACCATCTTCACCGGCAACGCGATGCGCCTGACGCTGCGCTGTCCGGACGGGGCACTGATCGAGGCCGACCTGCCACGCAGCGCCGCAGTTCCTCCCCAAGGCACCAATGTGGGCTGCGTCATCGCGCCTGGTGCGGCCACGGTACTGGCGGCATGATGGCGAACGGCTGCACACTGGCCCTTACCGCCGCCCATGAAAGTACGTCAGCCAATACGTTCCGGCTGGTGCCCGACCCGCCGGTGTTCGTGCGCGGTCAGGGGTCGTATCTATTCACGGTCGAAGGGACGGCTTATCTTGATCTGGTCTGCGGTTCAGCGACGACCAATCTTGGGCATGGCCACCCTAATCATCTGGCGGCCATTGGGCGGGCGTTGGCTACTGGCATAATGCATACCGGCACGCGGCTGCCGTCGCCCTTTCGGGCAACACTTTATGACCGGCTGAGCCGCATCTTGCCGGGGGGTCTGAGCCGGATACAGCTTGTAAATTCCGGCTCGGAAGCAATCGAGGCGGCGATAAAGGCCGCACAATTCGCCACTGGGCGGCGACGGCTTGTGGCGTTTGATGGCGGCTATCACGGGCGCACGCTGGGGGCGCTGTCGCTAACATCGGGCGCGCGCATCCGGACGCCCTTTCATCTATTGACCGACAATATCGATATCCTGCCCTATCCCGGCGAAAGCGTGACCACCGACCTAGCGTTGAGCGCTGCGCATTGTTTGTTTGAACAACGCGCAGCACAAGGCGATCTGCCTGCTCTAGTGGTGGTTGAGGCAGTTCAGGCGGTTTCGGGCCTGATCAGGGCAGACACGGCGTTTTTGCAGGGGCTGTCGACGCTGTGCCGCCACCATGACGTGCCCCTTGCCGTGGATGAGATATGGAACGGGATCGGTCGCACAGGGCGCTGGTTCGGGTTTGATCATGCAGGGATCAGCCCGGACATGGTGATCATGGGAAAGGGTCTTTCGGCGGGCCTGCCTCTGGCCGCGGTGGCGGCCGCAGAGCGGTTTTTGGGTCAGTGGCCGCCCGGCATGCATACCAGCACGTTTCAGGGCAACCCCTTGGCCTGCGCCATGGCGGTGGCCACGATCGACACGATCGAAGATGAGGCGCTGCTGGACCACGCGACCGCCCTGGCCTGCGACATGCAGGCACGGTTGCAGCCGCTTGTGGGCAGGCATGGGGTGTCGGCCCTGCGCATTGCGGGCGCACAGGCCGCAATCGCCTTTTGCGATGGAAAGGGCCAGCCTGATCCCGCCAGATCCGCCCTGCTGCAACGGCGCATGCTGGCGCAGCACATGCTGGTCTATGGCGGCGGACGGCAGGGCGAGTGTCTGATGCTGGTGCCCCCGCTGAACCTACCCCGAAACGTGCTGCACGATGCCTTGGGACGCCTTGTCGCCCAGATAGAACAGACAGTCTGACCGGCCCCTTTGTTCGGATGCCAGACTGTGCTAAGCGCTGCGGCGAAGCCAGATTGCGAGTGAACCGTGGACATATTCCAAACCCCTGCCCGCGACGGCGGCGTGCCCCTGCCACGCACCCTGTCGGCCCATCTGGTCGAACATCTGCGCCGCCGGATTATCACGGGCGAGTACCGTTCGGGTCAGGCCCTGCGGGAACAGGATATCGAGCGTGAATTCGGCTCTTCGCGCGGCCCGGTGCGCGAAAGCCTGCGGATGCTGTTGCAGGGTGGACTGGTCGAATATGCCGAACGCCGCGGTTTTCGCGTCCGGACCTATACGGTTGCGGATATTGAACATCTGTATGATCTGCGGGCCAGTCTTGAAGGGTTGGTCATCGCATCCCTTGCGGGCAAACCCCTGACCGCCATGGTGGCCGATCTGCATGCCAGCAACCTGCGGATGGAGGCTTGTTTCGTGGCCAATGACATCGGGCAGTATTTTGCCGAAAACCAGGTGTTCCATGACCGCATCATCACCGAAACCGGCAACCGCCCGATTGCCGAGGTGATGGTCTACGTCAACGAAGTGTCGCTGCCGGTCCGTTACCGGGTGCTGCGCGATGCGCTGCTGACGCGCCGGTCACTGACCTATCACGAACGGATCCTGGGCTTTCTGGAAAAGGGCGATCTTCTGGCCGCGCGCCGGGAAACCGAAGCGCATATCCTGGTGAACAAGGCCGCAGCCGCAGATCTTTATCGGGCCTGACCGTCGGGTCGGGCGAAGAGCCGGGCGTATCCCTGTTTGGCACAGGCGCCCCAATCGCAAGCTGTCAAGATGCCGGGTCTGGGGTCGCCATGGCATGACCCTTCCGCCGGAGGGTCAAGTATCGCTGCTGGACAGCTTCATCAGCACGATTCCACCGAAAATAAGGGCCGCCGCCAGCAGCCGTGTCGGAGTGACCGCTTCGTTCAGCCATAGGATACCTAACGTGAACGATCCGATCGCGCCGATGCCCGTCCAGACGGTGTAGGCTGTCCCCAATGGCAAGGACCGCATCGCCGCGGCAAGCAGGGAAAAGCTGATGATCATGGCAACCAGGGTGATCGAAGTCGCGATGATGTCGGTGAATCCGTTCGACTTCTTCATGTAATATGCCCAGACGATTTCAAGCAGACCAGCAAGAATAAGATATGTCCAAGCCACGGCCCGACCCTCCTGTCATCCAAGCCGTCCTGGAATGCGTGTCAAGGATGCGGGCCGTCCCGCACCCCATAACGTCTAATGATCCCGGCTTTGCCCGTCAATAGACCGGCCGCCAGGGGTCAGGGGAATCGCATGAGATTTAGGTGTTAATTATTTCGGCGAGGAAATCATCATCCCATGATGCAATGTGGCGCTTTGATCGCAGGCTATGCTTCCCCTTTACGGAGCGCAGCATGTTGCTTGCAAC
>Ga0209702_10009484_pt1 | contig 10834 bp, 9 predicted proteins | sample FRY01_FD_187210 | JGI IMG/M metagenome (GOLD analysis project Ga0209702, IMG submission 187210) | Freshwater microbial communities from Lake Fryxell liftoff mats and glacier meltwater in Antarctica - FRY-01 (SPAdes) (version 2) | ecosystem: Environmental > Aquatic > Freshwater > Ice > Glacier... | reverse complement strand
GAGTAATTGCCCCAATCCTGCTTATTTGTACCGCTCATTGTATCGGCTTCAGTTTCGCAAATAATACCTCTACTGTTGTTGTTATTAAGCATCTGCATCATCATTGCCTGACTGGTATCAGCAGGAAAAAAGAGCATCTTTCTTTTTGGTTCTTCTGGTTTTTCGGGAATGGGGTCGTCTTTCTTACGTTTGCTTAATTGAGCTTTGTATTCTATCAATTCATTTTCATAATCTTTTCTCTCTGCCTTGCTTTCTTCAGTAAATCGTTTGTGAATTTTGTCGCCTAATCTTTTGGCATTTTTTAAAACGCCTTTGCCACTTGCTGCTGGAGCAATAATGAATGAAAATAAATGCGGAAATACACGTTCTTGGTCATAAATACCTTGAACATCAGGTAGGCAACCGCTAATGATACATATCGCACTGGTAAGGAAAACATCTCTTTTTCTTGGGTTATCCTCAAAAGCTCTTGCACCTTCTTGTAATAAATCGGGCATTAAATTGATAGCTTCTATTGGAATGGTTGGGGTTGTTTTTAGGTAATCTTCTGTAGTATCGTTTGTAATTTCTTTTTTTTGCGAACCTGCAAGGTTTGCAAACTTGCCAAACTCTGCTGCATTGTTTTGATAGGCACTTTCAATTGACTTGCGTATTTCGGTTTGGTCTTCGTGGTGGAAATTTGATGTAATCAAATTTTCTGCTTCTGGGTGTGGAATACCTCTGCGATTGCAATTGCAAGCCAACTGATATATATAGTTGTTGCGGTTGCCATTATTGAAAGTTAGAATGTTGTTAGTGAAACTAACACATTCGTCAAAAACACTATTGACCGTATTTTGAGCTTGCTCAAAAAGAGGTTCGCTTAAAGGAGCTTGCTCCTGCAAAGCAATTTCAAAAGTGCTTGCACTTTCATTTATAAAGGCGTTTGGGTCGTTAGACACAAAACAAAGCCTTGTAACGTCTTTGCATTTTGGGTCGGCATCAATACCTATTTCTTTTTCATAATAGGTTTGTACTTGCTTGTAGGCTGGATCGTGGAGGTCTTGATCTGTATTTACTTTGATAAAGATTTTTAAACCATCACCACTTGGGCTTGTGAAACAAGCAAAAGTGAAAGGAATTTTGACCGCAAGGTCAAAAGACTGTTGTAATTCTTCGGGTGTTAGTTTATCAAAATCAAGATGAACGCAACCGCTGTAAGCGGTAAGTAAATCTTTTTTACGTCCATCCTTAAAAGTAGCTGAAGGTGTAAACGCCAATAGCTCTTTTTTGAGTTGGTCGGCTCTTTCGGGTTTGCCCATACCTTTGGCCATACGAATAGCATTTATGCTATCGTGGTAAGTGCCGGATTTAATGTTAGTAATGATTGAGGCAAGTGAAACGTCCTCAATAGGTATATTGAAATTTTTATAAGTCGTTATTGTTGCCATCAGTGGAAATTTTAAGGTTATTGATACTATTTGCAGGAATGGTACTTTTTTGGAGTAAGTCCATTATATCAGAAAGTCGGTAGTATATTTTGTTTCCTACTTGCGAATACGTTATAACATTTTCTGTACGCCAATAAGCTGCGGTACGCTTGCTTATGTTCATAATCTGGAGGAACTCCTGATTGTCGTACCAAATTTGGTCGGGTTCTGTTCTTTGCTTTTGCTTTAAGGTCAAAGCAATGTCATCTAAACGCTGTTTGATGTCTTGAACTTCTTCTTCGGAAAATCTATAAAAGCCCATAATTATTTACGTTTATTTCTGATTAAATAATTAGCGGCTGCTGTTTCTATGTCTTCCGAAGTTTCCTGCTTGTTACGCATTAACCATTCGTCTATTTCTTGGCGGTTGAAATAGAGTTTCTTTCCCTGTGGGCAAAAATGTGGGATTTGCTTTTGAGAGGTAAGTTTGTAGAGATGTGATGCACTTATGTCAAGATACTTGCAGGCATCATTAAAATTGAATACTTCTTTTTTAAGAAGATTTTGCTCGTCAATTTTTAGTTCTAATTGACTTAGCTTTTCGAGAATTTGATTTACTTCCATCATTTAATATTTATATGATTATGGAAGCAAAACAAGGCACTTTATGAGTGCTATGGTAGTTGCATAGGGTTGTGCAACCCTATGTTATTATATTTGTTATCAGTTACTTATGCTGTTTATTTTTCTTTATCTTTTTTTGCTCTTTGCATTAAATGGGTGAATTTTCCTTGCCAAAAATCAACTGCGTTGAAGTCTGGAACATCAAAAGCGTTCTTTATTGAGTTAGCACTCACATCTTCTTTTTGCTTGGATGAAAAGCTCTCGGCAATGAAATTGAAAATGTCGGTTTTATGTTTGGCATCAATGATACCTTCATCATTTAAGGCTCTGAATAAATAGGCTATTTCTTTAACTGTTAGATTGGTTTTTAGCTTGTTTTTAGGCTCTTGTTGGGCTTGAATGGAGAAGTCAGCAAATGAACCTAAGTAGCCCTTTTTGAAGTCTTGCAGGGCTTGTTCAGTGGCTTCTTGGAATAGGTGGAAGTGTTTTTCGTACCATTTAAAAACGTGACCGAAATACTTGTCGTAAAACTCGCCCATTGTATTATATGGCTTTGGCTCAACATTAGGATACCAGTATTGCTTCCAAAACAATTCTTTCATCTGTTCTTTGCGAAGCTGTGGAGTGTGGGTTTTGAATTGGCTTAAAGAAATGGTAAGCCATTTATTGATTTCGTTATTATTCAAAGGTTTGGAACGAGTGTAAATGGTTTGCATAAACTCGTTTAACAAAGGACCTTGCATAAAGCGGTTGAAATAGTCAGGGTCGAATTTGTACTGTTCCCAAAGATCATCACAATTACGTTTATAACTGTCTGCCTCAATAATTACTCGAAGTTCTAATTCTTCAACCAAATAGACTTCTTTTTCGTGTTCTATTATTTGCTCCATATACTAATGATTTTATAAATTTATTTTTATTTTGGTGGCTGCTTCTACCTTTTTCTCGTTGATAACCTTAGCGTATATCTCGGTAGTAGAAAGGTTTTTATGCCCTAATAATTTTGAAACTGTGTAAATGTCTGTGCCTAAAGTCAACTGAAGCGTAGCGTAAGTATGACGAGCACAGTGGAATGTAATGTGCTTATTGATGCCTGCATCAATTAACCAATCTTTTAAATAGGTTTTGTTCCAGTTGCCATATTTAAGCCCAGTAAATACCTTGTCTTTTGGTTCTTTCTGTTCTCCTAAAAGTTCTCTTGCTTGTTCGGCAATAGGTAAGGTTTCTGCTCCGTTAGTTTTCTGTTGTCGAAAACGAATAAAGTAACCTAAATTTTCAGAGTGTTGTAATTCTGACCATTTTAGCTTCTCAATATCTGACCATCTTAAACCAGTCAAACAAGAAAAAATGAACATACGCTTTAGCGTTTCATTTCGGCAATGGGTGTTGGCTAATTTCTGTAATTCTTCAAGGGTTAAAAATTCACGTTGTACATCATCCTGTGGAAATGAGTCAACTTGCTCCGCAGGATTGAATTTGATTAAGCCTTCTTTTAATGCTTGTTTGAGTGCTGCTCGTAGCTTATTGAAATAAGAGTATTTGGTATTTAAAGAAAGACCATCACCTGTTTTTGTTTTTGCATCATAGTCCAGGTAATCTTTAAAACCTTCCACCCAATCTTTGTCTAATCTTTCAAAGGTTACATCTTTAGGGTTGTAGGCTTTAATAATAATACGGACTGCATTCCAATTACCATAATTACCCAAGCTGGCTTTTTTCTTTTCGGTAAGTGCATCAAAAAACTCAAAAAAACTTCCTTTCAATTTCTCTTTATCACGAAAACCGTAAATACTGTTTTGTGCCTCTAAATGTCTTTTGCTTCGGATGCTCTCAGCCAATTCAAGGATTTTTTTGTTCTCGTCCTTTTGGGCTTTGGTTAGGCTACCTTTTTCGGGTTCGGGTTTGAGATACAAACCAAGATGCTCGTATTCTCTTTTGCCTTGGTCGTAGTAATCAAGGTAGAGGGTAATCTTGTTACCCTTTTTGCGTTGTCTTAATGTTATTTTCATTTCTCATCAGTTAAAAAGATTATCAATTTCGGAACGTGGTATAATGGTTCTTCTGCCCAGTTTACCTGCTTTTATATCTTCTCTTTGAATCATTCGTTGAATTGTCCATCTGCTTGCACCTAATAAGATTGCAGCTTCTTGAACGCTTAAAAACTCTTTATCTCTAAGATTGATAAAATTGCCTGTTCGAATCGGCAGGCTTTGCAGACTTTGCAGGTTTACGGAATTTGCAGAAGTAACGGATTTGATTTGCTCCTTTAGGGTAGTCTGTATTTTTTCCTCTCTCTTGATTTGCTTGTAGTGTCGGGAATTACAAGTTTTTGAGCAATACCGTGTAGTTGTGGTTTGGGCAACAAATGCCTGACCACAATATTGACAGAATTTCGGTATTTTAATATTACTACTCATTTGGTGCTTATTAGTGCCTGATGTTGCTTGTTGGTGCGGATTGGTGCATCATTTCTCCAACACCTTTTAATTTGTGCCTTTGGGCAACAAATTTGTTGTTAGAGCAACAAATGGGCAACAAATATAAGTAATAAAGTGCAATTAGGCAACAAATAAGAGAAGAAACAACACTTGTAAAGCTAACAATAGTAGGCAGTTAGCAAATAAAAGAAAGGTAACTACTTTCCAATACAAAACCGCGTAAATATACTATCTAGCACCTCATCGTTCGTCACTTCCCCTGTGATGAGTCCGAGCTGATAGAGAGCATTTTTTTAGTGATGGACCAAGAGATATGCCAATCCTGTATAGGTCGAACAACTTGACAGAGTAGTCGTTGTTGTTGGTGTGGTCAGTAATTATTCCATAAACGACTTCAATGAAAAGCTCTTCATTGTCTTGATGTATTGGACTGCCATAAACGTAAAGGTTAATTGAGTAGTCTTTGGAGATAATCAAGAGTACAGGCGTTGTTGACGAACTAACATCATTTGTGCTCCAATATCCAAGATAAGTTCCAGGCTGAATATTAATGGGTTTCATTTCACGGCTTTCATGGCGAAAGATAAGAATACGCTGTTTACTTTCTATACCAGAAAGCACACCTTATTTACAACCAATACAAAACCAACGTGTTGTCAGGTTGAATGTATTTCTGGCGTCCTTTGGACGTACAATAATGTGTAAAAGCATAACCTTTGAGTGTTCGTCATTCTAGCCCTTCACTCTTTATTGTAGTATTATGAGAATCATTAGTGTAATATATTAATATATATAGGTAATTAATAAAAATCATAATAAAATAAGAATGATTATAACAAAATAAGAATGATTATAATAAAATGAGATACTTTTGCTAGTGAATGCCACAATAGACTGTTAATAAATTAAAGAAAGTATTAAAAAATGTAAAAGATGGAGAACGGACCAAACTCAAAAAAGCCACCACTTCGTGAGATAATATATGGTACTTCAGATTCCAAAGGGCGGTATGAAATTATGAAGTTCATGAGCGAAGGACGACTTAGAAAGGTGGTGAACAAAATATATACTTCTAATTTCAACGACAGCAATGATGTAATCATTAAAAGAAACATATTAGAAATAATAGGCACGCTATTTCCTGGCAGCTTGTTAAGTCATAGATCTGCCTTCGAGTTTAAACCCACGGAATTGGGAGAAATCTTTGTAACGTACAAACATACACGAACAGTAGATCTTTCCGGAGTTAAAGTGAAGCTGATGGGAGGACCGGAGCCACATGCAAGGGATACTCCATTTGTAGGGGGGTTACGTGTTTCAAGCGAGCCAAGGAAATATCTTGAAAATCTGCAACGAACCTCTTCTAAGGGCGGAACTCCAAAGACACTACCCATAGAAATCATTGAGGAAAAATTGGAGAAAAAGCTTCAAGTAGAAGGAGAAGATGGTCTAAATCAATTAAGGGATGATGCTAAAAAAATTGCCAAGGACTTAGATATGAAGTTGGAGTACAAGTTGCTCAGTGATATAATTAGTGCTTTATTAACAACTCATACATCAGATATACTAAAAAGTCCACTTGCAATATCTCGTTCTAAAGGAAAGCCATTTGATTCTGAACGATATGACCGATTTGGAGTTTTATTCAGATACCTATTTTCAAATGATTTTGTAAATTACCAAGATAAGAACGAAACAGGGTTGGCGTACTCAAACTTTGCCTTTTTTGAAAGTTATTTTTCAAACTACATAGAGGGAACCAAATTTCATGTAGATGATGCAAAGGAAATTATTGACACTGGAGAACCAATGCCATTAAAACAAAATGACTCTCATGATATTCTTGGAACTTATGAGGTTGTAAGCAACCGTGAGAATTTGTCCATTGTACCTAAAGACGAAAATCATTTTATTGAACTTTTGAAACATAGACATGCCATAATTCTAAAGTCTAGATTAGACATGAATCCAGGGGAATTTAAAGATAGAATAAATTATGCAGGAAGCACAACATTTGTTGCCCCAGATTTAGTTGTAGGCACTTTAGGCAAAGGCTTTGAATACTATAAGCAACTGCAAAACCCCTTTGCTAGGGCTGCGTATATGATGTTTATAATCAGCGAGGTTCATCCTTTTCTTGATGGTAATGGTAGATTAGCTAGAATCATGATGAATTCGGAGTTGACAAAATTTGGGATGTCTAAGATAATTGTTCCATCGGTCTATAGAGATGATTATATGGGTTCAATCAAACTGCTTACAAAGAAAGATAGACCAAATGTATTTGTTGATACACTTATGAGAGCATATCTATTTAGTTCTAAGTTTTTTGGAGATGATTATGTCTCAATGAAAAGCAAACTTGAAGCTAATAATTCATTTAAGGAACCGGATGAAGGATTGTTATTAATTCCTAATTAATTTGAAACAGCATCTAATTATTAAGTGAGCTCCGATGATTCTGTCCTATTAACTTGCTCAACCTACTAAAGGCTATCTGGTGTTTACTTTCTGCACCAGTAATACGGACTGAGTGATTAAAGACCGTGAGAGTATTTTGAGAAATGTGCATCAATTTTTAGGCATAAATGTAGCCTGTCCGTCTCTGGAGGAAAGTCATAGCCCCTTCAACATAGCTCAGGATACACTCCGCTATGCCAAGCCTGCCTTGCCGCAGGCAGGAATTTATAACAACAAAATTGGTGATACAGAATCAGAATAGTTCCGGTGTTTGATGACTTAATCCGTATAATATTACCTTGATTAAGAATATTGCTTATACGAAATTTACGCCTCGTATTTCATAGACTTATTCGCTGGAGCAGGAGGACTTTCCTTGGGAGCTATCTCATTTAGGAAATGCATTCACTTTTTTCTTGTTTGGGCTGGTGGCATTGGTCGGGTTTTTCATACTCTTGAAAATACTGCCAGAGACCAAAGGGAAGTCTCTAGAAGAATTAGAAAACGAGTTGGTACTTCGGAAGGAGTAGTGGTAGTCGCTATCATCCTTATTCAAATCATTAATTTCATTCTAGAATGTATTTATAAATTTTCAATATGAAAAGACAATTTAAAAGTAACTGAAATGCCCGATGTTAAAGGATGTTCGATATATCGAACATCCAATAGTACAGTTTCACTGCTTCGTAATAGTCGTCCTCTTTAATGTTTTTGTTGTGATTTGTTTATTTTTGACTTGAGAGCAGCCTCATCTAGTTTGCCTAGCAAGTTGGGATGTGCTCGAAATTTTTAATTAAATATCCAGTATTATTGTTGTAAGTATGAACCAGCTCACAGAATTATCTAAACGTTTTTTAGGATTAGGCATTTTATTCATTTGCTTTCTAGGGTTGTCGGCACAAGATCGTCCGAATTTTAACCAATTAGAGAAAGGTGTGGTCACCGTTCTTACTTACAACTCAAGCGGCACCTTTATTGGCCATGGTAGCGGTTTTTTTGTCGACAACTACGGTACAGTTGTTACAAACTATCACGTAGTTGAAGACGTATATAAAATTATAATTAAAACTTCTAATGGTAAAAGATATATAGTCAATAGAATTGTTTCCGGAGACAAGAGTATTGATTTAGTTAAACTATCTATATCTACAACTAAGAATGATTTTTACTTCTTAAAATATTCCTTTAGTTCAGTCGGCAAAGGAGTGAAATGTTGGACTATTGGTACACCAAGAGATACTACTTATTCAGGAACTATAACAAACGGAATAATCTCTAATATACATGAAAATCAAATTCCCGTTATGTTACAAACTAATGCTCAATATACCCATGGAAGCAGTGGCGGACCAATGGTAAACTCAGGTGGTTATGTTATTGGAGTCATTAGTGGTGGGGATGGATCCACAGATGGTGCTAGAGCCAATATAAATTTTGCAATTAGTATTAAAGAAATAAACAATCTAAGAACTATAAATAAAATAAGGATGATAAATCCATATAAAGTTCCAGCTAATGTTAGTTTCAAAATAGACAAGTTAAAATACAAGGAAGATGTCAGTCTTTCTGTTGACGGTATTTTCATAGGTTACTTTGAATATTATTTTAACACATCTAATATTCCAAGTTGTGGTGATTCACGCTATCTTAATGTGTCATTACTTCCAGGTACTCATAGTATACGAGCATATGAAAAAAGTACAGGAGGTTTATGGAGTTTTAATATATCTATTTCTCCTGGAGAAAAATGTAAAATACAGGGTTTAATTAACGAAGACAATACAAAAAAGACAGTGAATCCGAGGAGTAATAGTCGTTCATCTTCAACTACTGGAACAAATACAACTTCAAGCAAATATTTTATCACACCTTTGGGAAAAAGAAAGTTCGTACATCAAGGTGGTAAGTATAACGCTTTTGCTGTGGGATATTATAACAGTGGCATTAATTCAAAGTATCTGGGTGCTTCTTTTGGATTTTATAAGTATGAAAGATTTTCCAAAACTAGACCTAATTCATTTTATGTTACTTTGGATTGGTCAACTTATAGAAATTCCTATAATGAAGATAGATCGCCATTAATTAATGACAAGTTTATTTACGGGGGTACTGATTTTGAACCAATTGGGGCTTTTGGGTTTGGTTTAAAACGATATTTGAAACCTACATTCTATATTGCTTACCAGTATGATATAGCTGGCTGGGACGAAAAAGGCGGCTCAGATGTGACTAGTCATCATCACTCAATTATTGTAGGTAAGGAGTTAGGCATTAAAAGAAGGTTTGTTGCTCAAACGGGCGGAACAATTAATAGTTTTAATCTGAATGGAGCTAGAAGTATCTACCCTTCTTTAAAGTTTGGACTAAACTATAGGTTAAGGTTTTAAGATAATAATCAGAAATACTAATACTCTACCCATTACTGATTAGGGAATAATAATTATTTGCAAACACTAAATCACTCAATTGTTAGAGTACTTATGAAAATGTAAAATATTCTATAGAAAGATACTGTATACTTAATCGCTTGTTTATAAGGGTATAATAAATATATTTCGTATAATCAGTCGTTAATTTTTGCATTTTAGTTGTATAATAATTATATAAAGTAAATTGTGAATCAAGTATAAAATACCACACCACAACGATGGGGTATTTATAGTTGCAACGTTAGTTTGCTCATTTTTTCACGGGTTTTTTGTTACAGAGAGACCAGATCAAAAAATATAGCCAAAAAATTCAGCAGAACTCTGAGTGCATCATTTACCGAGCACTATAAAATGTTTGAAATGATATACTTCGCCTTGTATTTCATAGGATAGCAGATAGTCTTTACTCAAAAAGACACGCTCTACCTTATACTTCATACCAGACCTTAGCATTTCTACATCTTGAGTGCATTCTACTGTAAAAGGACAATAGAGTCTCAATAGCGTTCCTGTAATGGATACTATTAAGATACTATTGCCTTTGCACCATTTCTGTAGCCCATTTAAAACCTCTGACATTAATTCAAATACCACGGTCTCTTTGTGAGCTAGACTCGTAGATAGCTGCTGTACGCCCTCGTTGTAGCCCCTAGGAGCCTTATGTCGAACATTTTTCGCGTATAATTGCCACGTAATCAATAGTTTAGTATTTTCAGGCTGCTTCAAAAAAAGGATATGGTCTTTGACGATTGATGCATTTTTAACATTGATATTTATACGTGAAACTGAGAAATTCATATCATTCTACTGTGAAGATGGCCTTTGCTTTAGATATCCAAACCAAACGACTTTTTACAAACCATTCCTAGATCAACTTATCACGGTTAAAAATGCTGTCACAAGTCTGCCCGACCTCTGGCGGGAACGTAGAGAAATGAACAGAATGAATGTAATTAGAAATGTGATTAAACATTCTGACTAAATCTGTATTCAAATCATTAATTTCATTCTCAAATGTATTGATAAATTTTCAATAAGGAAAGACAAAATAAAAGTAACTGAAATGCCCTATGTTAGAGGATGTTCGATATAGCGAACATCCAATAGTACAGTTTCACTGCTTTGTAATAGTCGTCCTTGTTAATGTTCTTGTTGGGATTTGGTTATTTTTGACTTGTGAGTAGCCTTATCTAGTGTGCCGGGGTCTCTTGCAGGAGATCCCAGAGTGGTTATAAACAAAATCACGAAAATCAAAGATTTGAATTGGAAATGGGATTCTTCATTGCCTGCGGCAACTCTGAATAAACAAAATCACGAAAATCAAAGATTTTCTATTTTGTTTACTTACCGATACAAAACCGCGTAAATATACTATCTAACACTTCATCATTAGTCACTTCACCTGTGATAAGTCCTAGTTGATATAGTGCATTACGTATGTCTAGAGCTACCATGTCACTGGTGAGTTCTGTAT
>Ga0209702_10009483_pt1 | contig 10837 bp, 4 predicted proteins | sample FRY01_FD_187210 | JGI IMG/M metagenome (GOLD analysis project Ga0209702, IMG submission 187210) | Freshwater microbial communities from Lake Fryxell liftoff mats and glacier meltwater in Antarctica - FRY-01 (SPAdes) (version 2) | ecosystem: Environmental > Aquatic > Freshwater > Ice > Glacier... | reverse complement strand
CGGTTTAGGAAACTCAAAAAGACGGTCCATATACGACTTGACAAGATCAGGAAGTCCAAAATTATAACGCTTTAAAGGCTTAGCAGTCCAAGCTCGTCCAACAGATCTCTAGGTGTCTGTGCAACGTTGTGTGCAATGACGTCAAAGCCTGTAACCCTCAAAGGCATTCTCATTTCAGGCTGCATTATTCACCGTCCACTTTTCTTGGGGGACCTCCCTGCAGCCCTCCAGCCACATTATGGACGCTGCATCAAACCCAGAGCGACTCACTCTATTATTGGGGCCAATTGGCCTAGATGGCGTTTTGCGTCCGTGCATCGAATTAGAACGCACCGTCCAGAGCAACGCGCCAACGGCCTCCGCTAAGCGACAGGGGCAGGCAGGCTCTATACCGAGAATTGCCAAATAGACCATTTACGCATCTCTCTATTAGTTGTTAGCCTCTTGCCATGAGCAATATCTACCCAAATCTTACGAATGGGTCATTCATTGGTCGATACAGGATTGTTGACCAACTTGGTGCAGGTGGCATGGGAATCGTATTTCGGGCAACTTCGCCAGATGGGTCAATCGTCGCACTGAAGGTTCTTCGACCCGAGCTTGCAGATAATCCAACAGTCCGTGAGCGCCTACGACGTGAAGCTGGTGCATTGCGAAGAGTTACTGGCGGACGAACTGCCCAGGTCTTCGAAGTTGATGCAGACCACAACCCGCCGTACCTTGTGATGGAACTCGTTAACGGTGTTTCACTTGAACATCACATCGCCCAGAACGGAACGTTAACCGGACCCTTCCTGAAATCTTTTGTACAAGGCATTGCTGAGGCGGTTGCAGATATTCACGCTGCAGGCATAATCCACCGCGACTTAAAGCCGTCGAATGTCATACTTGGGCCGGATGGCGTGAAAGTCGTTGACTTCGGAGTCAGCGTCCTTCAGGAGGCAGCGGCTTTAACAAAGACTGGTGTTTTTGTGGGAACAACCTCATGGTTGTCTCCAGAGCAAGTGCAAGGTCAACCAATCGCAACGGCAAGTGACGTGTTCAACCTCGGCCTTCTATTAGTGTTTGCCGCGACGGGAGCCCACGCATTTGGCGAAGGCAGACCAGATGCAGTGATGTACCGAGTGGTGCACGATGAGCCAAATCTTGGAAATTTGTCTGGGAGTCTGCTCGAGATTGCAAAGAGCTGTTTACAGAAGACGCCAGCTCTTCGGCCTGGGGTATCAAGTGTCCGCGACATGCTGCAGTCTGGATCAGAAAGCCCTGAACGGATTGGAACTCCGACAAATGCGACACGAATCGTATCAGAGCCTCCTGCTGGTCCCGGCTTTAGCGCCCCACCACCACCAACTCCGACCAATGAGAAATCCACGAAGTCTTTGCCGATTGCACTTGTAGCCGCAGCAATTATCTTGGTTGCGGGAGGATTCATCGTCTTGCAACAAGGGAAAGAAACGGATGCCCCTACGCTGAGTCCAGCAGCAACCGAATCTGCGAGCGGATCCAAATCAACAGACTCGACTCTCTCCGCCGATGACATCGGGGCCGAACTTACAGATGCCCTTGAGCAGCAGTTTGATTCAATCTTCTCAGACATCCTTATGGCGGATTACCAGGTGCCCAAACTCCAATCAATGGCTAACAGCAAAGAGGGTGCAATGAATGCGGCATGGGGTGTACAGCTGGACTGTAATGGGTTCTACCCGTTAAGAGAGGCGTTGCCATTCTGGCAAACTGCGACCCCCATCTATTCGAACCGCTATAGTAACTTTCTTTCTGATATTGATTATCCAAAAAAGTATATAATAAGTTCAATCGGCGTCACTGTGTTTTATGCTCCCGGTCAACTGAGTGAATTTTCAAGTTCGATTAAATACCTCGTGGACGTGCTCGAAGAGTGCCAGGACGAGGACTTCTATCTCCCATTTGAGGACCAGCCAGATGTTGGTGAGTGCGTCTCGCCACTCTTTTCACAAGCTGGCTGGACAGACGTCGTTATCGATGATGTTTGTGCGCGACGCATCAACGAACGCGTTTCGTGGGATACGGACTCAACAAATAATAAGTACGCTTACGAAACACCTGATCCGGTCCACGGCCGTAAAGGTTTCGCCTTATCATTTGCTGCAGATCCGATTGAATCAGAAGACAAGAAGTACGGAAGTCGTGCGAGTCAGTCGGTCCACGTCTGGGTCAAGGAAGGCATTGCCGTCGTCGTGACCGCTTACGGCGGCAACGCAGATGGGCGCTACCCAAACGATGAGGAAGCGATCCAGAATCGACTAATTGACTATCGGTTCGCTGCAGAGGATGCGGTGAACCAGATCATCTCGCGGTTCGAACGCTGAGCTCTGATCCAACCTCAACATCATGATCATCGGCCGAAGTCAGAGATGCGATCTGCATATCGACGACGACAGTGTCTCCGGCACCCATGCGCGCCTTGATTACCGTGGTGAAAAGTTCTGGCTAGTCGATCTTGGTTCAACAAATGGCACTTTTATCAACGAAAAACGAATTCGTGAATCAACACTTGCAGACGGTGACAAGATTCGATTTGGAACCCGAAAGTATGTTTTTGAGGGTGGATCCATAATCCCCCACTCAACGCATGTTGTAGCAGGAACTCCACCGTCGTTTATAAACGCGAAACAACCACAAGCGCAAAGAAAAGTGCTTCTTGGGGTTTTCGCTAGTGCTGCTGCTATTGGGCTTATCTTAATTGGCCTGTTGGTCTTCGGCGCCGACAAAATGGACATCGCGACGACAACCGCCAGATCGACTGTTATGGTTCTTGTACTCGACGGCAACGAGGAGCCGTGTAGTTGGGGGTCTGGCTTTTTAGTTCAAGACCGCAACACTGTTGCCACAAATCATCACGTTATTGAGTCAGTCGTAGGAGATGTCGAGGGAGAAAGTGACTGTAAAACTGTGGTCGTGGGGATCAGCGATTCGTCCGGACTTCGCATCGAGACATTTGAGCCCGCTGAAGTCATTGCATTTGATGCAGATGCCGATCTAGCACTGATAGAGGTTCAGAGTGACTTACCAATTGCAATTCGGCCCTTGGAGCTAAGCCAGTCAGAACCGCGGTTGGGTGACGAAATTCGTATCTTCGGATACCCGGCGATTGGAGGATCGACTCTTACTGTTACGGATGGCTTTCTTGGCGGTCTCGATGAAAGTGGCGGATCCCCACTTTACAAGACCACTTCTCAGATTGCGCAGGGTAATAGCGGTGGGCCAGTTATTGACTCCAAAGGCAAGGTATTGGGAATCGCAACCGCTCGCTTCGTAAATGTCGAAGAGTCCGAATCTTTAGGATTGATTACTCCAGCGAGATATCTAGCAGAACTTCTTGAAAATAATTGAACATCACACTGTGCATAGTTTCCTCAAGATCTTGTCTATGGATATGATGTTAAAGATACGGTCCCCGCAAATTGATGTGGGCGGGCAGCTTCACACTGCTTAAAAGACACTTCCTTTTGAATCGAACAATGTGGCTGCAATCGTCAAGATGTTCTGTTGCTAAGTTTCCCACCACGTTGCGCTTCAAGAAAACAGGAGCAGCGATGGGGCCCACCGAAAAAACAATGATTGAGACTTGGGATCCAAAAACTAGCTAATTAAATATAGTGATTCTTCGCTTTTGCGGCGACTTTATGAAACCCCTGAAGACGAACCTCCCAAGATAAATTATTTACTCACTTCGCCAAGCGACTTCAGTGGCCGTCGAGATGGCACGTTGTGTTGCACGGGGTCGCCTGGGACGAACCCTCGCGACGAAATCTGGTTAGGCGTATTAGATAGGGATTGTGCAAGTTCGCTGAGTGTCCACTGTGTTTCGGTCTTCCACTCGCCCACACGAGCTGCGTTACGAGCGTCGCCAGCGTGCCCGATTACCGCTATACGGCGTGCCCGATGTATTCGTGATAGCTAAAGGAATGGTGTCTGAACAAAACCCGGAGCGGTTCAGTCTTAGGGAAGTAAAGACTCAATAGCTAATGGCACTTGACGCCACCAGCTGAAATACTCAATTCCAGCCTCTTCACACCATCGCCCTAACGGACACCGTACTGCCAACGCTTTCTTACGTCTTAGCGAGGCTCCTGTGGCCTCTAGGGACCATTCCTTCACATCTGTCAGTGTTGGATTTTTATTCTCAGATTGCAATTGATTGATGTACTGGCGGAATCTGAAAACACGAACTTTCACGTGGGAAAAACACGTCAACAATGAATCATTCTTGGGGTTTCATTCTGTAGCTTGGCTCTTTGACTTTTACTTATCGGCTCATTCCCAGACACCTGAATTGTCCAAAACCTGCGAGCAACCGCAAAGAGCCCCACAGCAATATGGGGTGGCCATGGAGCGTTAGCCAGCCCTCCATCACTACACCACCCTTATGAAAGAATTGGACCATGGGAGATCAATCTGATCCAGGTTTTACTGCGCTACTGGCATCCCTCGCTCCTGACCCACTCACCCGCGGCAAGCAGTTTGAACGGCTCACCAAGTGGTGGCTTACACAAAACCCCATCTGGTCCAGGAAGATAAAGACGGTCTGGCTATGGGACGAATGGCCCAACTACCCCGGCCGGGACATCGGCATCGACCTTGTCGCAGAAATGACAGATGGTTCACTATGTGCAATCCAAGCCAAGTGTTTCGACGAGAACAGAGTCATTCCTAAATCCGAATTAGACAGCTTCATCTCTGCTGCATCGCCACGCACGTTCAAACATCGTCTCCTGGTGGCAACAACTGATGGGCTATCCGCGAATGCGAAACGGATGCTTGCCGATCAACATGTGGTGCGAGTCATGCGTAGCGATCTTGAGAGTTCTCTTGATGAATGGCCAGCCTCTATTGACCAGCTCATGGCCAAGCCACATCAACACGCATCACCTCGACCACATCAAACTCAAGCCATCCAAGACATCACCACAGGCTTACAAACCCATAGTCGCGGTCAACTCATCATGGCTTGCGGTACAGGCAAAACTCTCACGGCGTTATGGATCAAAGAAACACTTAAGCCAAAAACAACTCTGCTCCTAGTCCCTTCTCTCAATCTTCTTGCACAAACTTTGTCCGAGTGGGCAAAGAACGCCAACAACAAATGGTCCTATCTGTGTGTATGTTCCGATGAGACTGTCAACAAATCTGATGACCAACCCATCTCCACAATCGACGAACTCCCATTCGAGGTCACCACCAAGCCAGCAGCAATCGCAGAGTTTCTGTCACTCGATGGAGAGAAGATTATTTTTTCTACTTATCAATCTTCAGCCCAGGTAGCCAAAGCACAAAAACAGGTAGGCACACAATTCGATCTAGTGATTTGCGATGAAGCTCACCGACTCACAGGTAAGACCGATGCCGACTACGCAACAGTATTAAACGAGAAGAAAATTGTTGGAGAAAAGCTTCTTTTCATGACTGCTACGCCCCGTACCTATACACCAGCGGCAAAAACCAAAGCAGAGGACCGTGGTGTTGAGATCACATCAATGGATGACGAACACATATACGGCCCGGTGCTCCACAAACTTTCCTTCGGTGAAGCAATCAAACAGGATCTCCTGTCTGATTATCGAGTTCTGATTGTTGGTGTAACTGATCCACAAGTACAAGATTTGATTGATCGCCGCGAACTCGTCTCAGTCAATGACACCGTCACCACAGATGCCCGCACACTCGCTGCACACATTGGTTTAGCCAAGGCAACGAAGGACTACAACCTCAAGCGGACCATCAGTTTCCACTCACGAATAAAATCAGCAGACCAATTCGCCAAAGACCACATCAAAATTCTTGATTGGCTGCCCGACACCCACAAACCATCAGGCGAAACATGGACAGGGACAATCTCTGGGGCAATGAACACTGGTGAGCGTCGCAGACTTCTCACCCAACTACGCCAAGACGACAACAACCGTCACGCACTCCTAACAAACGCACGATGCCTCACAGAAGGCGTCGACGTTCCCAGCCTCGACGGTGTTGCGTTTATTGATCCACGCTCAAGCCAAGTCGACATCATTCAGGCAGTCGGCAGAGCCATCCGTAAATCAGAGAACAAAGAAATTGGCACGATTGTTCTTCCAGTTCTTATCCCCACCGATTCCGATGCTGAACAAGCACTCGAGGACACAGCCTTCAAACCAATCTGGGAAATCCTTAATGCACTCAAGTCACACGATGAAGAACTCTCATCAAAACTGAATATTTTGCGAACAGAGCTTGGTCGTACTGGAGAAGCAGGACCGATACCCGAACGGATAGTTCAAGATCTTCCAGCCGATATTGACGCACTGCTTCCAGAATTCTCCAGCAGATTGTCAGTTGCAATTCTTGAACATTCAACTTCCTCTTGGGAATTGTGGTTTGGGCTCCTAGAGAATTACCAATTAGAGAACGGGCACTGCTTGGTGCCTCATAATTATCTGTCAGGTCACTACAAACTTGGGCAATGGGTGACCTCTCAGAGGTCAAAATTCAAGTCTGGTCTCTTGACCGAAGAGAAAATTGTACGACTTGAGGCACTTGTGGGCTGGAGTTGGGATGCTTTGGACACCCAATGGAACGAAGCTTATGAAGCCTTAGTTGCTTATCGAGATACCCACGGACATATCGAAGTAAAAAAGGGAGAAGTACAGAACGGAATCAAGTTGCGTATCTGGATAAGTGTGCAGCGTCGAAACTATCCAGCCAGAATGCTTCGATCTGAATATGTCAGACGTTTAGAGATTTTGCCTGGTTGGTCCTGGAATCCCTACGTAGACCAATGGAATACCCAATTGGAGCACTTAAAAGGTTTTGCAGAGGCCAATGGCCACTGTTCAATTCCTCGACGGTCTGCGGAATGGGAGTCGCTTGCGATTTGGGCCGCAACTCAGAGGTTGCAATTTCGTAATGCGCTTCTTCGTGTGGAACAGATTTCTAAACTTGAATTAGTCAAGGGATGGGAGTGGGATCCGAGAGTTGATGGATTCTCCAAGTTAGAAGACTTCTGGAAACAGTTTGGTCATGTCAATGTTCCGACAAACTACGCGGTCGAAGATTTTTCACTTGGAAGATGGTGCACAAGAAAACGATACGAATTTCGAACAGCGACAATTTCTGACCAAGACATCAAGCGACTAGTAAATTTTGAAGGCTGGTCGTGGGATCCGGAGAAAGACGAATGGGAAAGAAAAATTGCTCTCCTAAGAGAATATGCAGAAACCCATCTCAGCGCTTCGCCGCCAAAGGGACATACAAAGGATGGCGTCAATCTCTACAAGTTCGCCCGGTATCTTCGGTCTCGATTCGACACTCTGAGCGATGACCGTAAAAAGCAGGTATTGGGAATACCTTGTTGGTTAAAGAATGTCTTTGATGGACAGTTTGAGTTGAATCTAAATGCGCTCATGGACTTTACGAAACAATTTCCCGGCACTTTACCGGCTACCGCTACCGTTCATATTCTCGAAGGTAAGAAATTCACACTGGGAACATGGGTCGCCGGTCGACGTCAAGCTTTCAGAAAAGGAACTCTCACGGTTGTACATCGGGAGGCATTGGAGAAGGTTCCCAGTTGGACTTGGAATCCGGTTGATGAATCTAAAGATCAAATGTTTCGGGCTTTGCTTTCTTTTGTTTCACGTGAGGGCCATGCGAATGTTCCTAGTGACCGTTTTGAGACAATCGATCAGAATGAAGTCTCACTTGGTACATGGGTTACGAACCGTCGAATGCAATTCCGAAAAGGCAAACTCGACCCAGAAGTAATCGACCAGTTGAATAAGGTTCCGGGATGGACATGGGACCCAATAAGTGACAAATTCGAGATTGGTTTCTCGATGCTTGAAGAATTTGTCAAAGTTAACGGCACCTCACAAGTTCCAACGAACACGCAAGTGCAATTAGCTAACGGGCAAGGATTCAAACTAGGTAGTTGGTGTTCCGTTAGACGACAGGAACACCTCCGCGGCGTAATCGACACAGACAAGAAAACTCGTCTCGAGGCTTTGCCTGGGTGGACATGGGATCCAAAAGACGCTGAATGGATGAGTTTCTATTCATCCGTCCTAGAGCATGCCAAACAAACAGGATCACCACCAAAACGAGGCCACCTCGACACCTCTGAACTTAAAACAGGATCATGGTGTGACTCGACACGCTCTTACTACAAGAAAGGAACATTACGAGCTGATCGAATCCTTCTCATGGAATCAATCCCCAATTGGACTTGGAACCCACACGATGATGCTTGGGTACGGATGAAAGACCTTCTTATCGATTTTTACGAAACTCACGATGCTGAGATTCCCGCGAAGTACATATACAAGGGCAAGCAATTGGGTGGTTGGGTTTCCAAACAGCGTGCAGCATTTAAAGATGGTTCCCGGCAGGAGTCGCGTATTGTCACCCTTGAAAAGATAGATAAATGGACTTGGGAACCGTTCAAAAGTTCGTCCACCGGGATTCGCTCGGATGCACTCTTGACAGGTGACTCTAAGAATTCGGAAATTGATAGCCAAAACTGGTTGCATTTGCTCACCAACTTTATTGAAGCAGAAGGTCACGCAGATGTACCAGCTACATATTCCGTAGAAAGGATGAAGCTAGGACGATGGGTTCAAAAAACAAGATCTAGATACAAAAAACACACACTTCCAAGTCAGATCACTCAACGATTGGAAGCTATCCCCGAATGGCGATGGGATCCGATGAAAGCTCGATGGGATGACCGAATTGATCAACTCCGTCAATTTTCACTAAGCAATAATCACATATCGCTAAGCCGCGAAATAGAAGATCAAAAGCAATTGGAATCATGGGTGGTTATTCAAAGGATCCAATATCGGAAAGGGAAACTGAGTTCGGAACAAATCAAGAATCTCGAATCAATCCCGGAATGGTCCTGGGCGCCATTACAAGAAACTTGGGAGTCAAGTTCCAAGTACCTACTTGACTATGTAAAACGTACAGGGCATTCAAATGTTCCCCAGCATCATTACGAAGGGTCATTCCCTCTTGGGGCATGGGTGAATAAGAGGCGATCAGCCTTCAAACGCGGTGCAATGAAAGAAGCCGAACGATTACAACTCGAACAAGTGGCAGGTTGGCTGTGGTCGCCAACTACAGCCCGTAAAGAACTGGGGTTTGAAAGTCTTTTGGAATTCATCAATAGAGAAGGTCATGCTCGCGTGCCTGCCAAACACCTGGAACAAGGCTTTGCTCTTGGGCAATGGGTTGTTAGCCGACGGCAAACTTTCAAACATGGGAAAATGATTCAGTCAGAACAAGAACGGCTTGAAAACATAACAGGGTGGGAATGGACACCGCGAAAAATTGTTAAGTGACTCCATTTATATAGGTTCGAGAGCATTCATTCCTTATTTATCTAACTTGTAACGCAATGATCCATAAAATATAAGAAGTTTCTAATATCGGCTGAATTTGACACAGTTTTTTTACACCTTTATATATGTCTATGGCGTAGAAAATTGACAGAAATTCTGTATGCCTACCTATGCAATTCTAAAGAGGTCTCAATCTTCTAACGTGCCCACCGGGGTATGGGGGTATGCCGGACACCATGATTTCCCTCTCGCCTAGTTCGCCTGCCTAACAACTATTCATCATTTCGAATTGGTGGAAATCTATAAGCGACGTTCATGGCAACCCCAAACAAATTGGATCGAACCAATCTGGGTTTGTGGGGATGAATTTCGTCCATCAACACTTGGCGTCCCTCTTCAATGTCCTTGATTGGGATATGAATGACTTCGGCTTGTGGGGTGCGGGAACGAATGAACCGTTCTAAAGTCACTCGCTCTTGTCGTACGTGCTTAGCCATGTAGCCAACCTTTTCTTCAATTTCGTCTGTGGCAATCACTTCGATCTTGAGGTCATGTCCGTTTTGCCAGACTTCACGAATGTCTTGAGGGTCAACATCGCTAGAAAACAAGGCATGAATGTGCTCACGACCAGCAGGAGATATGCCAATGACTGCTACATGCTTCAGGGGCTTTCCCGTCTTTCGTTTATATCGTTCGCTCAAGCGTCGTAGCGCAGCCCGGTACTCCCCTGCTGGGTCGTCACTGCGGTGCTCATCATCAAACGTAAGTGTGACCCATGTGGTGCAATCATTTTCAAGTGCTTCATCTGTTGCGCGTCGTGTTGCACTACGAAGATTTGCTTCCTTGCTTCGGATACCTCTTTCAATCTTTTCTTCATCGGTTGCGTTGAGATCAACTGCAGGAAAGTAGTTACTTCGCTCACGGTAGATGGTGGCTCGACCTGCATTCTTGGATATTTTTAATATTAGTGATTGTCTTGAGTAGGGCCCAACACCTGCGTATGAATCAAACTCCAGAGGTTCAGGTTGCATGTCATCTGTAGATGACTCATGCTGATCTGCTTCATCATCATTGATGTGTTCAGACACGTTGTAAGTGGACTCATAACCAAGAAGGAGAGCTTCAGCATCTTGATGGTCGTTGGTCGGTATGTCGTGAGTGAGGTTACGCCGTACATGTCCATCGACATTTAGAAGGTTCGCCGTGGAGAACCGAGTGTCTCCACGGCGAACGCCTTCCAGCAGCTCAGCCCACTCATCTTCAAGTGGTTCAGCCATGTTTGTCTACCCGTTGTTGGTTGGTAGCGCCGTACCCATTAATTTAAGGTAGAGGGGTTTGGCGAGGACACGTCTGCGGCCTTTGATCATTACTGTTTCAAAGAAGTCGCCGGTTTTGGCAACTACGTACGCTGTTGATCTGCCAATGTTGGCTACATGTGCAGCCTCGTTGACAGAAATTGTTGTGCACTGCGGTAGTTCCTC
>Ga0209702_10009481_pt1 | contig 10839 bp, 18 predicted proteins | sample FRY01_FD_187210 | JGI IMG/M metagenome (GOLD analysis project Ga0209702, IMG submission 187210) | Freshwater microbial communities from Lake Fryxell liftoff mats and glacier meltwater in Antarctica - FRY-01 (SPAdes) (version 2) | ecosystem: Environmental > Aquatic > Freshwater > Ice > Glacier... | reverse complement strand
ATAAAACATACCACATGATACCACATGATATAAACATTAGCCATATTACTGGGGTTCGAATAATGATGCTAGAGATCAGGAATCGTATCGATGAATACGTTGAAATAAATGAATCAACAGTTAAGAGTTTATATCTTAATCTACTGACTGATAATTACGGTACGATAATGATGTATCACGGGGAAGATTTTATAAACCAAATACTCGCTATGTTTGAAGAATGTGAACTGTATGAAACTTGTATATTAATAAGAGATCAGATTATATCTACTAAGCTTATTATAAATTCCACTCCGTAGTTAGTATTATAAAAATAAAGAATTATGAAAGCGATTGAAACAGAAAGGAATTACAAGGAATCGGTAACAATGTTAAAGACTCAGATCAAGTCTATGAAGTCGCTGATTAAATTAGACAAGGCGCAAGCCGAAATTATCAAACCTATTATCGTTGAGAAGAAAACGTTACTAGAATATATTTCAAGGAACAAGATTTGGAATTTTAATTTCAAAGGTGGAGGTTGGAACTCTAACTCCGCTAAGACAATGGAGAAAGCGATTAAGTTGGCTAAGAAGGAATATAACAGAGACGGTAATACCTTTGAATACCGCGTTACAAATTCTGATGGTACTCGTAGTACTAAAATAGGAACCAACAAACCATTAAGAGTAGATCCTAATTCATTCAGGGTTGCAACCGAAGCTGATACTAAATCGTTACTATCAAGCTTCTATTAATTAACTAAATAAAATAATCATGGAAAAGCAAAAACAATTAGAATTATTCAAGCGACCAGTTAACCTAATCGGTGAGGAAGCTTGGATTGTAGCAAAGCAAGTATCTGGTGGAGATTTAGATTATGATACAGCATGTGAAATGGTATTATGTAAAGATACTTTAGATAATGATTTAAGTTACATTGAGGATTTAGTAAATCAACATTCATTCTAACTAAGTTATTAACAATTTAGAACTAAAACACAATGTTGCAGTATTATACTATATAACATTAAACACCAAATTATGAAAGCAATATTAGAATTTGATTTAGATAATATAGAAGATAAAATGGATCATTTAAGATGTGTTCATGCAACCGATATGGCAGGATTTATATGGGAACTTAAACATAACTTCTGGCGTAAATGGAAGCACAATGAGTCGGATTTTACGTTAGATAATTACAAAGAAGCTTTATGCGATCTAATGAACGAACATAATATTGACATTGATAACTTAATAGATTAAAACATAAAACAATGAACGTAAAATTTACAACAAGTAAGGGCGATATGATCGCCGAACTATTTAAAGATGCAACACCTAAGACTGTCGCTAACTTTACACAATTAATATCAGACGGTTTTTATGAAGGGTTAAAATTTCATAGAGTTATTCCAAACTTCATGGTACAGGGAGGATGTCCGCAAGGTACAGGTCAAGGTGGAGCAGAGCATAAAATTATGTGTGAACATCAAGGATCAGCAAAGCAAATGCATACAAGAGGAACATTATCAATGGCTCATGCGGGACCTAATACCGGTAGTTCACAATTCTTTATCTGTCACAGCAGGCAGGGTACTCAACATTTAGATGGGGTTCATACTGCGTTTGGCATAGTAACCAATGGCCTTGACATCTTGGATAGTATTACACAGGGTGACACCTTTAGTATTAGCATTATTAAATAGAAAATTAGACCATGTTAATAATCAAGGGAGACGGTTCAATAGATAAGATGTTAAAGACGTACAAGAATAAGGTTCTAAAAATTCGACTACATACTGAGGTTAAATCTAGAAGACATTTTATAAAACCATCTGAGGTTAGACGGAAGCAAATTCAAGCTGCGATATATAAACAGAAGATTAATAATTCTTGATACTTCAATATTATTTAGAAATTACACTACCAACATAGGTTAATGCACTACAATGTCTAGGATTCCAGTTCGGTGTTGATGTAGTTCCACTGACTACTCCTTTTCCTACTGACCTGCTTGAACCAACCATTACATTACGATTAGGTACTCCTTTGTTTACAGCAGATATGATTGACGAAGAAACTGAAATACTTGCAGCATATGGTTCTACGATATACATATAATCTAGACTATATCCTTTAGACGTTAATGCTTCTGCTATCTGATTTGAATATCTACTCCGTAGTCCCGTTAATTCTACGGCTATGCTCACACAAAGTTCCAGTCCCGCCGGCTACTTAATATTAATATTAATACTAATAGATCTAACCATTATGTTTCTACTAATAATATTAATAAAGAAACTAAAGAATCTTATTATACCTACAATACCTATAACTATCACATTTACCACCTCCTCCAGGTTTACTCCGTAGTCCCCTGTCCCCCTCTTGATATATCCCTCTACTCGACTACCAAATAATTAGTCTTTAATTATACCCAGATGTGCCCAGTCAGCCTGTCCAAGGGCAAGGTCAACAGTTGCGTGGGCTGGGCGTTCACGAAGAGCGAGCGCGGGTACAAATCCGACTGGCGAAAATACGGGAGGTCATCCCCAGCGAGGTGCCCAATAGTGGTCGCATTGTATGATTTGATCCTTATTATATAGATAAATAAGATAAAGGATTCACATGGCCGTGTACAGGGACTACGGAGTCACTTCATAAAAGAACAAACATATATGACTAAAGGAGAAGCATTGGCGGTCTTAGGGTGTAGCTATTCTACATTAAAGAGATACTCAAAGAAAGGATTAATACGAGTGTATAAGTACGAGATGTACGGGAAGCGTGGTAGACATAACTACTGGGAAGAAGATGTCTATGCTATGGTAGGTAAGAAGATGACCAAGGAGCATTGGATCGTCGGATATGTGCGAGTAGGTAAAAGGTTTAAGGAAGATCTTGCTCAGCTACAGAGCCAGAAGAATCTAATGAGGCATTTCTGTACCAAGCGTGGTATCTCTTTGGAGAAAGTATATGAGGATATTGGAGCCAGCACTGATTATTCTGAGTCAGGCCGCCCACAGTTCCATCAATTATTGAGAGATGTTATGGCTGGTAAGGTAGATGCTATCGTCGTAGATACCAAATGTAGATTAACTAGAGTGGCCCTTGAAGTATACCTAGAATTGTTTAAATATCATGGGACAGACCTTGTGATTATGAATCCTGTTTTAATTGATCCTTACTACCTGAGTGAACAATCCGACGATCTTACTAAATTAATCCAGACCGCTGGACTAGATAGAGTATTACCGAGCTAACCAGATCCTTTATCCGATCATGCTTGCTCAAATCCAGAGCGGGATACCCGGGAGAGTCTCGCTCCGAATCAGAGCGAGACTTTAGTTAATCCCAAACATACACAAGATTGGTCTATTCGCTCCGAATCAGAGCGAGACTTTAGTTAATCCCAAACATACACAAGATTGGTCTATTCGCTCCGAATCAGAGCGAGACTTTAGTTAATCCCAAACATACACAAGATTGGTCTATTCGCTCGAATAAATAATAAAAAAATTACATAGTATGAGCGTAATTAAGAATTACAAAGATTGGTCTAGAATCAATGAAGCTGCTGAATCAGGTATATCAGGTATAACTAATTTCAGTAAATATAATAACGATCACGTAATGGCTGCACAGAATGCAATGAAGGCAGATAACATTAAGGTTACAGCAGATGGTCGATGGGGACCTAAAACACAACTAGCAGTTAAAGAATTTCAAACTAAACATAAGCTTACATCAGATGGAATAATAGGGGCTAACACATTAACTGTGTTAAAGTCAACAAATCATAGCCGAAACCATCGAACTATTGAAAAAGATAATGTAGTAACTACTTTGCCATTTAAAACTAAAAAGGAAGGTGACGCATTTCGCCAATGGGTAAATAAGGAATACCCAGAATATGCAAAGAGAGAAGACCTAGACGCAACTGGAAGTTTTAATAATATTCATATAACAAGAGCATGGAAAGCATACGGCTCTAGGTACACCCTAATAACCACTGCAAAATCTAAATATACTTCATTATTAGTATCGGATTCTTTATTAAATAAGAATATCAAATTTGATTTAACAGTAGAAACCACGCCATTTACGTGTACTGAAGAAGGTTGTGCAGAATGGGTATCAAATAGTTTAAAACCACTTGGTGTCATTAGACAAGGTCATGCATGGCATTCAATGCTAGTTCAAGATAATATGCTTGAATTTAGTGCATTAATTAAATTAAGCAGCGACGTTCAATCCAAAATGGCAGCGCTCTTTACTAAATTGAATAAGGCACCAAGGGAAGCATCACAAGAATCTGCCGCTAAAGAAATATTAGCTAGCCTAATTCCTGATCAAAATAAACTAAAGTCAACGCTTAATGTGAACGATATAGTTGGCCTATACTATGCTAGATCTAGTAATTTTACCAAAGCGTTTTTTGAAGGAGGTACTGGATATTATGATATGGGATCAGGGAAGAAAGCAACAAGTGGACCATTCTTCATACGTAAGGATACTAAAGAAGCTTGGAGCCAAGCTGACTTGAATCAGGATATAGAATTTATTCCTGGAAAAACATTACAGGCCGGTGGAGGTTTTGGTACCAATACTCACTTAGGCTTCGTTGGAGCAATAGTAGACGGCGAACCGTTGATATTTCACAATATACATCAGAATGTTCATTCTACTCCATTAAGTAAAATGAAGGATATTAAGATAATGTGGGTAAAAGCCACAGATGGCAGTTTCACAGAAACAACAATAGAAAAGTATCTAAAAAAAGTAAAAGACACAGATGGCAGTTTCACAGAAACAACAATAGAAAAGTATCTAAAAAAAGTAAAAGACATATATGGGAATTTTATCGATGCATAAGTCGCTACAATATATAAAGCCTTTTGAGCAATTCATAAATGAGAGTGAAATTGATCGTTCTCTACCATGCGTCCCAGAATTGTTTAGGCTACCTATGTTAGATATGTTAAATCTCCTCGGACCGAGTCGTAGTTATGCTAGCAAACCTAACATACTGATACTGAAAACAGCACTTGGTGTAATAGGTCGTGAGAGTGATTTTGGACAGAGCGATAGATATAAGTATCTTAATCCATTGAAAGTACTATGGGGATTTGTTGGAGGTCAGACTTCAATCGGCCTAGGACAAATAAAACCGGAATCGCTTGGTAAATCTGGAATAATTGCGATTGTTGATTTGAATACAGCACATGGAGCGCTAAAGGGAGTCTATTCTATACTATTGAAAAATTACGCAATAGCAATAGAAACTGGATATTCTTCAGATGCGCCATCCATTAATTTTAATAGTGGTACTGGAAACGCTGCTTTGGATATTGCAATATCTGCATTTAATATGGGTGCAATTAAGATAGTTAAACATTGCGAAACCGATAACTCTGACCTAAAAAGAAATTGTTCACTTGCAGGTACAAAGACTAAAGATGGACTAACAGTTACCGACAAATACGTTGCAAATTATTTGCCTAATTACAAAACTACACGATGGGACGGAGTTAATATCTCTTCGCATGGATATGTAAAGGAAGTAGCTGAAACGATTAAGAAGATGACTTGCTTTTAATTGAATGATCCAACTATATATGCAACGGGTTCATCAATACCAATCACCCTTTTAATAATTGAAGGAACAGCTTTGATACTGTGCTCATATTTTTCATGAGATATGTAAAGATCAACGGATGATCCACTGTCTAATATAATTGCATCTGTTATTCCAACTGATTGTGCCACATTTGCTATTTCTTTCATAGTAACAAGATTGAATTTATTAGAATGGATAAGAACGATCTCGTTGTTCTTGTTTTTTCCAAGCAATAATCTCATTACTTTCTTATTAGCATGATCTTTAGCTAACATAGTAGTGTTCAATCGATTATTTTTGACTATCCACACTAGACTCTGGGATAAATGGTCGACTTTATTGTTTCTTCCAAATTCAATATTAGGCTTTCCGTTTTTAACAGTGAACGACCCTCCTCCTTTGAATTGAGACTTTATATTTTCTCCATCTATTACTAAACCACCGATTATATCAGCAGATTTGGTGAAGAAATTAGAGTTGACATAAAAGTCATAATCTCGTTCTCCATCTTCGACTACGCCAAACTTAGTGCCCGTGTTGTTAAATGTAATGATATGATATCCAACGTTCGATTTAACTTTAAATGCGTCACATTCATATTCATTAGTTACAACACCAAGAATCAACTGTGTTAATACTAATAATGTAAAAAATATTATTACACTTTTCATATAGCTAATATACTCAAATTTCTAATAAAACAAAAACATTATGGTACTTATTTTCGCAATTATCATAGAGCCAGAATTCTACCTGATTTTTGTGTATTTCCCGATGGGCCCCCGCACCGACGGCATCCGCGAGGCTAATTCTACCCGGCGGGCACGGAGCCAGACTAGGCTTAATCTCGCTCTAACTACCGAGCACAAAAAAGCCTCCGATTAAGGAGGCCTTTTCTATCTTAATTATAATAAACCTCTTTATAGGTTTGAATACTGAGTAAATTCCAGATCATATCCTTCTTTTACTCCTTTAGCGAACAGCTCTCCAGCTGAATACTTAAGTTCATGTTGGTTTGCCAATTGGAATCCCGAGTTGTTTGAACCTAGGAAGGTCATTGAATTGACTACATCCCATATTGACATACTAGTCTTGATGAATTGTTTTTGACGATCTTGTAAAGTGAAAGGATCTTTACCCTTACTTTTAATTCTATTTGCAGTATCTCCGTATCCGTGAAAGAAGTCTCTTGCCATTCCTGCTTGATATTGTTTCTTTAATTCAGGATCTAACTCTTCTATTAATGAATTAGATAGTCCCCATGCTTTTTCAACCTCTCCATAAGAAGCCTTAGTTCCTACTGCCCTTGTTATAGCTGCTTCAAATCCTCCGGGTACGAAGTTTGCTTTCTTCATTTCCTCAATCTTACCAAGAAATAATCTAATATCTTCGGTTGAGGTTCCGCCGAGTCTGAACTTATCTTCAAAGAGCATGTCCGTGTTACTTGTTCCTCCTATCACTCCTGATCCTAAGCTACTCCGTAGTCCATTAGCACATATCAACCTCTGATTATAGGATTCTACTATCGTATCGGTATTAGTCTGTATGATACTAAATCCAAATTTAAAGAACTCGTCTTTACCCGCTTTAGCAAATCCAACCTCTTCCTGATTAAGGAAATTGATTGATGCCTTACAGGTGTTAGGATTAAAATCTACGGTCTCTAATGAAAGTAAAGGATTACCAACTAGTATTCTTTCAGTCACATCGAATAGGGTATCATTAGTAACTCTCTTGTATCTAGCAGGAGAACATATATCTACGATCTCTTTGGTTCCTACGTTCGCAATTAACATTACATCCGAGTTCTTTTTATTCTTAACTGTGTAGTCTTTAAGTCCATTGATTAAAGCTGCAGCTATTGCCGTGTCTCCTTTCTCAATCATGCGTCTGGTTAATGAGGTATTAATTGATAGCATGGATCCAAGCTTACTAAAGAAGCTTTGACTTACTCGTACTTGAACACCATTGACTAAAATCCTACTTCGCCTCAGAGATTCATCATCTACTGATATAGCTGAGATAGGAACTCTCTTTACTGCAGATTCAGCCTGTCCTACCTTTGATCTAATCTCTTTGAATTGATCTTCTGTTACTTCTCTTATTTTCATATTATATATTGTTTAATTAAGTTAATATTATTATACTTCTTTATTTACTCCGTAGTCACATGTTGGACAACATTATCCTCTGACGAATAAATTGGTCCTGTAATAAAGATCTCTTCAAACTTTTTAGATAAATCAATTTGACGTATAGATTCCTTATCTTCGATTTCACGGAGCTCGTTGGTTTCAGTATATCTATTTGCATCGTATACTACATCTCCATTTTCTAATCTAAAATATAATCTCTTACCTACCGAGGATCCTCCTCTTCTATTCTTACTAAACTCTACATATCGCTGTCCGGCATCGTCGAATAATATCTCCATCATTGCTGTAGTTGCATGCTTTAAATATGTAGATCCGACGTACTGACCTCCTTTGGTCATATGTTGAATTGCCCATATTGCGGCTCCATTATTCTCAGCTGCATCAATCATGATATTTGTTAACCATGATTCAGCATGGGTGGACTTCCATCCCTTTACTTCCTTGAGCTTGACTACCACATCTTGGTAAGAATCCAGTAGGATAATATCATAATCCTTATTAAATTCATCTCGTATGACCTGATCAATACTACCATCCTTAACATGGCTCATTAGTAATAATGTAGGAACCTTTCCAATAGCCGGAGTCTTTTTATAATAAAATCCGATATCGTTCTTTGTCATTTCACTAGATACATATAATACTTTTGCATCCGGGTTAACTACTTGTATAGAGGCAAGTGCGTCCAATAGTAATGTTGACTTACCAACTCCGGATTCTCCTATGACAATCGTTACGGTTCCACCATACTGTCCTCCATCCTCTTCGTGATCGGAAAATAATTTATCAATTTCCTTTCCTGTTCTATGTAGACCGAAGTTTGGAAATTCCATATCTTCTACTTTAATAATCTCGGCCACTACTGGTTTTCTAGGCTCGATAGGAGTCACTCCTCTTATCGACGTGGTATCTACATGTCCCTCTGATACTATCTTTTTCATGGTGCCATTAAGACATCCATAAGATATTCCGGGTACCTCTACCTCAAATCTTTTAAATAGGTCTATTACCTTGTAGTTAGGTACGATACCATTAAACGACTCGTTAAACCATTGTCTGACTGCTTGTTCCTTTGGTGAACCTTTCTTTTCTATCATGTTTATAACGTTTTATATGTAATTAAGATATAGTAAATATACAAATAATATTGGGAAACTAATAACATACGCCCAACTTTGTTTGACATTATCGTGGAGCCAACGCCAATGCGAAGCATAGCAATATACCATCGCTCTTACATACGGAGCGAGCTCGGATTTCTACTTCCAGATGTACTCTCGCTCCAGAGAACCAAACACAAAAAACCCCGCCGAAGCAGGGTTCATCTGTTAGTTTGTAAGATAGGTTGGACTCGAACCAACACCCCATTTTTATTAAGTCCGCTAAGACTTTTTATTATGGTTTTTTAAAAAGACTTGTACTTTATCTTTTATTATAGCGTCTACCATTTCCGCCACTATCTCATATTACGTACACCCTTTACTTGTAAATCATAGGGTATGGAATCTAATCCGTAATCAAATGTATAACCTATTGTTTCTACCTCAGCTAATATTTGTTTCAATTCTGCATATCCACATTTGTCTTCATCGAACGTATCTAGTATGTTCTGTATATTAAGTGGAATTAATTCTGGGGTTTCAAATAAGTCGGCCATGATTTTTTATATTAAAGGTTAATAAGTATTACACTAATTCAGCTAATTGATTAGGAGTTTCATGTTTATTATATCCAGCTTTAACTAACCACTCTTTATTGTATGGATACATGTATACATACTCTTCGATATCTCCTTCAAAGAAGGCAGCTACTGAATCGACTGTATCATTAGGACAATCTTCGTCTCTCATTTCTTTATATGACATATCTACTGTGCTTCTATCTCCTTCTTTTATATAGTCTATAACATCCGATACGTCGGATCCATTAGGAAACATATTAAGTAAGTCTGATCCCACTCCTTCAGGATATCCATCCCAGTGGCAATATACTGATAATACTTTTCCATCTTATAATTCTACTGCTATTCTTGATCATGTTGACATGTGTTTTAATTTAAGTGGTTAATAATATATTAATGTAAATATAAGTAAAATACTTGACTATATAAAATTATATAGCAGCTGATTTATAAATTAATAAGGAGAGAAGAATAGTATTCAACATTCCCTTGTTCCTCTGGAAGTTTGCTCGTTAACCAAGCTATTCTATTTCTAGTGAAATTCTTTCTCCTCTTAGTTTCAGCTCCGTTTCCACCTGTAATAGAATGTAAAGTAGATGCTAAAACATTAATTGATGCGCTAATGTATCTTACATTATTAATTGAAATACGTCGAAGCTCCTGTATATCTAACTTATAGTCGAAACTTCTTTTATATTCAGTGTCACGTTCCAATTTAATAATGGCAAGCTTATTTGCTTTGCGTTTATCTAGTATTTTTATTATCCAGTTAATCATATCAGTCCGTTTGTTTTGAGATTAATAATACTTCATTGTATAGTTCGTCTAGTATACATATCTGTCCTCGTAATTCGATGTCTACATCTGAGTAAGCGTGTGATAAATCATTTAGTTCATCGCATAATCCTATTGATTTCTCAGAGATAAGGTTTAATATAGCTTTTACTTTATCATCCATTAGTAAGATGATTTTAATACAAGTCCGAATGCGCTTCCATCTTTGCGATATAATACTTTAACTCTTCCGTCATTATATGCTGCTTGCCATTTCCAATCCCACTTAATATTGTGGCCAACTCTAAATAATGTATCTAGTGCCTCTGGCATATGTGCTTCCCATACTTTAACTTCCGGTACATATTCTGATTCTTGGAATAATTTAGCATTTGGCTTTTTATATACTGTTATTAAAAACACAAATGATATGAATGTTAATACTATTCCTACTTTAATTTTTGTTATATTTCTCATAATCCTAATTTTTATTTGTTAATTCTTCCATTGTGTATTCTACAATTGGTTTTGGTCTGTTGTCTACGATTTCACCATCCGAAGTTTCATAATAGATTTCATTATTATTTTCATCAAATTCTCTTTTCTGCCAAGAACCATATGAA
>Ga0209702_10009480_pt1 | contig 10841 bp, 10 predicted proteins | sample FRY01_FD_187210 | JGI IMG/M metagenome (GOLD analysis project Ga0209702, IMG submission 187210) | Freshwater microbial communities from Lake Fryxell liftoff mats and glacier meltwater in Antarctica - FRY-01 (SPAdes) (version 2) | ecosystem: Environmental > Aquatic > Freshwater > Ice > Glacier... | reverse complement strand
ACATCGGCGACCTCATGGCTCGTTGGACAAACGACCTCTGGCGCAGCACCATGCACCGCGTTGTCAACCCACCAGAGTCGAATGACCCGCAGACCCGCCGCCAGTCAATTGCGTATTTTCATCAACCTAATTGGGAAGCCGAGATCAATTGTCTCGCAGCGGATGAAGTCAGAAAATACGAACCCGTGTTGTCGGGGCCTTACCTTCTGAGCAAATTCAAGTCTACGGTCTAAAATCGGCGCGAATTGATCGCAAGCCGAATTACTTTGTCTCTGGCCGTCTAGGTAAGCTGCGTAATCACTGCGCACCCACACCACAGATTGCTGACTGATGATTAATTACCAATTTTTTCCTAAATCACAAAAACTTCCAGAACACATGTTAAATGTCGTGAATATACTAAAGAACCACGAGAAGACAATTGACTCAAAGCAACGCGTTTTATTTCACGAGCCCGCCAAATGGGTCACCAAACTCCGCCATCTCAACGCCACCACGCAGCCGCCGCTGATGCAGTGCCAAATGGGCACCGGCCATGCTGGTAAGACCGAACGTTACGAACAGTGGCGCGAGGAGATCAAGAAACTCAACTTCGTGATTACTTGTCTGATCGCAAACGCCTAGGGATCAACTCGCTTTCACAAATAGATCGTAACGAAAGTCCAACCTGCCATGGGTTCACTCGACACAAACGGTTTGGAAACTGTCGACGCAGATTTGTCGGCGATCAACAGTGTGGACACACCGAGCCGGCGTGAGGCCATCGCCGAAATCCGCGAACACTACGCCGTTTTTGGCAGCCGTTTGTCCGCCGAGTTGATGACGGTGCTTGATGAGTTGAAGTCCGCGCTCAACTAACTCAGCAATTGCCCAATTACGGGTCAATGTCTATTTAATTCGCGATTCAGGAATACAGAGCTGTAAGCAATCATTAGCTCTTGAATCGGTCGAATTCCCTTGGCAGAAGGGCAAGTATTTGTTCGGCAGTCATACCGTAAAAATCGAAAGTTAAGTCAAACTGCCCCAATACGGTAGTAAACCGCCTAGCTGCACCGTTGGTCTTTGAAGATGCCCCACGCTTGTGCAAACCAGTATTTGAATCAAAATATAATTTTGTGACGGCCTCCATGATGCTCGGAAAACGGATGATGTCTTTGCTTGAAACAATACTTTCAACAATCTCACCGGGGGAAGAAACTTGGGTGCAAAGAACCGACATCGCACGATAAGGATTATCGAGATGCGCCTTGTACACGAAATATGGGCCAGCTAACAAGTGGCGGTAATAGCGTCGAAAGTCAGTGCTTGGAATCCAGCGCTCAATTCCTCCGATTTTGTTTTTTCCACTTTTAAAGAGCTGTTCGTGAAAGACTATTGAGAGCCAAGTCCAAAGACCTTTATCAGTCTCAGGATCAGGCACTTGCATTGAATGAGCTTCAAGCAGGTCAAAAATATAATGTCCACAGTCCATTCTGTTAATAAATTTTCTGCGTTCAACAACGTTATTTGCAGTTAATTTTTCCGTTAACATAGGATTCTGAATCAGTTCTTCAAGATTTATCATATATCCAGCACTGATCATGTTTAATTGTTGTCCAACGAAAATGATGCCCTCTGAGGTGAACCTACGGAGTGGAATTTTTGTCATGTACTTTGAACTCTTCCTAAGTTGAATTGATTTAGAACTAAATGGTTTCTTGCGAATGCTTGCGCCACTTCATGAGCTTTCTCGTCAAGATAATCAGCAAATTCTGCTTCCGACTCAAAATCCTCTATCGAATCCAAGTCGTTTGGATTATGACCAGTTGTAGAAAAAAGATCCATCCACTTTTCCTCTATTGATCCTTCTGTATAGGCGTCATATTTCCCAACCCATTTATAAATCTCATACACTGCTTGCGGGAAAACAAGTGACTGAAACACAGGGCTCTGGCCGACATCTCGCCAATCAACTAAAGCAGTATTGATCAACAGTTCGGGTCCACTTTCACTAATTTCAATTTTCCAAATTCGCTGTCCTAAATCATCGCTTGGCTTTACTTCCAGCAAGGATCTAACGTTTCCATCATCCTCAGTTTTCAAACCGTCAACTTCTGCGAGCAGCTTTCCAGCGATCCCAGGTTCATCAGTGACAATTTTTATCCTGAATCGAATATTCCCTAAGTCCCTCTCATTTAATTCGAAGCTTCGATTAAGGTCAATGCTGCCAACTGTGCCTAATGAATGCCGAACCAATCCGACTCGGCCTGTCTCAATTTCAAACCATACCTGAGATGCAACTGGGAGTGAAAAACGGACAATGTCAAGCTTTATAACCTTGACTTCAGGGAGATCATTTGTTCGAATTATTACAAGTTGTATATCATCACGATTAATTTTTTTTCTCTGGGTGTAATTAAATGTTCGTTTCATACCGCAACTCGAGTAGTTGTTGAAACATCGCGATTTAGATCAAATCCGCGAACATGCATTACGAAGATCGCTGGGTTTTCAATTTGGACCACCAAAACGTTGCCTTCTCTTTTGGTAAGCGAACCTCCAATTACTTCAAGGGGCATTTTTTTGAGATTAAAATCATCAGGCGTCCATTTTCGAAATGCATTTCCCTTTCGTGTGTCATATGCGCATTTACATTCAATAGCGGTTACGTCGTAGCCTTCTTCCGTCAGTGAAATGCTGAATCCATCAACCAAAGCCAGCGTTCGCACTTTGGGTCTTGACTGTGGAAGAAGCGGAATTGGGCGATGACTAGGATCCTCCCCGGTTTTTGGACCTGTAACGGCACCAGTTAAGGGCGTTCGCCCGGCTGCAACGTCTGGGAACCATCCCGCAGCAATTATCCGATCACCTTCTCGGTCAGCACCACGTGCAGATTCGATTATTTTTCTCGGTGCATTCTTTACAAATTCAATCCACTTAGCGGTGTACTTATATTTCTTGCCCAGCTTTTCGCTCCCACTATCCCACGATGTATGAGCTGGACCCTCAGCATCCCCGAGCAGAGTTGCCATAATCCCACTATCGATGAGTGTGATTGAGCGAAGAGAGCTAATCGTTCCACCCCTTACTCCCGAAACTTTAATTCCCTCCCGGATGAACTGAGCCCTAATATTTCCTTGACCGGCTACATAAAGCACATCGAAATGTGACTCCAAGTTATGATCCGACTCGCCATCTGAACCCTTAACTTGTATTTTGACTGGAACGCGAACTATCACTCTTTGATTGCTGTCCAGTCGCTCACGAATAATTGTTGCTTGTTGTTCTGTGATTATTTCATTATTCCATTCTGGAGAAGAACTCACTTGATTGAGTTTTACTACTTGCCCATCTGGAACCCCGTTTGCCCAAACAAACGCATCGAGATTAGCCAAAACTTCATTCTTTTCATCTCGTCCAGCGAAAATTCTTTCTGTTTCTATTCGCAAATTTTGAGAGTTTAGGATGTGAACTATTTTGCTTGATCCAACAAGTTCTACTTCTAGTTGATCTCGTAAAATTACAAGCATGTACTCTTCTATAACGGAACGAAAAAGATCTCCTTCGTTAACATCCTCTATATAAGGAATGACAACCGACAAGCCACTTTCACTTGTCCTTGAAATTTTCCAGTCCGACTTGAACTCATTGATAAACCCATTTGAATCAAAGGGTTCATATACATTTTCACCATTAACCGCGAACCAGCCATCGGGTTCAAATGAATTTCCATTGATTTCATGTCCCTTAATGACTGCCTGACCCATTAACAGTGGCCCCTTAGGATGTGGCCCTTCGTGACGAATAGTCAAAGCAAAGAACGTTTTTGCATTGCTTGATTTTGGAAAGATATACTTACCTATTCCCCACCTTCCTTTGCTGTTACCTGATTTTCCAGATTTTCCTTCAGCACGAAAAAAGTAATAAAAATCATTTTTTTTATTCAATGGCTCAGAGTGAGCTTTTTCATCCCCCATCAGACCAGTAGTGCCGAAGTCCTCAATCACGACAAACTCACATTTCTTTTCTGCCATCTCCGAAATTGCGACTTTAAACTCTGGGTACGCGCCTTTCAGATGATCCCAATACTCCAAAAAATATTTTCCAGCAGTTTTGGCTGAGAGTGCATTTTCTTGTCCGGAAACTGTGACTCGTACCCGTATTTTTTTATCAATGTTGCTATCAAGACTATTTTGGAAAGATTCTCGGATAAGTGCAACAGACATAGTTTTAATATCTTCAGTATTCCAAAATTCTCCTTGAATCGGGTCGCGAGCTTTCGAACGTGGATTCTTGACTTCAAATTTCCAAGTTTTGCTTGTATCAATATTCATGGATAATTCAGTCTTCGAGTTTGAATGCCGAAGCGCTATTTCCTGATGGAGTCCGGAATCGCCGCTTCACATCCGCTACAGCATCATCAAGTGCTTGACTAATTTTTCGAATATCCGCGGAGTTGTAATCGTAATTAGCTTTATTAGACAGATTGCCAATAAGTTTCATATTGAGAATCGCCTTATTCACTCTCTTTTCTGCTAATTCAACAAATTTTGTTCTCTTTAATTCGACCATCAATTTAACATCTCCTCGCTAAATATATATCACTGAATATCGCCTACATATCTTACATATATGTGAACTTATTTGCGATATAGGATCGTAATGTTATTCATATATATCGATTATATGCTCTTTCTAATATCCATAAACCAATAAAGTTAAGGCCTTCAGTACGTTTCTTCCACCAAGCTCGTCCAGAACCTATTGGATGCTCTCCATTGGGAATATTTGCGACTATTACCTTCATACATACCGGAATCAAAATAAACGTTGCCAAGTCGAACCTGTTCGATCCAGTCTTCAAATTCAATTGGACCCCCAAATTGAATACCTACGTACTTCCCGTGCCCACCAGATTCCTGGATGCACTTAAACCATCCGTGTTCCTTAAATTTGTTCTCTAGCTTACTTTTTATTGACTCGCCATGCCACGTCGCCAAAGACACTCCATCATTTTGGAGCGAGATTGGGACCAAATCCGTTTTATTTGACCGTTTGTCATGGCTGAAGTGATATTCACCTCGCACAGTTCCGTCAACATCCACGGTAAGTACTTGCCCGTATTTATTAATGTGGTTTATTTTTGGACACACTGATCCAGACCATGAATGTCGATTATTTTTCTCAGGATTTGGAGTTCCAAAGGTTCTAAGGAAAGTGGCTCGATTAAGTTGTGCACTTTTACATTTTGCACATTCTGCTGCTTTTATTCGATTATTCTCGCAATTCTCATGGCTAAAAAATATGTACTCGTCAGCCGACCAATCCCCAAACGTGGTCACTCCCGTTCCAGTGTCATCCTTGAGTTCGAAACCATCTAAATCCGGAGCATTCTTGGCATCGGCGATTAACCCAAATTGCTCTTGCAGCCAATGCCCTTCCCAGCCGTCGTGTTTCAACTTTCCTTTGGGCAGCACGGGCTCGTGTCCTCGGATTGAATCATCAAATATTTTCTTTATTCTTGTTTTAACTTCAATTCGGAATTTATCGTTTTGCCAATCGGTGGAAGCCATCTGTGATTACTATCACAAATCAGCGCTGTCAACATCCAGAGGCATTCTCGGAATTCAACGACATCATCCATCACTGTCTTAAGTCAGGATTTTGGGAATAATCTGACCATTTCTCGCGCAATTGCCGAAATCACATTTACTGCAACCGAATTTCCAAACTGCTTATAAGCCTGTGTATCAGACACTGGAATCACAAAAGTTTCTGGGAATCCTTGCAACCGAGCCGCTTCACGTGGAGTGATCTTGCGGGGATTACCGCTGCCAGCAATCAGAATTTCAGAACCGTCTTTGTAATAACGTGCCGAAATAGTACTTGTTCGTGGTGACTCCGAGTCAAAGAGACTGTAACCGAAGCCATTTCCCCGTTCTCGGTGTTCTCGCAACCGCCGTTTATGTCCCGACCAAAGCTTATTTGAGAGTACATATTTTGGGTCTACCTTTTTTTCGAGAATGTCTCCAACTTTTACTAACGTCTTTGGTGCCTTAGGAAAATTAAACTGTTTTTTTCCAATCTTTCTTCTATTTACACCAACTATAAAAATACGCTCCCGATTTTGTGGTAGTCCAAAATCGGAAGCATTCAAAACCTGGCAGTAAGTCTCATATCCAAGCTCATCAAGTACCGAAATTACGGTTGCAAAAGTTTTTCCTTTGTCATGTGACTTAAATCCTTTAACATTTTCGAGCAAAACAAGAGATGGCTTCCGATCACTAATTATTCGTGCGACGTCGAAGAAGAGCGTTCCCCTTGTATCCATGAATCCTTTCTTTAATCCAGCATGGGAGAATGGTTGGCAAGGGAATCCGGCAAGAAGAATATCGTGACGTGGGATATCTTTCGACGGAATTTTTGTGATATCCCCATTGGGTTTGTCACCAAAATTTGCTTCATAGGTTTGTTGGGCAAATTTGTCCCATTCACTGGAGAATACGCATCTCCCACCACGAGACTCAAAAGCTTGACGCATCCCGCCAATTCCAGCGAATAGGTCGATAAATGTGAATTTAGGTGGTTTTGCCATGTCGATCGCTCCATCCGATCTTAGTTTCAAGGTGTCGCGAGGATTGCGTATAGGGTCACTTCAAATTTCAATGCCCTAACCATGATCACTGGAAACTAGCTACTTACTCAATGCCCCGTTAGAAGTTAGTCAGAATCAAATTGATTAAAAAAACTGGGGTCAAAAATCGGAGAGACTTGGTGTTCGACCCCAAGCTTTAGTTCGAACAATAATTCACAGAGCTGATCGCCATCAATAAGGTCGACTCGAGGAGCACCATCGCGAGTAGCTTCTGTTTGCGAATCTCGCGTGAATGTACCAGTGGTAATTAGAACCCCGCGTTCTCCTCTTCCTTGCATAGCACCTCTAAAGTCTCGAATTGCACCAGCGCCAACAGAACCCCTGTACCGCTTGCACTGAAAGTAGACAACGAAGCTGATTAGCGACGGCTTGTAAATTCCGATTCCGTCAATGCCGCCATCTCCGGACTTTCCTATTACTTCTACATTTACGAATCCAGATTCCCGAAGAAGTCTCTGTGATAATTTTTCAAATCCATGTGGAGAGAGTTTCAAAAGCTGCTCAATTAGATCGACCTTCCACCTTGATTCATTGAGATCATTACTGGTTTCAATATCACTACCAATTGATTTTTTGACAGCGGGCCCGTCGCTCCAATCTTCTCTTCGTCTTTTTATTAGGGGTTCAATTTCACTCTCTGATATTTCGGAACCGACACTTGTAAGTGTCCAAACACCGCGCGAACTATTCTCAATACACCCAATTGCCTTTAGGTAAGTTCGCGCCCAAGCGAGTCTGTACTGAAGCTCTGACTGAACTTCGGTGTGCATGACGTTTACTACGTCATCTGTAAGTTCTAGAAATGTAGGAATCATATTATCCAATTCTGTCTTATGCGCCGACCCTCCGAGCTTTCGGAGCACACAGATAACTGGATACATGAGGTAAATCTGACCGGGTACAACTGGCTGGCTCATTATGCCCCCTTAAATCTATTGAGTGCGATGCGAACATCGATTGCGGCTCAACTCGTAAATTACACTAGTCCTTGCTGATGGCGCCGCTATAAAGGTTTGGTTCTGAAATAATATACGCACCTAAAGAACAGAAAATTCTAGTTAACGGATGGCGCTGGTCAGTCCGCCGCCAAATACTCGATATCCCTGATTGTGGAGTTTGAATGAAATATCAGCCTCTAAATTGAGTGCCGCTTTCTCAGTGAATACTTTCTTTTTCGGAGAATGAGATTCGTTAATCCCCTTGCCCCTCTCATCGACAACGCCCGAGGAAAGGTTCCTTTTAAATTTTTCCGCGTGTTTTAGCTTGTCGTACCTCTGCTCGGGCGTAATGGATGATTGACCTACGTAAACCGCCCTCTTTTTTCTTCCCACGTTGAGAATTGTTGTTTTATTTTCGGTATCCGAGTCTATGACATAGACAGAAAACACGTTGGCGTCCCGATTTACTGCATAGCCGAGATCTCGAAGTGGATGTATTACTTCTTTCAATCTTCGCTGAACCACTTTCAAGGATCTGGTCAGCTTGAAGTTTGAAACGAGTTTTGGTATGAGACCAACAGCCCCATTGCCAATCCGCTCCGGACCCTTGCCTGACTTTAAATAAGCGAGTAAGTCTTCGGGTGGCTTACCCGTGTACGTGACGTAGGGATGCGGCTTATTGGAACACTTTTCAAGGGTGTTATCAAGTTCAATAACTACTACGTGTTTGACATAGCCCATGTTTGATGCTCCTATGGTTGCAAGAATTTGGTGAGTTTCCTCTCAGAAATAGGTTGCTTAAATACCCTTGAGTCCTGTGATATTTCAATAACTTCATTAAAGAAAGCATCATGTGCGCCGTTTGAAGGATCCTCAGACGTGCCACCAACATAAACAAGGACGAATCGAGCTGCGCGACCATCCTTCTTGGGTCGCAATACGCGGCCCATTCTTTGAATCATCTGTCGACGAGTCTTTGTTGCTGAAACAATGATCGCAAGGTCTGCTTCAGGCACATCAATGCCCTCATCCAACACTCGGGCGGCCACAATCACTTTGCACGAACCGGTTTCAAAGCTGTGCAATGCAGCAATTCGCTCGGACGTAGACAATCCGGAATGGAGTTGCTCTGTCTTGACTCCATGCCGATTTAGCAGCGCGTGAATCGCGCCCACACCACTAATGGTCTCCGTAAACACAATCGCCCTATTGGACGCCTTCATTGCCGGAACAAGTGACCCTAATACTGAATATTTTTGAGGTGTGTTGGCTAGCAACTTACGACGCTTGTTTACCGACGACATATACCTTTTTGCTGCAATACCCTCACTTCGATCGCCAAACATCGCTAGGCGAGCAACTGCCTCCATAAACTTCGCATATGGCTCCAGTGGAATCCCAAATCGTCGCTGCAGCTCAGATCGAGATTCGCGTATAGCAATTGACAAGCTATCAAAGTCGCGTTGTTCTGGCCCTGAAAGTTCTACTTCAATTTGAGCAACTTTGACGTTGGAGATGTATCCCCCAGCCATTGCATCCTCATACCCAAGGGTGTAGACAACGTCACCAAAATATGGTGCCAGAATTGTTTCGTGCGCTCCGTCTGCGCGTTCCCACGTTGCGCTTAACCCAAGTCGATTTACGAAATGTTCCTCTAAGGCAAACTGGAATTTGTCAGCACCAAGACGGTGACATTCATCAGCAATCAATAGACCTAGCTCGCCATCGTTTAGTCCAAGTTCGTGCTGACTAGCCGAATTTACAATTGCGATCAGGATGTCATTTTCGATGAGTGAATCAGAATGACCGTTACCAAGCAGACCAATGTCGGCTAATCCGAAAAACAGATTGATTTCACGATCCCATTGTCGTTGAAGCTCTCGGGAAGGAACGATTATCGCAACTTTGCCCCCGTGGTTGAGCTCGCGGGCTATCGCAGCCATAGCTAAGCGGGTCTTGCCTGTCCCTGTCACGGCTTCAACTATTCCTGTGCAATTGTTCTTTTCCCAAGCCTCTAGGGCCGCTTCTTGCCAAGCACGAAGGTTTCCTACTTCATACCTATATCCAGGTGTTGTTGGATGACTTAACGAGTGATCTTCTTGGACTGGTTCAACTGGCGATGTCCCTACAGCAATCGTGCTTCGGGAGAGCTCCCACTGCGGTCGAGGAGAATCATCTTTTGTGAACCGCTTCGCTTTATCCAGATACATAACTGAGTTAACTGTCGATTTGTCGACACCCGGAATTGCGAGCTCAGTTGCTAACTGCTTTGCGGTTTGGAGCGGTGTTAGCGCCAGCAACTCAATAAGTTTCAATGCAATATCTTCCCGATTTACGTCGTTCATAATCCTCCGACTTTGAGTTTCTTGATTCCGACGTTTTGCAAACCATACAACAACTGTGTCTATAGTGCCCGATTTGGAATCCGCATCCGAGGAAAGACGCTACGAAAAAGAACTACCTCCAAAAAGAAATAGCACTTGGGGGTTACCCCCTATTCGGTTCTACCGTAACTGTCCATGTTGGGCTGAGTGAAAAGCCGCTCTGCTATAACAGATCGGCACGTAGCACTAAAGTCATCGAAATGGAACGAATCGGAAGATCCAATCCAAAGGAGAAGAAGTAGCGACCTGGAAACACGTGTACTGGCGCCAACCTTGGTGCATTTAGTGCCAGCCCGGCCGCACTCGCTTCCCCGCTACTGATGGCACCTAAAAGCAATGCCGAAACCAGTGAACCAAATGTCAACTTGCGCAAGTGTGTACGAGACGTCATACACAAATGGCAATGCATGCAGATTTACACCTGATCTGGTGTTAGGCCGCTTGACCAACGAGCATTGCGCGGATGCCGAGCCCCATGATGAACAAGCCACCAAAGCCGTACAGCAAGTACACGCGGCTTTTGAGTCGTACCCGGTACGAATAAATATTGGCAATGGCAATGCTTGCTAGGAAACCATAAAACGTGTGGAATGTAGGGAACACTGCCTTGTCGCGGTTCACCATAATGACACCAAGAATTACCTGAATGAACACAGTGAACTGGGCAACGCCTGTGTACCACCACAATGCGCTGGTGCGCAGGGCTTGAATTTTGTTTGCAGTCAGCCCCCAAATGCCGGCAAGGGCGTCGCCGATTACGATCACCCAAGTCGCGATAGACGACTCGATGATGCTCGCACCTGATGACTCGTCCAAACTTGGCGCAATTCGAGAGGAAATTGGTATCGGCTAGTTAATCCACGGATGTGCAATAACCTAAACCCC
>Ga0209702_10009477_pt1 | contig 10843 bp, 22 predicted proteins | sample FRY01_FD_187210 | JGI IMG/M metagenome (GOLD analysis project Ga0209702, IMG submission 187210) | Freshwater microbial communities from Lake Fryxell liftoff mats and glacier meltwater in Antarctica - FRY-01 (SPAdes) (version 2) | ecosystem: Environmental > Aquatic > Freshwater > Ice > Glacier... | reverse complement strand
ACCTACTTAACGAGATGGATGTTATTAGAGGAACAGATATTATTGAACAAAGGTTTGAGGAAGTTTATTACAGGATGAAACTGGAAATACCAAAAAATTTAGAAGTAGAAGGTTATAATTTAATTTAATATATAACTAATGTTATCCTATAAAAAGTTCTTTGAATCCAAACAGGAAATAGATTCCATCTGTAGAAAATATTCCAAATAATATTGACCCTGTGGAATGGTTGAGATTTTCTACATAAATCATTCCCCGAGTGTTTTTTACAATAAAATATAATTAGTAAACTTTGATATATCCTGTGTTTATTCCCAGTGAATCACCCACTTGATATTCTAAATTGTGATCTTTAACAGATTCTATAACAATATCTTTCATTCTATCAGAATATCCAGTTACTATCTCAACAGGAAGTCTATCTAAATTTTCATATAAGAAAGAATCAACAGCGTGTGATACCTCCGAATGTCTGGATCCGTGTAGATCTAACTTATTCATTTCTTATTTGTTTTTCGATAATATATTGTGAGTAGGTCAGTTCTCGCATATCACCGTCATACTTGTCCGATACTTTCTAGATATTCTAAATATCCCCTCTTTGAATCCAGTTTCATTAGTTGCTCGGTCATTTTTTGTTGAAATTCAGGTATCGATAGTCTTTTCTTTTTAAAAAGTGTCATTAGAATTTCCATAGTTTTTTCGGACTCAAATACTTGCTTCATGTCCATTTTCACGTTTTTTTCCCCTTTATCTTCCATTTTTAGTTAATTTTATTAAGAGCCATTTGACTTAGCTCACTCTTCATATATTTATATGATCATTCAAAGAAAACACAGAAGTCTTTAGCTTCTGTGATGAATTTGTTAATTATTTTAGTAAAAATATATAAAAAGTTTTAAAAATACCAAAAGGGAGATTAATAATTTAATATATAGACCATCGATTACAGACGTGGAGATGAAATAAGACCAACCTTGGTTGGCACAATCGGTGAAACGTCCAAAAAGAAGGAGCCTGGTCTCCAAACAACCAAATGAGATATGTTGATGGGTCCGATGGTGTAAACTTATCTATTTTTACAAATATAATGATTGTGGATCACTTTGACAAACCTCTAGGGGGAACCGAGATTATGTATAATGAATTGATGAGGAGACTTCCTGATAGATATAAGGAAGAATTTTCAATATTTAATTATCCAAATGGTGCAGATTTTATTAAAAAGAAAATATATTGGAACCAATTATCATATGACCAAGATGCTATCCAATTTCTAAAGGAGAAACAGAATATTGATAATATTGATCACTTTGTCTTCGTTAGTAACTGGCAAGCTGAGAAATTTAGGCAGATATACAATATTCCTGGTGAAAAAACATCTGTTATTAAAAATGCACACTTGGGCATTTCTGGAGAATCAAATGTTAAACTAAGAAAAAGTGATAGAATAATAAAAGTCTGCTACACATCAACACCATGGAGGGGACTCGATGTTCTTTTAAAGGCTTGGGAAATGATAAAACCTATTAATTGTGAGCTTCATGTATTTTCATCATGTAAAATATATGGGAAAGATTTTGCACAAGAAGACTCTAAGTATGAATTCTTATATGATTGGTGTGAAAGATTGCCAAATGTTATTTACCATGGTTCGATTCCAAATAATCAATTAAGGGGAAAACTAACCGAATTTGAAATACTTGCCTACCCAAATACTTTTGAAGAGACATCATGTATTTCCGTTATTGAGGCTATTTCAGCCGGACTCAGAGTGGTCACAACTTCACTCGGAGCATTACCAGAAACAACAGAGGGTAATGCCACAATTTATCCTTATGTGGATGACCGAAATAAGCATTCAGAAGTGTTTGCAGAGGTTCTGGGTGAGGAAATAGATAAAGTTAGACATGGGTATTATAGAGAAGAGATATCTAACCAGAGGTTATACTACAGAAAGAACTGGTCATGGGACGAGAGAATAAATGATTGGATTAGATTATTAAATAAACTAAGTGATGATAAACTAAACCTAGTATCTAATTATTTTGAACCAAAAGCAATACTCGACATTGGATCTAATGTTGGACAATTTTATATGCAATCCAATTCTATATACCCAGATGCTTATTACTATTTAATAGAAGGCAATGATAATTGTGAAGAAGATATAAAAAAATTAGGAGTTGATTATAAAATTTCACTATTAAGTGATGTGGAAAAGGATGTTGATTTCCACATAAGCAAAAACGATAAGAAAGCAACTGGTAATTCAATTTATATTGAGGACACATCATTTTATGATGAAACAAATGGTGATATAGTGTCTAAGAAAACAGAGACTCTTGATAATATATTCAAAGATCATAGGTGGGAATTTGATTTAATAAAGATAGACACACAAGGATCTGAGATTGATATAATTAACGGTGGATCTAAATTAGTTAGAAAAGCAAAGGGTTTAATACTGGAAGTCTCACATAAAGAATATAATAAAGGATCTATGTTGTACCGTGAAGTAATTTACAATCTTAGTAAAATTGGATTCATAAAAGCTGAAATTTTGGATAAGATATATCACCCAATAACTAAAGAACATATACAAGATGATATACTATTCATAAATAAAAAATTAATAAAAAATGGAAAATATAGTATTTCAAATTGAAGGGGGAATTGGTAAGAATGTTATGGCAACAGCAGTTGTTAGAGCCATTCATAACAAATACCAAAATTCAAAAATAATTATAATGACCGCTCACCCAGATATCTGGTTATGTAATCCGAGGGTTGAAAGGGTTTTAGAATTTGGTAAAACTCCTTACTTCTATAAAGATTACATACTTAACAAGGATGTGAAATTGTGTATCCAGGACCCATATAGACATGAAGACTATATACTTAAGAGGAAGCATTTAACTCAAGTGTGGTGTGAACTATGTGGGGTTGAGTGGGATGGTGAAAGACCAGAACTATACTTCACAAATCTTGAATTTGATTTCTTAACAACGATTATTAATAAAGATAGTCGCCCAATTTTTATGATACAACCGTTCGGTGGTGCACAAGGACAAGGACATAAGTATTCTTGGGCTAGAGATCTCCCACCATCAGTAGCTCAAGAAGTTGTTAATGACATGGTTAAAGACCATCGTGTAATACAGGTTAGAAGAGAAGACCAATTAGCACTCCAAGGTGTTGAATATTTATCATTGAATCCTCGACAATTAGCACTTACTTTAATGTTATCAGATAAAAGGTTGTTTATTGACTCATTTATGCAGCACTGTGCTGCGGCGCTTGGATTAGAATCGGTTGTTACATGGGTGGCTAATCAACCTGAAATGCTTGGATATCAGGTGCATCAAAATATTACAAGCTCTTCCGTTGAAGCGGGTGAGATGAGAAATTCATTTTATGATCCATTTGATATACTTGGAGATCCAATCCAATTAGCATCACAACCAAACACATTATTTGATTCAAAAGAAATAATAATTGCTATAAGAACGTGTAAGTCAACAGAATCTAAAACGGAATACTTAATGCCAGAATTTTTAATGACCGATGAAAAATAATATACAAATATGCTTCCCTAATGATGATTTAATAGATGTTAATATGGAATCCTTTGCTAAGAACATAAAAGAAATAGAATCTAATAAGGAATTTTCTGATGTTGTATTAGCTTGTGTTGGTAAAACATATATGAAATTTAAAACCGATGATTTTAAAAGGTTAAAACGACACGTTAGATTAAAAAATATAATAAAAGAATGAAGGAGGTTGTAGTAATATCTCTGTTAACATATAGCGACTCTGTTAATGTGAGTTTTCTTTGGTGGTTAGATAGTATCCGATTGTTAAATAATGATCCTAATCACCCAAGGCAATATGAAATAATGTATGTTCCTGGATACAGACCAGTTGCTTTTGCTAGAAATATGGCGGTTAAAGAATTTCTAAAGCACCCGACAGCAACAAAGATGTGGTTTATTGATGATGATCTTGTTCCAACTGAAAACTCACTTAAGATATTCGAATCATCTGCTGATATTGTTTCTGGATTATATTACTTGTTACTAATGGATAATGGAGTTCCAAAAGTTTCTTCATCAATATACACAAAAGTTGGTAGCGGTTTCGACCAAATTGATATTAAAAATAGGCTATTAGGACAAGATATAGTTCCAATAGATGCTGCTGGGACCGGAACATTATTAATAAGTCGTAAAATATTTGATGATAATAGGATGAAATTATCTGGTGATTATTTAACAGCGGAGGGAGAACCAACAACACTTACAGAGGATGAGGCTATTCCATACTTCAGAACATTATTCAAAGCAAATGGATGTGAAGAGCGTTCAGAAGATATTGACTTTGTATGGAGGTGTAAGCAATTGGGTTATAGGTGTGAGGCTGTATTAGATGCTAGATTCCTACATAAGAAAGAAATATTAATTGATTGGTTTATTTAAAATGCCTATCCGCTATTTTATTTAATATATAGTTAATGATGAGTAATATAAAAACATTTGGAGGATTTGAATCAGTAAATGAGTCTTTAGACAAAGACATGGATCTTCAAGATATTTTAAATATTCTTAGAGATAAGGGTTTAGAAGTGATTAAGTATGATAATCAGACATATTTTCTAAGTGATGACGGGAAAAATGCTAAGAGCCATAGTAGATATGTGGTTAAAAAATATCGCATACCTGATCAAACAAGTGCCGAAAAGGCAAAAGAAATGGCCAATTCAGAAGATCACATTTCCGATGAAGAATTATTAGAAATAATTGATAATATTAAAGGAAGATTGGCTAACTTAGAATCATACAACTTTGAGGTGATGGTATTATATGTTGATATGAAATCAAACCAAAATCCATATGCTCCGACCACCCTTCTACCAGCAACTATATCAAAGACGCATGATATTAAGAAGAAATCGGAAATTGATATAAATAGATTCTGTATATACTTTGTATAAAAAAGCGATGAAAATAGATAAATGGTCAATAATGAAGTTACTACAAGAAAGGGGATGTATTTCATTTGGCGAGCATAATTATAAAGAAATGTCTGTTACATTAGAGGTTGGAGGTTTTGATTCATTTAGTATTCAAAGTAAAGAGGACGATCTCGTTGTTGAGGTGTGTGATGAAAATGAATTTGAAGGTTTTGAAAGAATTTCTTTTCTAGAGTATCTTAAAAAATCCAGGGAATTAAAGATTGATCATATATTAGGTTATATATAATTAGATATGAGAAAGTATAGTAGAGCATTTAATAAAGAATTGCAGTTACGCACATCCGAAATTCCTGAGGGTGAGTGGGATCATATAACTAGATATGATTATGATTTCTATGAAGATCATAGCTGGCAATTAAAGCGTAGCTATTGGGGTGATGCGATTTATGAAGATAATGAAGAAATTAATTATTTATCAAATGTTATAGTTAGTAGAAGCTTTATCAGGAAAGATATGGTTGCTTATGTTAATAAATCAAGAGGATTACCATATCTAACTATTTCACAATTATACCCAATTAAATACTATAAGGTAGACATGGAATCATTTTACACAATGCCTATTAGAAGGAGCAGGAGGATTGATAAAATATTATCTGGTAATGAGACTGATTTTATAACTACTATTGAGGATTACTTTCCGAAGTCGTGAAACCTTTTAACCCCACTTATATCAAAGACATCTCTTCTAAAGGTTTTATAAAATCTATTGCCCAATTTGTACCAACATTACTAGATATCTGTAAGTAGAAGGTTATAATTTAATTTAATATATAACTCATGTTATCCTATAAAAAGTTCTTTGAATCCAAACAGGAAATAGATTCCATCTGTAGAGAATATGGAATCCAAGACTATACAATAAATCCTGATGAATCCATAGATGTTGAGGGAGATGTTGATTTATCTAGTAGAGGATTAAAAAGGATTCCCCTGAAATTCCGAAACGTCCGTGGTGATTTTTCATGTGATAATAATAAATTAACTTCTCTAGAAGGGTGTCCACAAAGTGTTGGCGGTAGTTTTTACTGTTATGATAATCAATTAACTTCTCTAGAAGGGTGTCCACAAAGTGTTGGCGGTAGTTTTTACTGTGCTAGTAATCAATTAACAGATTTTAATGGATTCCCGGAATATTGGACAGGCATTGTATCATTTACTGAAAATCCGGTTCAAAAGATCCTTGATAGGTTTAAAAGGGATCTATGGTGTAGAGTGATTGACCTACTTAACGAGATGGATGTTATTAGAGGAACAGATATTATTGAACAAAGGTTTGAGGAAGTTTATTACAGGATGAAACTGGAAATACCAAAAAATTTAGAAGTAGAAGGTTATAATTTAATTTAATATATAACTCATGTTATCCTATAAAAAATTCTTTGAATCCAAACAGGAAGTAGATTCCATCTGTAGAAAATATAGAATCCAAAACTATACAATAAATCCTGATAAATCGATAGATGTTAGGGACATAAATGCAAGTAAAAACATTCTAAAAGAAGGTTTAAAAATATTTGGGCAGGGACTGTCCAATACAAAGGTGGAGAGAAAATAAGACTTTAGTGATAAAGCACACTCTATGAAACCTGAAACACATTAGTCTTTAGCTAATGTGTAGTTCATTCTTCAATATATTCATCAACATCTACTTGGTAGAAGTCTTCAAGTGCTTTTTTTATATTAGATTTATTATCACCGCCAAATTTAGCCACTAGTGAATTATATATATCACCAATATAACTAACAGTTCCGGTGCTACTAAGATCGCCATCAATTTTTTCAATATCTTTTAATATATCCCCCTCAAATGATTCTTCAATCTTTTTAACAGCAAATTTACCAATTTTTGGATTTGTTTCTAAATCCCTGGCATCAGATACTTCACTTGGGCTACCTTTCTTACGTTTATTTTTCTTATAAATCTCACCTAGTGGAAATCCTATATCACCACTACCATCGGTGCCAAAAGTTCCTGGTAATGATCCTGGATTAGCAGATACTAAATTCCCTAAACCAGCAGTTGTTGCATTTGCAAGAGCATCTTCAAATGTTTTATATCTAACTAAATATTTCATTTCTTCTTACTCTTTTTATTTCCAGTGAATGGATCTGTTAAATTTTTGAAGTTCCATCCAGGTATGAAGGATTTATTACTCTTCTCAAAATCACTATAAGATTCGACACCACTATCAATAGGGTTTCTAATATAGTGAAGATTCTCACCCTCATCGTTCATATCAGAAATTCTATCACCAATATCAGTACTTTTAGATAATTTCCTCACCATCTTCATCTGCTCTATCGACTTATCACTCGGCAAAGATTCTATTAATGATTCAAAATCCATTAGGTGTTTCATAGAGTATATATCTATTAAATAATATTAAAATCTAATTATAACACCATTTTCATCCTTATCTTCCTCAGGAATCTCATCTGGTATTGGTGGTGTCACTTCCTCTGTGGCTAATTTCTTATCACGATATCCCTGGAAGGTATTATATCCACCATAGGTCAACCACAAACCAATCAATTCCACCAATTCTAAAGATTCAATCTCTTTTATATTCAAAGAAATGTAAGTAATAGTGATAGAAATAAGAGTGGTAAAGATTATAAACCTTTCAATCTTCTTAGAGCTGAATAGTGATTTCTCTGTTGTAAAGGTTAGAATCAATTCATGGAAATAGAAATCGAATGTTGAATTACCAGTGAATTTAGATGGTGTTCCGTCACCATCATGCCAACTTCCCTTTGATTTATTACCTTTCGGTTGTGGTTTCCCTCTCATAAATATATATATTATTATCAAAATATCAAATTTTGAAATCTATATATATGGTGGATTATATTACCTGAGGCTGTTAGATAGAGTGTGAATTTGATTCAATTATTAATCTTACTCTATCTATATGTGTTTCCTTATCGAGGAATTTAAATGGTATTTTTGAATTACTACAAAGAGCTTTATTGAAAAACTCAACAGACAACCCATGAGACTCATCTAAAATTAGTATATTAATAGAATGAGTACCTCTCGTCTTCATTTATACAATATATTGATACTGGGTATATCTTGACACCATCAGATTCATCTATTATGAATCTTAGACTCCCATCAATCAATTCTTCATTTGTAACCTTTATTGTGGCATTATTTAACCCATTAACAACTGTGTACATAAAATCATCATCAGGAGTTATTTGAATATAGTTTTTTTGACCGAATAATTTACCCATTTGTCCTTTTTTAAAGTATGCTTTCTGTATAAGTTCTTCGAGAGCATCTTTATTGATATATTCTACTTTAAGTTCACTTTTCATTTTTATGTGATTTGGTTTATATGATCATTCAAAGAAAACACAGAAGTCTTTAGCTTCTGTGATGAATTTGTTAATTATTTTAGTAAAAATATATAAAAAGTTTTAAAAATACCAAAAGGGAGATTAATAATTATGCTAAATTACACAATGCTTCAACTTCATCCTTTGACCAACTATCCTTAATAGGATGAATTGCAATTTCATTGTGTAAGTTTACTTTAAGAAATGTTGATGGTGTTGTTCCTGATGAATATTCAAGAATAATATCTATTTCATACTCAACATTAACTTCATTAATACCACCTAGTTTACAATATTTCTCAATAAATGATTTACTAGGATGTGGTAAACCAAGAGATTTATCAGTTGTGTTTACCCCAACTGTATTTTCTTGAGTCATTAATGAACATATCTCCTTCAGATACTTGATTAATTTGATTCTTTGCAGGTAACATAATTACCTCTGTTCTTCTAACTTCCATTTGTTTAGTTTAATTTTCCAACTCCTCATCTTTTTCTAGATACTCTGACTTCTTTCTTTCACTGTCTGATGCCAATAAAGCTATTTTAGCCCTATACTTAAGCTCTTCACCAACCATTTCATCAGTTACTTCACACATTTCAATGTCTCTTTTCTCTGCGATGCACATCGCCATTTCTTTCATCCGTGACATTTTGTTTGTTTTTTTGTTTGTTGTTATTAAATAGTCTTGTTAATCAATTCTACGAATACTTTATCCATATCAGAGGTAGTTTCAACTAAGAAACCTTCGATCCTAACTTCTTTTATAGTGATATCAACATTATTTATTTCCACAAATGAATATGCTGGTGTCATCCAATCACCAGAATCAGTTATTGTGCACCCGTCAACACAAATGATATAAATAACATCCATTTTCATTCCATTGTTATCAAATATTAAAATTTGGTCTTCCTTATAGAAATGTCCACCTTGCTCAGAAATCTCACTTTCGAATTGATCACTTGGTGTGTAATCTCCGTCAATTAATTTAGATGTAGAAGTGTTGAGTGTGATTGTCATGGTTTCAGTTTGTGTTTGTTTGTTCAACAAATATAAGGATTAATTCTACTACCACACAAGTAAAACTTATATGGTTAGTAGAATTAATCCTAGTAATATTGAACCACCCAATGTGAATATCCATGCACACTTTCCTACTTGGTTAAGTGTGTAAAGTATTTGTGAATTATCACAAACTCTGTCATATGACTCACCAGTTAAATAAGCCCATAGAAATGTAGCTGGCACAATTGCAAGTCCTAAAAATAATATGATTACAGCGAATATGCTTCCGAAGAAAAATAACAATCCCCCAAGTGTAGCTATTAGTCCGCCTATTGATTTTCCGATGTCTTCCATGATTGTTGTTTGTTTTTATTTGTTCACTAATATACGGATTCTTATCTAGGAATCCTAATTATTACCAAGTTGTTCCAAGACAAATGTAACCGTTTCCAACTCCCTGGTTACCCAGAATAGAGGCTGATAATGTAAATTCCCTTCTATTATATGGTGCACAAAGATTCATTAAGTAAAAATCTGCCATACCCGCTGGGGTAAGTCTTTTCATGATGTTTGTTTTTGTTTGTTTAAGCTAATATACGGATAAAATTCCAATGATCCACATATTATATATTATAAAGTATTTTGAGGCAAACATCCTTCGTACGTCATGTTTTAATTTATGTCACACAAAGTGGATGGTTACATCGTGCTTGTGACGTAGAAACACATCAGTCTTTAGCTGATGTGTAGTTCATAGTGAAATAACTTTATCAAATCCCTCACCCTCGGCTATCGGAGTATATGATGATATCATTCTAGTTAGAACAAAATGTGGAATGTGTTTATTCTCTTCTTCTAAACGCTTTGCATTTCTCCTATCATACTCTTCTTTCTCCAATAGTGGGAATATAACACCGACCTTATAATGATTCGGAAAGAAAGATAAATTGTACTTTCTTCTTTTAGTGGTTAAATTAGTCATGTCAATTATAGTATTACCCACAGATGCCTTTTTAATATTATTAATCAAGGCTCGGTCAACTTCTTTCTGATCAACATTTTTGAAAGCATCTGTATAATTATCTGATCCATATACATCTAATATTACCTGATCCCTACTTATAATTGTAACATCAGAATCTATCTCTCCTATGAATTTTTTACAAAATACCGATTTACCGGACAGTGGGGGTCCTATCAAAATTAGTATATAAGGTGTTTTTATATTTCTTAATTTACTTAAATCCATTTGAGTTTCTTTTAGGTGTATATATTACGCAAATATAAAATAAAAATATGACAATTTAGTCGAGTGACAAAAATCGTATTAATTAAATTAAATTATAACCTTCTACTTCTAAACTTTTCGGTATTTCCAGTTTCATCCGGTAATAAACTTCCTCAAACCGCTGTTCAATAATATCTGTTCCTCTAATAACATCCATCTC
>Ga0209702_10009470_pt1 | contig 10853 bp, 7 predicted proteins | sample FRY01_FD_187210 | JGI IMG/M metagenome (GOLD analysis project Ga0209702, IMG submission 187210) | Freshwater microbial communities from Lake Fryxell liftoff mats and glacier meltwater in Antarctica - FRY-01 (SPAdes) (version 2) | ecosystem: Environmental > Aquatic > Freshwater > Ice > Glacier... | reverse complement strand
CCGACATTATCACCAAAAAGGCAATCTTGCAAAGGGTTGCCTTTTTTTATTTCCTCTGAAACCCCTGATTCTACTGCTATTTGGTGAAAAAGAGAATTGATTTTAGTAGTTCGAACTGCGTTGTTTTCTTTATCATATAGCATTCCTTCCGGAAAGAGTAGGTATTGTAGTTTTTGCTTGTCATAGAAATCTGCTGAAACCCATATCTGACTTATGTTCTCAGAAATTTTCAAACTTTTTTCAATAGCTTTTTTGAGGTTCGAACTCAAATTTCCATTTTGAGTATTTTCCTGTTCAATTGTAGCAATCTCAGACTGAAATTTTTTACTGAATTTAGCATACTGTTCACTAGTAATTTCATTTAAAACAAACCTTTCCTCTAAAGCATCTAATTGATTTTGTATCTCCGTGATGCGCTTTTTATTAGACTTCTCATCTACTTGATTTGTTTCCAGTAATTTGGTGAGCTTGCTATCTAATTTTTCTCTAAGTGCTTCTTTTTTGCTTTTATCAAATTCAAAAGTACTAAGCAGATGAAATAATTAAATGGAATGACTCAGCAGTTAACGGCTTGAATTACCTTGTAGACGATATCAATTTAAATGGTATTGCTGCACCAGCATATTTAGTGCAGGATGGGTACGTTTTAAATCATAGCCACCAGCCCGGCAGTAGCGGGAGCTTTACATACACCTTTAAAAATTACGGCACCAACGCCATTAATAATGTTAGTTTTAAATTGAGTCCACCAACCAAAGGATATCAATTTACCAGTGCTGATTCAATTTACGCAGGTACTATATTGGCAGGAGCCTCAAAACAAATCACTTTTTCTTTCACGTCTCCTTTATCGGACAGTCTTTGCCGTTATACCATTGATATAAAAGCCAGTAATGGTAGTTTTATAGATGTTACCGGGTCTTTGTACGTGAATGATCCCACAAGAAATTACAGCGTAAAAAATGGTAATTGGAGCGATGCCAATACCTGGAGCACTAAAGCTGTTCCGAACAGTGCTTCTAAAGTTATGGTCAGCCATACTGTAACGGTAGATGTAGATGCAACATGCAAATCGGTTAATTCGATAAACCCCTGAGGTATCCTAATCAATACAGGTAAACGGTTGAGCATATTACAATAAAGATTGAAAACGAAGTGTTTTGATGTTCCGTTTCATAAAAGGGAAGGCCAGTTTTCATAGCAAAAGTTTATAAAAAAGCTATCAAAAATGATGTGTGTTTATTGTAGCTTTTTTTACTTTGGTAGTCCCGGTAAGCTCCAGCCCCAAAGGGGAGTCAATGAAATCGGCTGCTTTTTTTGTGCCTTTTTTTGTGAGGATTGTTTGGGTTTATGTCTTCACGCAACAGACTTATTACTACTACGTTGGTCCCTGATTTCTTTGTGATTGTTTGGATAGAGTTCAATAAAGATTTGAAGTAAAAGGATGTCCAAAAAAAGGGATGTGCCATACGACGCCACCGCAGCCCAATCGATGTTCGTCCGGCGGGGGGCAAAATTATAAAACGTTCTTTGTTGGGGCGAAGGGTTTATCGCATCCTCTATCTGGTATAAAAATATTTTCGTGCACTCCAGACGTATAATAATGCAATTTTTTGGGGTATATCCGCCGTTGATGTTTGCAATCATCTTTAATCATAACAGGCTGGGTCATTGCTATTATCTTCCGTATCTCTGGCCACAGAAACTCCAGCAGTATCTAAAATCATGGCTTGCTGAATAGCGGTTTTGTTCAGCGAGGTACCTTTTGAAATCATGCTGTATTCATTGGTATATTTGGTAAAATAGCCACATGGAAATGCATCCTGTCCATTGGATAAGCGCACTCTTTTGGGCTGTTGAAATTCCCATACAATTATCGGCTGGTTTACTATATACGCAAGCAGCCGGGTTGCAACAAAAACGAATGCTATAAAAAAATAATTTCCTGGCGGCTTTTAAAATCATCCACAGTTTTTGGTTTTAGCCAAAAAGGAAAGAGCGTTTTGATTTTGGATGATCGTTCATATGGTGGGTTCTACGGCTTCAACACGAAAACGTTTTCGTTTTTTTATTCCATAGGTTAAAGGTTTTACTAAAAGGATTAACCTATTTTCGATAAATATTTTTACTGCTAATAAAATATTGATTTAGTTTTTAAACGAACGATTGTTAAACCAAAAATTGCTAATTATGAAAAAAGTCGTCTTGCTTTGTTTCCTATTCTGCTTTGTATTAAGCATTGCCCTGGCGCAAAACCGCCAGGTCACAGGTCAAATATTCAACAATGAAACCGGTGATAAAATTGCGGGCGCCAGCATAACACTTAAGGGGAGTTCCAAAGGTGCAGTATCGGATGCCGATGGAAATTTTTCAATTGCTGTGCCACAAAACGGTACGTCCATTCTTGAAATTAAATTCATAGGTTTTGCCAGCCAAAACATCACAGTTACCAACCAGGGCAGTGTCCTGGTCAAACTTGTTTTGCAGACCAGCGCAATGGATGAGGTAGTGGTAGTTGGATATGGGGAACGCAAAAAGCGTGACCTTACCGGCGCACTTTCTTCCATTCAGTCAAAAGATATTGTAAGAGCCAATCCTGTTCAGGCTGCAAAAGCAATACAAGGCCAGGTTGCAGGTGCTACGGTAACCAAGGCAAGTAACAGACCCGGCGCTCCTTTCAACATTACCATCAGGGGCGAAAATACCATTAACAACTCTACAGAGCCGTTGATTGTAATTGATGGTTTAATGGGTGGTGATCTTAACACACTAAATCCAAATGATATCCAAACAATGGATGTGTTAAAGGATGCTTCTTCAACTTCAATATATGGTGCCCGCGGTGCAAATGGGGTGGTGATTGTAACCACTAAAAAAGGTGCTTCAGGAAAACCTAAAGTTGGATATGATGCATATGTGGGTGTTAAAAAAATGGCACATACGCCTAAGTTAAGAACCACGCCAGAGTTTGTTAAATTATTAACGACCGACCGTGTTGCAGCCGGACTTTCTGCAGTTGTATTCACTACTGCTGAAATAGCGAAAATTGATGCCGGCGAAACGACTGATTGGGTTGACCTGATTATAAAACCCGCGCTTCAAACCAGCCACAACGTAAGTGTTTCGGGTGGGAGCGACAAAACAACTTACCGGTTTTCGACTGGCTATTTAAACGAGGAAGGAAACGTTATTAACACAGGCTTTAAAAGATATAATTTAAATGCAGGTTTGGATAGCAAACTGGGCGAACGTTTTAAGGTTGGCTTCACATCTTACCTTACATTTAGTGATCAAAACTGGGGCTCTCAGGAATCTTTACGAAATGCATTCAGGGCAAGACCAACAGGAACAATATTTTATTCTGATCTGGCTAATCCAAGTCAGAATGGTGATTTAAATATCAATGGATATGCTTTCTGGATGGGTATCAATGATAAGCAGGTGGGTAACCCGGTACTTGATGTTGATCCTGCAAATTCAAAACTTCAAACCACCACTATGACGGCAGTGGCCAATGCATATGCAGAGGTTACACTGATGAAGGGGCTTACTTTCCGTTCTTCGCTTTCTGCATCTTATAGTACACAAAGGGTTGGCGACTGGAGAGGACAATGGTCAAAGTCCCAAATTGGCTCCAAACCAAGAACACAGTTGGATACTAAGGCAATGGGTAACTATACCATTGACAACATCGTAAACTACAATAAGGAAATTGGAAAGCATAAGTTTAATGTAACTGCCCTGCAGAGTGCTTTCTATCAAAGAGATGAACTCACCAGCATTGCTGTTAGGGATTTGCCTTTCAACTCCTACTGGCATGCTTTAAACACAGGAACGCTTACGGCTCAAAGTAGTAGCTTAACCGAAAGATCGTTGTCATCTTTTATGGGACGTATCAACTACACCTTCAATGATAAATACCTCGTAACACTAACTGGTCGGTCGGATGGTGCGTCACAATTAGCAGAAGGCAACAAATGGGCATTTTTCCCCTCGGTGGCTTTAGGCTGGAGAATGAGTGACGAAACCTTTATCAATAACCTGAATGTGTTTTCGAATTTAAAACTGCGGCTTAGTTATGGTGAAGTAGGTAACTCAGGTGTGAAACCTTACAGTACACAGGCTGGTTTATTAGGTACCGGATATGATTTTGACGGAACAGCGGCCAATGGTTTTGCACCGTTGAATTTGGCCAATAAAGATTTGAGATGGGAAAGAAGCAAGGAGTTGAACCTTGGAGTTGATTTTGGATTTTACAACAATCGCATAGCTGGTTCGGTTGAAATTTACAACAGAAAAACGGTTGACCTGATTTTGAATCAACGGATACCTACTTCATCCGGCTTCAACCAGGTGGTAGCTAATATTGGTGAGATTGAAAATAAAGGAATTGAATTAACGCTGAATACAACTAATATTAGAAAAACTAATTTTAGCTGGAATACAACTTTTGCCTTCACAAAAAATAACAATAAATTGCTTGAATTATATGGTGAAGGGTCAACGGTAGATAAGGGTAACAGATTGTTTGTGGGATATCCCATCCGTGCAAATTTTGATTATCAATTTGCGGGAATCTGGCAACTGGCCGATTCTGTTGCGGCAAAAGGTTACACACAGGTACCCGGTTCAGTAAAAGTAGTGGACGCAAACAACGACGGTAGAATATCTTCATCTGACGCTATCGGTGATGACAGGCAAATACTGGGCTCACAATTACCCAACTGGATTTTAGGCGTTACCAATCGCTTTAACTACAAAAATTTTGATTTATCATTCTTCCTGTATTACAGAAATGGCGTTCAGTACCGCAACTCTACTTTGGCCGGAACTTTTGGCGAAGTGGGAATCCGTTACAATTCTTTGGCTGAGTTAAATTATTGGACCAAGGACAACCCGTCCAATACTTATTTTTCTCCATTTGTGGCCAATCCTCATCGGAATGCTATTTCCTTCCAGGATGCAAGTTTTTTTAGAGTATCTGATATTACCGTCGGGTTCACTTTACCAAAATCAAAGGTGGATAAATTGAAAATGTCAAATGCACGGATTTATGCACAGATCTCTAATCCTTTTATTTTCAGCAATTATGTAGGGTTTGATCCTGAATTTAATTCGGCTATTTATCAGGATGATGTGCCGTCCGCCATTTATACTTTAGGCGTAAATATTAGTTTCTAACTTTTTATTAAAATTGACTACAATGAAATCAACGAACAATATACGAAACGCTTTTATAGCGATTGCCTTATCGGGTGTAGCTTTTACCAGCTGTAAAAAAGCTTTTTTGGAAGAAACACCGGTTTCTACTCTTACTACGGATGTGTACTACAAAACCGAGGCAGGTTTTGAAGACCTTGTGAGATCCTGCTATCCATTATTAAGAAACATTCACCAGACCCGTCAATTGGTTTTGAACGGAACTGATATTTTTTCTCCCGGTGGATACAACGATCCTAAATTCGCTACACACCCGGCCAATGCGGGTGCTATAACACAGTATGATGCAGGTTTTAACGCTACTTTAGGTGATTTAAATACACTTTGGACTTTGCTTTACGCAGAGATAGGCCGCACCAATACCGCCGTTAGTCGTGCAGAAGGCATCACTACCATGGCAGAAGCTTTAAAAGGTGCAAGAGTTTCCGAAGCCAAATTTTTAAGGTCATTGGCCTATTTCTATTTGGTGCAGCATTGGGGCGACGTTCCGATGCCATTAACTGAAACAACCTCTGCGAGCAAAGAAGCAACAAGGGTAGCTTCCGCAGACATCTATAAGCAAATCATTGCCGATTTATTGGAAGCTGAAATTAAATTGCCAGCGGTGGCCACTAACTATGGTCGCATTACAAAAGGTGCAGCCCAGTTTTTATTATCGAAAGTGTATTTAACCCGTGGCTGGAATTTTAAAAATGCTTTAGGTGGAACAAATGCTGATTTTAACTCAGCGCTTCTGTATGCGGATAAAATCATCGACACCTATCCATTGGCTGCTAATTACAGAGATTTATTTCCCAGGCGTTCTGAAAATCCCTTGACACAATACACCGGTGCTCAAAACGATAAGAATGCTGAAATCATTTTTGCAGTTCAATGGAATACGGATGTGCTGACCAATAAAACGGATCCCGCTTTTCTTCCGGTGGATGCGGCGGGTGGCAACAATTTACATTCTGTATTTAACGGCAGTGGGGAAGGCTTTCCGGGTACTGCCGGCCGAACTACAGATTATAACCGTGCACTGGGCATTTATCCATTCGGCCCTGCCATCTATCGCATGTATGATCCGCAGAATGATTTACGCTACGATCATAACTTTTTAGAAGTAGGATACGCCGTGAAACCAGTAGCAGGATTTAAACCATTGCCTTTAACCAATGGAAGTCTCAGAATTGATATTAAATCGGGTGATACGGTTGTATATTATCGTCCATGGAACAGGCCTGCAACTACACCAGACGAAAGAGGTATTGATCTAGGCGGTACCCGTAAATATTCTGTGATCAATTGTGATGAGTGGGGCGGTGGTTACAATATTGTAAACGGAGTTGGTGTAAGTGGTTTCCCGTCAGGTGAGCCTCATATGTGGAAATTCTGGCAACCCGGTATAGCCTACGGCGATGCATTTGGAACGTTTAATGAATCAATCTTCCGCTCTGCTGAAGCTTATTTAATTGCAGCGGAAGCCATTGTAAAAGGAGCAACCGGTGGAAAATTGGGCGCAGCTGACGTGTACTATAACCGGGTATTGGATCGTGCTTTGGGAACTAACAGAGCAAACGATCCGAAATGTGCATTGCTGCCGGAAGATATCAAATCGCAGGCTGCTGTCTCTTACCGTGCCACTGCAAGCAACATCAACATAAACCTTATTTTGGATGAAAGGGCAAGAGAGTTATTGGGAGAATACGACCGCTGGTTTGATCTGAAAAGAACCGGCAAATTGGTTGAAAGAGTGTTGAGATTTAATCCATGGGCTAAAAAAAGCAAAACCATAAATGATATACATTACCTCAGGCCAATACCTCAAAATGAAATTGACTTGTCCTCACCAAAAATGACGCAAAACGCGGGCTATTAATCATTCAATTTTTATGAAAGGATTTGTTCAGTATTGTTAAAAGTATAGCTGAACAAATCCTTTCTTTTTAAGTCCCCGTTTTAAAACCAATAGAAATAATATTTAAGGTTTTGTGTTGCTGTTTGAAATAATTGAAGAAACCATTGAGAATAAATAGTAAATAATGAATGCTGCAAAAAAAGTTGCAGGCGACGGTCGCCAATTGAAACGCGTGAGTGCATAGAGTAGTAGTATAAAAGGTTTGTTACACAGTGATTAATTTTTGAACGCCTTATGTTGAAAATTTCTAGCACTTTTTATCCGAGGCCTTTGGAACACGTAAAGTAACACACAATGTTTTATCGAACGGTATATAATAAGGATCGCAAATATCTTAAGTCAACTACATTGAAGCACATTCGCCATTCACCATTGACCACATACCGCCTAATATGAAACACTTTTTTTACATCAATAATAAAAGAGATTGTTATGAGCTTTAAAAGAGTGTGGTTATTTACCATCATGTTTTTGCTAAAATCGGTTGGTGTTTTTTCCCAGGCAGGTGTTACTGCCAACATGCAAAAATCAGATCTGGTAGAACCAATGGTAGATGCAGCCAATTCCCGGTTCTTTTATTTTAGCTCTGCCACAAGGCCTTTTGGGATGGTAAACCTAAGTCCGGATATGAACTTGAACGGCACTTGGAATACAGGCTACCGTTACAATGAAGATACCATCAAATGCTTTAGTCACATCCACTGCTGGGAAATGTCGGGCATTCCGGTACTACCCACCACGGGCGATTTTAAAGGTCAACTTGGACCATCCAAATACGGCTCCACCTATTCGCATCAACAGGAAGTTGCCAAACCTGGTTACCACAAAGTAGTGTTGAAAGATTATGGAATCACGGCTGAATTAACTTCTACTGCCCGGGTTGGTTTTCACCGCTACACTTTTCCAAAATCTGCAGCAAGCCATATCCTGTTCGACTTTACTACGGTATTGGGATCTTCAGAAACTCAAAGTGCCATCGTGCAAAAAATAGACAATCGTACGATCGAAGGCGAGGTGATTATGGCTGGCACCGTAAGAAGGCCAAAGTCTGTCACAGTTTATTTTGTTGCAACCTTTGATCGTTCTTTTGATCAATTCAACGGATGGCAGGAAGGCAAACTTATTCCCGTGCAGGATAACGTTGCAGGGAAGCATACGGGCGTGTATCTAAGTTTTTCAACTGCCCCTAATGAAGTAAGGCAAATGAAAGTGGCGATCTCCTACGTGAGCATCGCAGAAGCCAAACGAAATCTGCAAACCGAATTACCACATTGGGATTTTAAACGGGTAGTGAATGAATCTGCCAAAGAGTGGAACCAGTGGTTGGGAAAAATTGAAGTAGAAGGTGGCACACTCACAGAACAACGTCGGTTTTATACCGATCTCTGGCATGCATTGCAAGGCCGTAGAATAATGAATGATGTGAGCGGTACATACATAGATAATATCGGCGCAAAACCCAGGGTAAGACAAATACCTTTGGGTTCAGATGGAAAACCTTTGTTCAACGAATACAATTCAGATTCATTTTGGGGAGCACAATGGTCGCTCAATACGCTTTGGCACCTCGTATATCCGGAAGTGACAGAATCATTTATCAACTCGCTGCTGCAGATGTATTCGGATGGTGGCTTAATACCCCGTGGCCCCGCTGGCGGAAATTATACCTACGTGATGACGGGTGCAGCCGTTACCCCTTTTATCGTGAGCGCCTACATGAAAGGTATTCGCGGCTTTGATGTAGCAAAGGCGTATGAAGGCATGCGGAAAGATCATTTTCCGGGAGGCATGATGAGCAAAGCCGGTTATGAACATACTACTTTTAAAGGCGGCGGTATTGAAGAGTATATGGAACTTGGTTATGTTCCCTATCCGCTTACAAAAGTTAAATACGGTTATCACCAGGATGGCACGGCGCAGACTTTAGAATATGCTTACCAGGATTATGCATTGGCACAAATGGCGAAGGCTCTTGGAAAGAAAGAGGACTACCAGTTGTTTAGTAAAAGGGCGCAGCAATATAAAAATGTTTTCAATAAAGAGATAGGCTGGATGTGGACGAAAGACAGGGCAGGCAACTGGAACCAGCCCATTGATATTTTACAATATGAGCATGGGTTTGTAGAGGGGAATGCCGCACAATATTCCTGGTTTGTGCCGCATGATGTAAAAGGGTTGATTGGTCTGGTGGGCGGAGCAGATTCTTTCACCCAAAAGCTAAATGCAGCCTTCACCAGTGCCAAAGTGCATGGCTTTGTTTCGGGTAAATCAGAAAATCCGGTAGACAAGGAATTGCTGAGGCGGGTGTTCATCAATTATGGCAACCAGCCTTGTATGCAAACGCCCTTCCTCTTCAACTATGCGGGTAAACCGTGGCTTACACAATACTGGACCAGACAAATTATTGACTCGGTTTACAGCGGTATTTCTCCCCAAAAAGGATATAGCGGTGATGAAGACCAGGGCCTGATGGGGTCACTCTCTGTCTTGTTGAAAATGGGTTTATTTTCTACCAATGGCGGGGTATCAGAAAAGCCATTTTATGAAATCAGTAGTCCTGTGTTTAAAAAAATAACGATCCACCTGAATCAGAAATATTATAAGGGGAAAAAGTTTGTAATTGAAGCCGGCAACAATTCGCCTAAAAATATTTACGTACAATCTGCCCGCCTAAATGGTGCCGCATTGAATCAACCGTGGTTCTTTCATGAAACATTGGTGAAAGGAGGAAGACTGGTTTTGCAAATGGGAGCTCAGCCGAATGAGTCATGGGGGAGCGATTTAAAGAAAGCACCTCCTTCCATGTCAACAGAAAATTAGAAAGTAATAAAAATATCAAAATGAAAAGACCGGATTTTATATATAAAACTTCAACCGAAATAGGATTAATCCTATTAACCAGTGGTATTTGGGCTGGGCGTATTCCACAGGATACCTGGAAGAATTATGATTTCAAACCGTATAAAAAAGGGAAATATGTAACAGATGTTGTTCAGGTAACTCCTGATGACGGGTTTTACCTGCATACTTTTTATGATGTTTGTCCATGGAGCTATTCCGGCAATTTCTTAGCGGTTACAAAATTTCCCTACCAGGGTAAAAACCACAATGGGGGGATGTAGCAGAAGTTTGTATAATAGATTTGAAACGCCAAAAAATAAAAACGGTATACCAAACAAAAGCCTGGGGATTTCAACTGGGTGCAAACGTGCAATGGGGAAACCAGTCGGACAAATACCTGTATACGAATGATATCATTAATGGCATACCTGTTTGTGTACGAATTGATTGGGAAGAGGGAACGGTGAAATCCTTTACCGGATCGAAATATGATATCGCACCTGATGAACGTTCCGTAATTAGTCCCAATCTCCTGAATTTGAATATTCACCAGTATGGTTATGCTGTTCCGGACGGGCTAACAGGACAACCGATTCCCTTTACAAAAGCCGATATGAAAACAGAGGGGCTTTGGAAAACTGACTTGGTAAAAAACGAACGGAAATTGTTGGTTAATATGCAGTGTCTTAACCCCCTAAAGAACTGGATACAAAATTAAAAACAATTTTGTAATCATAACTTTAGGAACTATGTCAAAAGTAAATCGCAAATTCAGCCCCGAGGATCGCTTATCTATTTTGCAGGAAGCAGAAAGAGATGGAGCAGTTGAAACAAGCCGTAAGTACAATTTATCACCCTCGTTATTATCAAAGTGGAAGCAACGCTATTTGAG
>Ga0209702_10009469_pt1 | contig 10853 bp, 6 predicted proteins | sample FRY01_FD_187210 | JGI IMG/M metagenome (GOLD analysis project Ga0209702, IMG submission 187210) | Freshwater microbial communities from Lake Fryxell liftoff mats and glacier meltwater in Antarctica - FRY-01 (SPAdes) (version 2) | ecosystem: Environmental > Aquatic > Freshwater > Ice > Glacier... | reverse complement strand
CGACTCCGCGACGCTGATCTCGCTGGCCAGTTCCGGCAACTTGTCGAGCAGTTCCGGCAGGTACTTGTTGACCAGCAGGCGGCGCGCCTCGGCCGCCAGCCGCGCCGCGGTCTGCTCCCACTCGCCATCGCGCGTGACCAAGGTGACCTGCCGTTCCGGCGTCGGGTTCGGCAACTTGCGCACCGCCACGCCGCCCAGGTGCGGCAAGCTCTGCAAAATGTGCAGCGGCGTCGTTATGGCCCACCCCACCCCGCTGGCCACCAACGCACACATCATGTCCGCGTTGTCGACCTCGATGCGCCTGCCGATCGGAATTGGCACCACGCGCAGGTAACGCTCGACGATGGCGCCGGTGGTCGAGCGACTGCTGTAGCGGATGAACGACAGCCCCCGGGCCAGATCGGCCAGCTTTCCGTTGGACGGATTCCACCGGCTCACCTCGGGCAGTAGCAGCACGAACTTCTCGGTCAGCAAGGGAAGCCGGAACAATCCGTCGTATTCGTCGACCGCGTCGCCGGAGACCACCAGATCGACGCGCCGCTCCTGTAGATCGTTGATATGCGCCGGAGTCAGCCCCTGCGAGATGAACAGGTCACCGGCGCGCTGCGCGGCAAAACGGATCAGGTCGGGGCCGATGGTGTCGGCGAAGGAGTCGATCATCGCCATACGCAGCGACGGCCGCTCGCTCAGGGCGGCGACCTGCTGCGGCAAGGCGCTGAGGTCACGCAGGATACGTGTCGCCTGCCGCGTCAGCTCGTTGCCCTCGACGGTGGTGCGCAAAGGGCGACGTGAACGATCGAACAATGCACAGCCCAATATGGACTCGGCCTGTGATATCAGTTGCGAGACCGACGACTGGCTGCACGACAGGCGCTGCGCAGCCGCCGACATGCTGCCGGTCGCTGCGACAGCCAGCACCGCCTCCAGCCCATTAACGGACAAGGCCGCGGCCCGGTCAGGGTGCGGGTCGCGCGGTTTCGGGGAACGGGACATTGCAGGTTCTTTTTGGCATTAGTATTAATATTAATTATACTATTTCTTTTACTGCGTAATTGTAGTTGCACCGCCCGGAGCTGCACGGGTAGACTGAGACATGAAGTATTCAGTCTTTTCCCTGGCCCGGCAGGCGCTGCGCGGCCATACCGGCTGGCCGATGGTCTGGCGGAATCCTGAGCCCAAGAAGCATTACGACGTCGTCGTCATCGGCGGCGGCGGACACGGCTTGGCGACGGCGTTCTACCTGGCCAAGAACCACGGCATCAAGAACGTCGCGGTGCTCGAGAAAGGTTGGATCGGCGGCGGCAACACCGGCCGCAACACGACCATCGTGCGCTCGAACTACATGCTGGACGACAACGCGCATTTCTATGAATGGTCGCTCAAGTTGTGGCACCAGTTGTCGCAGGAACTGAACTACAACGTGATGTTCAGCCCGCGCGGCGTGCTCAACCTAGCCCACACCGAAGGCCAGCGCGACCAGTATTTCCGCCGTGGCAACCAGCTGCGGCTCAACGGCATCGACTGCGAATGGATGACACGCGCCGAGATCGCGCGCTTCGTACCGCACCTGGACTGTTCCGACGCGGCGCGCTTTCCGATCTTCGGCGGCCTGATGCAGCGCCGCGGCGGCACGGCGCGCCATGATGCCGTCGCCTGGGGGTATGCACGGGCCGCGTCCGCGCTGGGCGTGGACATCATCCAGAACTGCGAGGTCAAGGGATTCACGCGAGAGGGCAACCGAATCGTTTCGGTGCGTACGACGCGTGGCGACATCGGCGCGGGACAGGTTGGAATCGCAGTTGCCGGCCACTCAGGCGTCGTCGCCGGGCTGGCAGGGCTCAAGCTGCCGATCGAGAGCCATGTGCTACAGGCCTTCGTGTCCGAGCCGCTCAAGCCGATCATCGACACCGTCGTCACCTACGGTGCCGGTCATTTTTACATGAGCCAGTCGGACAAGGGCGAGATGGTCATGGGCGGGGACCTGGATTTCCATCCCAGCTACTCGCAAAAGGGCAATCTTCCGGTCCTGCAGGATGCGGTCGCCTGCGCCCTGCAGATGTTTCCGCTCCTGTCGCGGGTGCGCATGATGCGGCACTGGGGCGGCATCATGGACATGTCGCTCGATGGCAGCCCGATCATTTCCAAGACACCGATCGACAACTTCTACCTCAACGGCGGCTGGTGTTACGGCGGCTTCAAGGCCACGCCGGCGTCGGGCTGGGTGTTCGCTCACACCATCGCGCACGATGCGCCGCATGCGCTGAACCGGCCGTATACGCTGGAGCGCTTCGAGACCGGCAAGGTGATCGACGAAAGGGGTGTCGGGCCGACGGCCCAATGGCACTAGGAACCATCAATGCAACAGTTCAACTGCCCTTTCTGCGGACCGCGCGATCAGTCCGAATTCACCTACTTGCGCGAAGCCGCGACAATTCCCGCGCTCGACGCCGGTGTTGCCGCATGGCAGAAATTTGTTTACGAGCGCGACAACCCCTGCGGCGCCCACGCCGAATGGTGGCACCACAACCACGGCTGCCGGCAGGTGCTCGAAATCATGCGCCACACGCAGACCCACGAAGTGGTCGAGGTTCGGACAGCGCGCAGCGCAGAGGTTACCCGATGAGCACACAGCAAGACTTCCGTCTGCCATCGGGCGGCCGCGTCGTGCGCGATCATCCGCTCGATTTCCGCTTCGACGGCAAATTCTACCAGGGCCTGGCCGGCGATACGCTGGCGTCGGCGCTGCTGGCCAACGGCGTCACGCTGGTCGGCCGCAGCTTCAAGTACCACCGTCGCCGCGGCGTCTACAGCGCCGGGCCGGAGGAGCCCAGCGCCTTGTTGCAGTTGCACCAGGGTGCGCGGACCGAACCCAATACGCGTGCGACGATGGTCGAACTGGTCGCCGGCATGCAGGTGAACAGCCAGAACCGCTGGCCGTCACTGGCGTTCGACTGGCGCGCCATCAATCAGACCTTCTCCAGGCTAATGCCCTCGGGGTTCTACTACAAGACCTTCATGTGGCCGCCCAGGCTCTGGATGTTCTACGAGAGCCAGATCCGCAAGGCGGCCGGACTCGGTTTGTCTCCGCTCGAGCGTGACCCCGACCACTACGCGGTCGAATTCGCGCATTGCGACGTGCTGGTCGCCGGCAGCGGCGCCGCCGGGCTGTCGGCTGCGCTGGCGGCCGCGCGCAGCGGTGCGCGCGTGGTGCTGGCCGACGAACGGGCCGAACTGGGCGGATCCCTGTTGTGGGAGCACAAGGAGATCGCTGGCCAGTCGTCGTCCCAATGGGCGCAGCAGACCATCGTGGAACTGGCATCGTTGCCCAACGTTCGCCTGTTGCCGCGCAGCACGGTATTCGGCGTTTACGACCACAACCTGATCGCCATCTCCGAACGCGTCACCGACCACTTGGCCGATCCGGCGCCGGGGCTCCCGCGCCAGCGTCTGATTCAGTTGCGCGCACGGCACGTCGTGATGGCGACCGGCAGTATCGAACGGCCGCTGGTATTTTCCGACAATGACAAGCCCGGCGTCATGCTCGCATCGGCGATTCGCACCTATGCGAACCAGTACGCCGTCCTGCCAGGCCGGCGCGTGGTCATCTTCACGAACAACGACGACGCCTACCGTAGCGCGCTCGACGCAAGGCAGGCCGGAGCGCAGCACGTCACGCTCATCGACTCACGCGCCAATGTTGACGTGAGCTTGGTCGCACGCGTGACGCAGGCCGGCATCAGCCATCATGTCGACGCCTGTATTGCAGCGGTTGGCGGTAAGGCCGTCGAGTCCGTTGACGTGGTGCGGCGCGACGGCGCCCGGATCACCCGTCTCGCATGCGATCTGCTGGGCAGTTCGGGCGGCTGGAGCCCGACCGTCCACCTGTATTCGCAGGGTGGCGGCAAGCTGCGTTTTGACGCTGCCAGCGGGAGTTTCGTCCCGAACACGATCGGCGCTGCGATCACGCCGGCGGGTGCCGCCAACGGGGAGTTCAGTCTCGCCGGCGCACTGGCGCAGGGCCACGCCGCCGGCGTCGAAGCCGCGCGTCTGACCGGCTGCGTTGCGGCGGCCGGCGTCGGTGCGCCACCGGCGTGTGAACCCGAGACCACCGCTCGTGTCGAGCCGATGTGGCAGGCGCCGCGCAAGGTCTCGCGGGGCAAGCGCTTCGTCGACATCCAGGACGACGTCACGGTCGAGGATATCGAACTGGCACACCGCGAGAATTTTCGCTCGGTCGAACACCTCAAGCGGTATACGACGCTGGGCATGGGGACCGACCAAGGCAAGACATCGAACGTTAATGGCCTGGCGATCATGGCCGAGTTGCGCGGCGAGTCGATCCCCGCGGTCGGAACGACGACCTTCCGTCCCCCCTACACGCCGGTAACACTGGGACTTTTCGCCGGTGCCGAAACCGGTAAACACCAGACCCCGGTGCGGCGCACGGCCTTGCATGCCTGGCACCTGCAGCGTGGCGCGACGATGACCACGGTCGGCCACTGGATGCGACCCAAGGCGTACCAGCGCGAGGGAGAGAGTTTCGATGCCGCGTGGCGGCGCGAAAACCTGGCCGTGCGCAACGATGTCGGGCTGGTCGATGTCGGGACGCTGGGCAAGATCGACGTGCAGGGTCCGGACGCACTGGAATTCCTACAGCGCGTCTACTGCAACAATTTCACCAACCTGACGATCGGCAAGCTTCGTTACGGCCTGATGCTGCGCGAGGACGGAATCGTCATGGACGACGGCACGGTCGCGCGGCTGTCCGACCAGCATTACCTGGTAACGACGACGACGGTCAACGCGGGCAAGGTGATGAGCCATTTCGAATGGCTGCTGCAGGTGGCCTGGCCCGAGCTGAAGTGCCACGTCGTCTCGGTGACGGAGCAGTTCGCCCAGTTTGCACTGGCTGGCCCGAAATCACGCGATGTGCTGGCCGCTTTGCTGCCCGATTGCGATGTGTCGGATACCGCCCTGCCACATCTGGGCGTTCTGCAGACCGAACTCGACGCTGCGGCATTGTGCGTCTACCGGATGAGTTTTTCCGGCGAACGCGCCTACGAGATCGCCATCGGGGCCGATTGCGGCGAGGACCTCTGGACGCGCCTGATGGCCTGCGGTGAGCCGTTCGGCATCACACCGTATGGCACCGAGGCCATGGGTGTGCTACGGATCGAAAAAGGCCATGTGGCCGGTGGCGAACTCGATGGCCGAGTCACCGCGGCCGACCTCGGTCTGGGCAAGCTGGCGCGCAAGGCTGGGGGGTTCGTCGGCGCCGCACTGGCACAGCGTAGTTCTCTGGTCGAGCCCCATCGGCCCGCACTGGTCGGATTGGTTTCGGTCGACAACAAGCAGCCGATCCGCGCCGGCAGCCAGTTGATCGAAGTGCACGAGACGGCACGCCCAGGCGCAGTCGTGGCCAAACAGGGATTTGTCAGTTCGGCCACGCCGAGCGCGTTCCTGGGCCATTCGATTGCGCTGGCGTTTCTCAAGAACGGCGGCGCACGCCATGGCCAGGAACTGATCGCTGCTTCGCCGCTATCGGGCGAGTCGACCCGGGTCCGGGTGGTATCCCCGGTATTCGTGGACGCCGACCACACCAGATTGAAAGGCTGATCGTGATAGAACGCCGCTCTGCGCTAGCCGCGCATCCGAAAATGGTGACCGCACCCGAGGCCCAGTCCGCCACCGTCGACCAGGCACGGCTGGTATTGTCCGAACGGCGCGCGCTGACCGTGCTGCAGGTGTCGGCGTTTGCGTCGACGTCCACCCATGCACAGACGCTGCTGGCCGCAGCGCTGGATTTGCCGGCTCCAGCGGACAACCGCTTCAGCGGCGCGGCCGGCAGGAGCCTGCGCTGTGTCGCCCCTGGCGTCTGGCTGGTCATCGGGCCATCGCATGGGTTGCTGGACGTTGCATCACTGCGCGCGCAACTCGGCGCCTATGCCACTGTGGTCGACCTGAGCCATGCGCGTTGCGCCCTGCAGTTGCGCGGCGCAGCGGCCAGTCGCACGCTGGCCAAGTTCTGCGGCCTCGATCTGGTTCTGTCCGCATTCCCCACCGGCAGTGCCACCAACACCCGCTTCGGCCATATCGGCATGCATCTGGCACGCACCGACGACCTGCCGACGTTCGAACTGCTGGTATTTCGCGGATATGCCGAATTCGTGTTCCAGGCCTTGTGCGATGGCGCGGCCGAATTCGGATTCCGGGTTGAGCCCTGACATCGCGTCATTCACCGAAACAACCAGCCAAAGGTGCCGTTCGCGGCCACATATGGCGTGGTTCAAAAAGTTTTTTGTGTAACACGGACAAGTGAATTTTGGATAGTTTTCCTATGACTCAACCGATGGCTACCCGAAAAAGTGTCATTGGTTTTGAACCACGCCGGTTTTAAGCAGAAACATACCCCATCACATCCGCCACCGTCCGCGCCACCACATACCGCGCTACAGGTTCTTCCGCCGTCAGCGCCGCAAAGTGTGCTCGGCCGCATTCAATCTTCGCGCTCTCCTTGTCGCGGAGGTCGTCGGTGAAGAGGCTACTCTTTGTTTCGACCACGAAGTAAAGACGCTCGACTCCGTCTTTCTCCACCAGCACGGCCCAGTCGGGGTTGTAGGTGCCCAGCGGTGTGGGCACTTTGAACCAGATTGGCAACTTGGCGTAAACCTTGATTGCTTCGTTCTTTTCCAGTTGCTCGGCAAAGGTGCGCTCGGTGTCAGACTGGTAGATCACCTGCTCGTGGACCGACTTGTTGGCGTCGATCATGGACTTGAGGTAGCCGCTTAGCTCTTCGGTCTCGAACAGTTGCTGGGCGTAGTAATCCTCCGTGCCGATGCGCTGATACTTGATGCCATCCACCAGAGCGAGGCGCTTTGCGCGGTTGATGATCTCGGCGACGAGTTCAATGAACTGTTGAGGGTTGCGCTTGAAGTCGTCGAGCCGGGCGCTTTCCACGAGAATGCGCTGAATACTGCGGCGGGTGAGTTGAGTCCTGTCCTGGAGGTCGGTGAGGATGTCGGGCAAATCGATGTCGCCCTCGTCGAGCGTCACGGGTGCGGAGGCGGCTGTTTCCTTCGTGCTCACACCGGAGCGCCCGATGGCGAGGTCGGCCTTGCGCCATTGCAGGCGCGTCTTGGCGATGGGCGGCGCGTCCTTGGTCGCCTGGATGCAGGTCGCGAGCAGGGCCTCGTTGTCGAACTGCACACGGTAGGTGGTCTTGTGCTTGATGCGATCCCACAGTGCCTTGAAGTCCGCGCTTTGCAGCACGGCCTGGCGGGTCTTCACTTGCTTGCGCTCGTCGGCGTTCTTGATTTCCAACCGTCCGGCCAGCTTGCGAAGAATCTCCTTCACCTGCGGCAGTTGGGCGGCGAACGGCTCCGGCAGGGTTAGCGTCCCGTCCTTGAGCTTTTGGCGCAGCGTGTCCTGCACCTTGCCTTGGGCATTCACAAGTCCGGCGGCGCGCAAATGCTCCCAGAGCACCTTCGACTGTTCGAAGCCCAGCGGTGCGGGCTGGCCGTCGGCTCCCATCGCACTGACTCCGGCGAATTGGTGTGTCTCCACGATACCGAAGCGAATCCCAGTGTCCTGCTCGATTTCCTTTTGCAGATTCTCGGCGAACTGTTCGTAACTCTCGGTCGCGATCACAGTCAGGGTGTTCACCTCGAAGCCGCGCACACGAACAAAATCATTGCCATCAACTTTGACGCAAAGACGCAAGCCGCGCCCGATGGTCTGGCGACGCTGTTGCTCGGAAGCCATCTCCCGCAGGGCGCAGATTTGAAAGACGTTCGGATTGTCCCAGCCTTCGCGCAGGGCGGAGTGGGAGAAGATGAACTTGAGCGGCGTGTCGAAGCTCAGCAGCTTCTCTTTGTCCCGCATGATCAGGCTGTAGGTGTCGTCGTCGGCCTGGGTAGTGCCTTTGGTGTCTTTGAAAACCTCCACCGTCTTGGTGCCGACCTTCTTCCTATCGATGGAGAAATAACCGTTGTGAACGTCGCTGGCGGCGGTGGTCAGGTCCACTTCCTTAAAGAGACTCTGGTAATCGGGGTGCTTGGCGAGGCGGCAGTATTCCTCCTCGAAGATACGCGCGTAATCGCCCTTCACCGGATTGCCATCGGCATCGTATTGCCGGTATTTATCCACGGCATCGATGAAGAACAGGCTGAGTACTTTGATGCCCTGCGGGGTGAGACGCTTCTCTTTATCCAGATGCTCCTTGATGGTGCGGTGGATCATCTGGCGTTGCACGGCCAGCGGGTCCACGTTGCCGTAGGCTTGGCCGGGGCGGAGGTATTGCTCACCGCCGGGGTAGCGCAGTTCCAGGAACTCGTCGCCTTTGGTCACGCAGATTTCGCCCACCTGGCAATCGTGGTAAACCGCCCGTCCGGTGGTCATTTCCAGGTCGTCGCCATCCTGCACCGTGATTTCCCGGCGCTGCACGCCGGCGGCCGTCTGCGCGTCGAGTTCCACCTTGGCCGTGATGACGCCGCGTCTGTTGCGCACGGAGAGCAATCGCAGATATGCCTTGTTGTGCCCGCCCTCCACGGACGCTGCCGCCACTTCGATCTGCTTCACCAGCTTGCGTTCGTAGGCGTCCACCGCGTCGAGCTTGAAAACCATGTGATGCGCGTGTTTCGGCGTCGCCGAATAGCGTAGGTTGCACAGTGGATTCATCCGCTCCATGGCCTTCTTGCCTTTGCCGTCGAGCCCGCCTTCTACGCTCTGCGGCTCGTCCACGATGAGGATGGGGTGCGTCGCCCGAATCAGATCGATGGGCTTTTCCCCGCCCGTCTTCTCGCTGTGGCGATACATCACATTTTTCGATTTCTCGCGGCGGCCGGCCTCGTCCGCTTCCTCCGACTGGGCTTGCTGCTCGTCGCCGAATTTGTTGATGGCGTGCACCGTCATGACCATGATCTGAATCTGTGGGCTAGTGGCAAAGTTGCGCACCTGGCCGAGCTTCGCCGAGTCGTAGATGAAGAAGTCGAAGGGCGCGCCCGCGTAGAGCCCCTTGAGGTGGTCCGCTGCGGTTTTGATGGTGTGATAGACGCCTTCCTTGATCGCCACCGACGGCACCACGATGACAAACTTGGTGAAGCCGTAGCGTTTGTTTAGCTCGAAGACTGTGCGCAGATAGACGTAGGTCTTGCCGGTGCCGGTCTCCATTTCCACGGTGAAATCCATGGACGCAAGCGAAGCCGATGGTGCGAGTCCGTGTCGAAGCTGGATGGCATGCAGGTTCGCCAGAAGCTCTTCGTCCAGCAGCGCGCGTCGGTTGCCGATGCCGAGATCGTTTTCAAGAAACGACATTTGCCCACTGGCGGCGTCCCGAGTGACGGTGAACTCGGTGCGGCAGGTTTCCTGCCCGTGGAAAAGACCGCAGACTGCTTCGATGGCCTGAAGCTGGTAGTCGAGATTGGGCTCGAAGTGGAGTTTCATGGTGCTCGATTACAGGCTGCGCACGGTTTCGAGGCCGTGCTGCTGGAGGATGGCGGCGAGGTTGGTTTTGGCCACGTCGTCGGCGAAGGCGCTGTCGCGGAAGACCACGGTGCTCTCGACGGCGGGGGCTTGTTCCTTGTGCCACGCGATGATACCCATGGCCAGCGGCTCCACATCCTCGCGCACGATGGACTCGCTCAGGCACACGAGTAGCACGCCACCGCCGATGCTGTGCACGTCGTGCCCCTTCTTCACGCTTCCTTCCACCTTCTTCGTGGTAATGGGCACGGTGAGGTCGAGGCCGAGCTTGAGCAGGAGTTCAAAGAGGATGTCCTGCTCGGTGCGGTACACTTTTAGGTTCTTCGCGTGCGCCTCCAGGCTGGCGGCGAGGTCGGCGCGGTTCGGGTCCCACGCCCGGATGTTGCTGCTATCCAGCTTGAAGACGCGGAAGCCGAGGTCGCCAGCGAACAGCGGGTTCTCCTTCTTGATCTTCTTCGCGGCACGGCGCAGGCGTTCTTTGGTGATGTCGGCGATTGTGGGGTAAATCTCAGTGCCCGTGGGTTCGGGAAGTTGAACCAATACAAATCGCCTATTCCCACCATCAGTCATATTTTTAGCCCAAACAGCATGGCCACTGGTGCCAGATCCAGCGAAAAAATCCATCACGATTTCTTCATCAGCCGCAGAGGCGGTAGCGAGATGAAGCATTCTTTCGATTAGTCGGACAGGTTTTGGAGTCTCAAAATCGACCCTATCCATAAGTGCATTCAACTCCTGCTTAGCCTCCTGGTTATGCCCCACGTCTTCGTGTTTCCAAAGGGTGAGCGGGACAATTCCTTGTTGTATTTCGGATAGAAATTGCTTGGCTCTTGGAAAGTTGTCACCAGACTTGCCAAACCAAATTCGTCCCTCTTTCAGCATTTGCTCGAATGTCAGTATCGCAGGAGCCCACTGTCTTCCAATCGGGGGAAAGTGCTTTTTTCCGCTCGGCGATTCGATGCAATACGAATGACCAGCCGCTTTGGTCTTTGAAGTTAGATCACCACTTGACCAAGGACCGCGGGCATCGTTATCAGGATTTGAAAAAGCAGCTATCTGTTCGTCACTTCTGTCAAGAAGGTGTGGCCGCCAAACCTCCTTGTTTTTTGCGTACAAGACGATGAAGTCGTGCGCGGCCGTTAAGTGCTTGTCATCGTTCTGAGGCGAAAATTTCTTTTCCCAAATTACATCTGCCACGAAATTCTCAGATCCAAAAATATCGTCTAAGAGAAGCCTTAGATTTGCGATTTCTCCATCATCCATCGATATGAAAATAACCCCATCCTCCCGCAGCAAATTCCTCGCCAGCTTCAACCTCGGATACATCATGTTCAGCCAGTCGGTATGAAACCGCCCGCTGGATTCGGTGTTGC
>Ga0209702_10009465_pt1 | contig 10856 bp, 11 predicted proteins | sample FRY01_FD_187210 | JGI IMG/M metagenome (GOLD analysis project Ga0209702, IMG submission 187210) | Freshwater microbial communities from Lake Fryxell liftoff mats and glacier meltwater in Antarctica - FRY-01 (SPAdes) (version 2) | ecosystem: Environmental > Aquatic > Freshwater > Ice > Glacier... | reverse complement strand
AAATCGACTTGAAAATGTGGCTAGATCATCCATTTGAAAAACAATCAGAACCTCCTCCAAAATCAATACAAGGGGTTCTGTTTTGAAAAAGTGTCATCTTCTTCCTGAAAGTCAATAGAATCAACCTGCGATTTCGATTTTTAAATTATTTAGGACGCTATTGATAAAAAATCACTAATTTCACGTCAAATTCATTAACTAAAACTAACTGAATTGACTATGAAGATATTTAAATTAACCACTACCATTTTCTTTATTGCAGTCCTTGTTTTGATCTCTGCTTCTTGTAAAAAGAAATGTAAATTGGATGGAGCATCAATTGATACTGGTTCCATCTTAGAAGATGTTGTCCTTTATCCAGAAAGTGGTAATATGACTGGCAATATGGGAGGGAATTACGTGATTGGCGCAAGTAGTAATTCTGCTGATAAGTTTGAGGTTTCTTTTTCTTTAGGACCAAGAGAAGCAGTAAATTACAACAATTATAAAATTTTAGCCTTTCCAATCTCTGCAAATTGTAACGCACAATATGAACGCAATGTGAGTATTAGTACTTTGACACAGTCTGTAATTTATTCAATTAAGGTTACTCAGTGTGCTGACTGCATGGAAACACGTGCGACTGAAAATTATGTTTTAGTACCGACTTTTCCAGACAATTACACTGTAACAAATGTGTTAACAGTTATTGACAAAGAATAATTACTGAGTTTGATTCTCTAATTCAGTTGAGCGTTATACTACGAATTAAACAAAAAACATAAAATAGGTCACAGTTTTTGGCCTTTTTTTTTGGCTTAAATTTTAGTCCATAAAAAAGGTCATCTATTGATGACCTTGTGATTCCTGTGGATGCCTTCTTACTTTGAAGCCAAGTCTGATTTCTCAACTTGATCAATACTTCCGTAAGCATCACAGCTTCCTCCTTTTGATGATTTGCATGCCGTAAATACTAGCGACAACACCATCCCAACAAGTGCCAAGGTCAAAAATTTCTTCATTGTTATTTGGTTTTTAGTTAAATAAGGATTTTAACGTTCAAAACAAAAATACAAATTTTAACGTTTCTTTTTAAATAAAATTATTCACAATCTAATATGGATGAATTAAAATATACTGAAAATTATTCCGTTATTTGTCCAATGCGCTTGATATTACTATGTTTCATGGGTTTTTCTTTTTTTGGACTTTTAGGTCAAAAAAGTTACACCTTGTCATTTAATGATGTCAGTTATCAACAAATTCAACGGAAAATCCCTTCAAAATTTAAGGATAGCGCGAGTATTATCCAGTTTTTACAAACGTTCCAAATAAAGGCCGTAAAAAAAGGGTATATACTTTCTTCCTATGATAGTATCTATTTTAAAGATCAATCAGTTAGTGTATATTTCAACCTAGGTGAAAAATTAAATAATATAGAGATCGAATATAACAATGAGGATATTCAATTTCTCAAGCAAAAGGCTCATCTAAAAGAAAAGCAATTGGCAAATGTTCCATTCCAATCAAAAGAACTAGCAAAACTACTTCAACAACTCTATCAAAGCGGTGTAAACAATGGTTATCCATTTACGAAAGTTTCATTGGATAGTATCAGTTACAATGGGCATATACTAATGGTCAAACTCATATTGAGCAAAGGAGAGCTGTATAGAATTAAACAAATTCACATTAAAGGAGATTCACTTTTGTCGAAACAAATGATTTCTTCGCTTATTCGAATCAAAGAAGGTGATTTATATAATGATGCTGAACTAGCTTCTATTTCGAAGCATATTAAACAAGTTAATCATCTGCAGGAATTAAAGCCCCATGAATTGCTTTTCACCAAAGAAGGCGTTGAGTTATTCATTTATGTTAAATCAAATCCTATTAGCTCAGTAAATGGTGTTTTAGGCTTACAACCAAATCCAGTAACAGAAAAACTCGCCGTCACTGGTGAATTGAGTTTAAAGCTCGTTAACATTTTTCACAAAAGTGAATTAATTCAACTGAATTGGAGAAGTATTCAGCCAGGCACACAATCGCTAAATACCGTATTCAATTATCCCTATTTATTTAAAAGTCCCTTTGGTCTTGATGCGGGTTTCAATTTATACAAAAAGGATTCAACATTTCTTGAGACAAAAGCACAATTAGGCGTTCAATATCAATTACCAGGAGGCAGTTTTCTCAAGGCATATTATCAAAATAATAATTCAGCAATTCTGTCCGGAGCTTCTAGTTCGAATCTCAACTTCTCTACCGTTCAGACTAGTGCCTATGGATTGAGTTTTCATAAAAAAGAATTAGATTATATTCCAAATCCGAGCAAAGGATACATCCTTTTAACTGATCTTGCTTTAGGAAATAGAAATGCCCGTAAAACAGATACCTCAGACATTCTTTCTACAACAACTTTTCGACTTGCTGTTCAATTTAATTGGTTCTTTCCTATGGCAAAAAGACATGTATTAAGATTTGGCGCAAGTGCTGAAACCTATTATGCACCTGAGATTTATCAAAATGAGCGCTTTCGCTTTGGCGGATTAACCAGTTTGAGAGGATTCAATGAAGACGAACTATTTGCTACAACTAAAAGTATTTTAACCCTTGAATACCGTTTTTTAGTTGATCAAAATTCACATGCTTTTGCCTTTTTTGATCAGGGCATGTATGAAAACACTTCAACGACTTACCAACGAGATTTTCCCTTTGGATTTGGGGCAGGATTTTCATTTGGAACTCAATTAGGCATTTTTTCCATTTCTTATGGAATTGGTAAACAATTCGATAATCCTATATTGTTAAAAAATGGGAAAGTACATTTTGGATATATAGCCTTTTTTTAGCAAGACCTTTATTATTTTTTAAAACTTACAGTCATGTTTTCGCGAATTTCCTTCATGAAATCTGAGGCATAAACAAAGTTTAGTATTTCTGGATTTTCTGTGGTAATAATCGCTTTTCTATCTCCTTGCCACCAGTTTTTACCCTCATAAATGAAGACGATATTGTCACCAATTTCTATCACACTGTTCATATCATGCGAAATAACAACGGTTGTGATGTTGTATTCATACGTAATTTCCCGAATCAAATTGTCAATTACAATGGATGTCATTGGATCCAATCCTGAATTTGGCTCATCGCAAAAAAGGTATTTGGGGTTCATTGCAATCGCCCGTGCAATCCCAATACGCTTTTGCATACCACCACTGCACTCAGCTGGAAATAATTTATTCTTACCTTCCAGATTAACACGTTCAAGACAAAAATCAGCACGCACCTGCATTTCCTTTTTTGTCATTTTCGTAAACATAGTTAGCGGAAACATCACATTTTCTTCAACCGTCATAGAGTCAAATAATGCCGATCCTTGAAAAAGCATTCCTATTTCCTTTCTAACATCCGTTCTTTCTTGACGATGCATTTCAGTAAATTCTCTATCATCAAAAAATATCTTTCCGGTATCTACTTCATGCAGACCAACAACACATTTTGCTAATACAGATTTGCCATGGCCAGATTGACCAATAATCATGTTCACCTTTCCCTTTTCAAAAGTTGCACTAATGTCTTTTAATACATCATTCGATCCAAAAGATTTATATACATGCTCTATTCGAATCATTACAACAAAATCATTTGAGTGAGCAAGAAGTTAGCGATTAAGATGGCAATACTGCTGCTTACAACAGCTTGTGTAGATGATCGACCAACATCCAGCGATCCTCCTTTGGTATAATATCCATAGAAAGATGCAATTGAAACGATTAGGAAACCAAAAACAACGGTTTTAGTTAATGCATACCAAACATTACTCATTTCAAAAAAAGAACGAATTCCAAGAACATATACTTCCGTAGTAGTTAAACCTGACAAAATAAGTGATAACCACCCACCAATTAAACTTAAAGCCATTGAAAATACGATCAGAACAGGAAAGAAGAGTACAGCAGCTGTAATCTTCGGTAAAACAAGGAACGTAAGTGAATTTACTCCCATAATTTCTAGTGCATCGATTTGCTCTGTTACGCGCATTGTTCCAATTTCTGAAGCGATATTTGATCCTATTTTCCCTGCAAGAATAAGAGATATAATCGTTGGTGAAAATTCGAGAATCGTACTAGATTGTGTTATATATCCTACAGTATAAGATGGCAATAATGGATTAGTCATGTTGGAGGCGGTTTGCAAAGCAATAACACCACCCATAAACGTTGACATTAACGCGACAATAAAAATCGAATTAACCCCAATTTGTTCTACTTCTGTAAATACACTTATTCGAAAAACTTTCCATTTTTCAGGCTTCGAAAAAATAATTCGAAGCATTATTAAATATTTCCCGATGTTTGACAGCAATTTCATTGTCGCTAAATTAATGCTAATTTCTTTCGTTCACACTTCAAGTTGGAAAACTTTATTCACTTTGAATGTTGATTTCATGTAATTTTGTAGTGTGAGTAAACAAATTGTAAAATCAAGAGAGGCAGTACGCGACACCTTTTGCAGGCATGTCCCTGAAAATTTTGTGGATTATCTAATGGATTTATTCTTTCAAGCCAATGTACGCTTTAGTATTGTGAAATCCCGTGCAACAAAATTAGGTGACTTTAGGGCAGGGTTACATGGGGAAAAACACAAAATAACGGTGAATGGTGATTTGAATAAATTTTCTTTTCTAATTACATCCTTACATGAACTTGCGCATTTAAATACATTCAATTCGTTTGGCAGGTCCGTTATGCCACATGGTGAAGAATGGAAGAATGCCTTCAAGAAATTACTTCTTCCAATAATTGATAGTAAAAATCTTCCTCAAGACATAGAGAACGCGTTGGTTAATAGCCTCGTTAAAATGAAAGCTTCCTCTTGCACAGATCATCAACTTTCAAGAGTACTGCTCAAATATGATAAAAAACCGATAGGAATGGCAATCTTAGAAGAACTGCCTATAAACAGCGTTTTTTCTTTAAATGGAAGAGATTTTGTGAAAGGTCCTTTACGAAGAAAACGTTATGTTTGTCAAGAAGTACGGTCTCAGCGTTCTTTTTTAGTTAGCTCTTTAGCACAAGTATCTCCACTAGAAATAAAAGAAAATGAAAAATAATTATTGCATTATTATGGCGGGAGGAATTGGTAGTCGATTCTGGCCTATGTCTACCCCAGAAAAACCAAAGCAATTTCTTGATGTACTTGGAATTGGAAAATCGCTTCTTCAAATGACATATGAGCGACTTTTAAATATTGCTCCTACAGAAAATATTTACATTTTGACGAATGAAAGTTATGCTGATTTGGTGAATGAACAATTGCCAGCGCTACGTAGAAATCAAATTTTGACTGAGCCAAGGAGAAAAAACACGGCTCCTTGTATAGCATATGCAGCAGCCAAAATACAATCTTTGAATCCAGATGCAAATTTAATTATCACACCTTCAGATCATTTAATTATGAAGGAAGATCGTTTTACAGAGATTATCAATATTGCAATTAAACAAGCAAATTCAGATGAGCGACTAGTTACATTGGGAATTCAACCCACTCGACCAGACACAGGTTATGGCTATATTGAATTTAGTGAAAGTGAAAGTTTAACTGGTGGCTCAGTAACAGAGGTCATCCAATTTAGAGAAAAACCAGATTTAAAGGTTGCTGAAGAGTTTTTACGTAAGGGTAACTTTTATTGGAATTCTGGAATTTTTGTTTGGAAAGCATCCACCGTTTTGAATTCATTGAAGAGATTTCAACCAGCTTTGCATTCATTGTTCGCCGGTAATCTCTCAAAATACAACACAGCTGACGAACAGGAATTTGTGAATGATTGCTTTGAGAATTGCGAAGATATTTCAATTGATTTCGCAATTATGGAGCATGCTAGAAATACGGATGTAGTACTGGCAGATTTCGACTGGAGTGATCTTGGAACTTGGGGAAGTCTTGGAATGCACTTAAGTAAAGATTTTAATTCTAATGCTGTCATAGGTAAACATGCACATTTATTTCACTCCAGTAATTGTATCGTAAATATTTCAGATGATAAACTGGTGTTATTAGATGGATTAGAGGACTACATTGTAGTTGAATCGACTAATATGTTTATGGTTTTACGCAAAGAAAACGAACAAGAACTCAAAAACTTCTTAAAGAAGATTGAGACAGAAAGTCCTGAATTCTTTAAAAAATAAAAAAAGCGTCCCGATTTAAAAAAAATATCGGGACGCTTTGTATTTAACGATTTCCTTTTTTAATCTCTTCAGCTTCCCATTGTCTGTAAAGATCAAAGTAACTTTTTGTTTCGAGAACAACTACTCCTCCCATTGTATCTCCATACTTTGCCGGTAAGCCACCTGTGTAAACCATCATTCGTCCGATTGCTACTCCGGGAATTCCACCTATTTCACTTGTCTTAATGCCATCAACTAAATAAAGCATATCATTTTTTCGTGCACCTCTAAAAACCAATTCACCGTCATCTGTTAGCCGCACATCTGAACCCATTGACGCAATTAGACCTTTGACATCGAACTTTAAAGGACTCTTATCAATTTCTACCGCAGTAATTTCTCTTACTGGTAATTCACCATATTGCAATTTAATTGAACCGTCATTTGCTTTAACATCAATTGCCATTAATTCCAAGACGCCACTTTTAAAATTGATGTTTCCTGTGTTATAAAAACCATCGATTGGTACATTCACTTTTACTCCAGACATTGTATCACCAAAATATTTAATATTTAATGAATAATTTCCTGAAGGAATTGCGCTTATTCTGAATCTTCCATCGGCATCAGTTGAGCCTTGGTACTTTCTATCTTGATCCAAGATAAATACTTGTGCTCCATAAACACCTTTCGTCGTTCCATTTTCAACTACTGTTCCTACAACCTCTCCTAAAGATCCTTGTGCATTTACTTGATGAATAAAACCAAGTGCTGCAATGATGATTAACTTTTTCATAACTTTCGAATTAACAATTTCACTTTAGATGCAGACCTAAATATTAATCCATAAAAAAAGCCTTCAGACGAAAGCTTTTTTATATAATTATTTTGTAACTACCTATATTTCAGCACTAGAACACGGAAAAGTACGATCGACTTTTTTGAACAAACCTTGTAAAACTTTACCCGGACCAACTTCAACAACTTCCGTTGCACCATCAGTTATCATTTGATGCATTGTTTGGGTCCAACGAACAGGTGCAGTTAATTGCGCAACTAAATTTCTTTTTATTTCCTCAGAATCAGAAACAGCGGAAGCAGTAACATTTTGATAAACCGGACAAATGGGAGTATTGAACGTTGTTGCTTCAATCGCTGCAGCTAATTCTTCACGAGCAGGTTCCATTAATGGTGAATGAAATGCACCACCAACCGGTAGAATTATTGCGCGCTTTGCGCCAGCTTCTGTTAATTTTGTGCACGCTTCTTCAACAGCAGTCAAAGCTCCTGAAATAACCAATTGTCCGGGACAGTTATAATTTGCTGGAACAACGATACCCTTAATTTGAGCACAGATTTCTTCAACTACCTCATCTTCTAATCCAAGAATTGCAGCCATAGTTGATGGTTCAGCTTCACATGCCTTTTGCATTGCTAAAGCGCGTTTTGAAACTAAACGAAGTCCATCTTCAAAACTCAAGGTTTTATTTGCTACAAGTGAAGATAACTCACCGAGTGAATGTCCAGCTACCATTGCTGGTTTAAAATCATCTCCTAGGCAAGCAGCCAATATGGTTGAATGCAAAAAGATAGCAGGTTGGGTTACTTTGGTTTGTTTCAACTCATCGTCAGAACCTTCAAACATAATACGAGTAATGTCGAATCCAAGAATTGCATTAGCTGAATTGAATAATTCCTTTGCTAAAGCTGAATTGTCATAAAGATCTTTTCCCATTCCGGAAAACTGAGCACCTTGCCCTGGAAATACGTATGCTTTCATTTAATTGTTTTTCAATGTTATTGTAAAGGTAAACCAATCTCGAAAAAGAGCAACAAAAAAGGGCCGGATAACCGGCCCTTAAAATATATGTTGTTGAAAGAATTATTTTCTAACAATCAATTTTTGAGTTGAAACAGCGCCATCAACAGAAAGGTTTACCATGTAAACTCCGCTAGTTAATGATTGTGTATCGATAGTAATGTTTTGAGTACCGTTAACAGTTCCTAAAGCTGAAGTGAAAACAACTTTACCTGAAAGATCAGTAACATTAATTACAGCTGAAGCTTCGTTGTTCAAGTCGAAAGAAACAGTTGTGTTAGTGTTAGTTGGGTTAGGGTAAACGCTCATTCCGAAATCATTAGTCAATTCCGCAACATTTGCAGATGGATCGTCTAATAAACGAATCATAACTGCACTTGGAGAAGTTAATTGGAATCCAGCACCATCAGCCGTAAATCCAAGAACCGTACCTTCAAATGTATTTTGAGCCAATCCAAAACGGATTTCATCAGCACCACCGAAGTGAGCAGCAACAACTAATAATACGTCACCAGCAACAACATCAACAGAACCACCTAAAATTGGTAAATTAACCCAAGTAGCAACTGTTCCAGCAACTGTATTCGTGTTTGTTTCAGCTAAATAAACCCAGTCAGCAGCTCCGAAATCATATTTCCAGATTTCAGCAAAGTATTCTGAACCAACTGCACCTGCAGCTTGAGTAGATAAACGCACTTTAACTGCTGTAATTGCTGTATTATCAAAAATCTCCATTGTGTTACCAATTTTCAATGGTTGACCATCTTGAGAAGAAACTTGACCAATAGAACCAGATGATATATTATTATCTCTTGAGTACTCGTATTGAGTAACAAACATATCAAACATTCCTTGATTGTTTGTTAAATCTGAATCAGTTGCAGAAATAGCAGTTGTGATATTAACTGTTTTCGTACCTGCGCCAGTTGGCATATAAGGTGTTGTCACAGATAAAGTATCAGTAGCAGTTGCATTGATAGAAACTGCAGATCCTGACTGGTTGTAACCCCCTGTTGCAGTAACATTCAATTGCACTTGCGCTTGGTTTAATGCACCATTATTTGTTGCTAAAGCTCCAAATGTCAAACCTGGGAAAGAAGATTGAGAAGCTGGTACTGAATAGTAATCCAATCCTTGTGTAGTTAAAATATCAGTAGCTTGGTACCAGTTATTAACTTTCATGTCATTATCCCAAGCTTCAACGATATTTACATCATCAATACCCCAGAACCAATCCCAAGCACCAACATAATGAAAACGAATACGCACTTGGTTTGTCCAAGTACCAGCGCCTTTAGCAGCAGTAATATTTACTGTTTCTACTTCACCATTCACACAGTTTGTATTTACTGGAACTTCTGATTCAGGGTTCACAGCAAAGATTGTCCATGTAGCTCCACCATCATTAGAAACTTCAACAAAATTCTGATCATAATAATGACGGTAGTATTCAGCAAAAGTTAAATACAAAGATGCATTTCCAGAAGCAGATAAATCAATGTTACCTTGGTACTCAAAATAAGCATCTTGTGTAGCAGAACCACCAGCTCCATCAGAATCGATGAATGCAAAGTTTCCAGAAGCACCAGAGAAAGTTGCTGGCCACATGTATGCAGCTTGTTGAGCCGTTATACTTCCTGGGATTGCGTTAAGAACAGTCCAATCACCAGCAGTGTGTCCAGAACCCGTTGTTTGAGCCCAGTTAGCTGGAGTTGAGAAATCATTCGACCAAAGGACATCCCCTTCAGCTTTTACAGTAGAACCAACTTTTTTAGTTGTTGGTCTGATCTCGTTACGATCGTTAAGTACAGACGCTTTGTTCGGCATAACCTGTGCATTCACAGCTAAAGTTCCAACAAGAGCACCTGCTAATAAGTAAATCTTTTTCATAATAAATTTAATTTTAAGATGTGTAAAAATAATGAACTTTTAATAGATATCAAAATCGATTACATAAAATAGAACGAAATTGAATGCTAAAAGGTTTGTTTGATGTCCATTTACATTTTTTTTGTTTTAATTTGATCACACAAAATTGATAAACATATGTTACTTTTTGAAATTTCTTTCTTATTTATCAATTTGATGAAAATATTTACACATTCAACTAATTTTTTATATCTTTAAATCCTTCATTTAATTAAACCATTTTCTCACTTCAACAGGCATTCATTATGAACAGATTATTACTACTTACCTTTTCTTTTTTAACACTAGTTAGTTATTCTCAAAAAAGAATAAGCCAAGAAAGTTCCCTTGAAATTATAACAAAAGCGTATGAATTTCAGACTGAAGAAAAATATGAAGATGCACTCACAGAATATGCTAAAATAAATTTAAATGACACCAACTACGCTGCTGCGCAGTATGAATCTGGATCGTGTTATATAGACTTAAAGAAATACTCAGATGCGCGTGAGGTCCTTAGAGAACTTCTTAGTTCTGGTGTGAAATTTAAATTTCAGAATGATGTTTATTCATCAATCGGATATTCGTACATGAAAGAAGGAGATTCTTTAAGTGCTTTAAAAGTGTTTAATGATGGAATTGCAAAATACCCGATGGATTTTCGTCTCCATTTCAATCGTGGGTCTGCAAATGAAGCTTTAGGAAATTATCAAGAGGCTTATCAAGATTACAAAAATTCCATTCAGCGAAATATTTATTTTGAGTCTTCCCATTACCGTATTGCAATGTTGGCGGCGAATGAGGAACATTATGCCGAAGCGACTTTATCACTAATCACTTATTTATTAAATTGACTAGTCCCAAACGTACCACTAATTTCCAACAACTGCAATAACCATTCGATTAAAGAGATTTTCACCGAAGTATCGTCGATTTAGTCGATAGCAAAATTCGTTGAGATAGTTTTGCAAATAGTT
>Ga0209702_10009462_pt1 | contig 10861 bp, 9 predicted proteins | sample FRY01_FD_187210 | JGI IMG/M metagenome (GOLD analysis project Ga0209702, IMG submission 187210) | Freshwater microbial communities from Lake Fryxell liftoff mats and glacier meltwater in Antarctica - FRY-01 (SPAdes) (version 2) | ecosystem: Environmental > Aquatic > Freshwater > Ice > Glacier... | reverse complement strand
GTCGCCCGCGAGAAGATTGAAGGCGAGGCCGCCGATGCCGAGGCGAAAGTAGCCACCGCCGCGTCTGCCTTGAGGGGCTTTGAGCTTTCGCCGACGATTGAAGCCTTCGAAGCCGCCGCCGCCCGAGTCAACGAAATCCGATTCTAACTCTTCGTTGCCCATATTTGGTAACGCGCCCGGCGGGTTGGTTTCCGTCGGGCGCATCCAAAGATCAAAATCCAATCCCGAAAACCGATGCACGCACACGACCAACCCCAAAAACCGTTGCTGCTAGGAATTTGCTTTTGGAGGGAGGCCCCTAGAGCAGCCGTGGGGCCGGACCGGAGGGCGGGGAAATGGGGGTTGGCGATTGCGCCGCGCGAGGCGACCAGCCCAAGGTCAGCGGACTGCAGGGCGCCGCCGCGCTCGATGTTGCGCTCGAGATCACGCGGCTGATTGAGGCGGCGGGGTGAAGGGGATTTTGAGCCTTGGTTTCAGAAGGTGTGAGGCGGGAGAGGCGGGAGATCCGAGTTTCATGAAGGTTTGGGGAACCTGACGTTCTGATAGGGTAAGAAAGAGTCAGGGAAGTTCAAAGTGTTCCGACTTTTCGGATTGCGAAGATAAAATTTGGGCGCTTGAAACGCCTGGGAAAAATCCGTAAACCCTTGACTTGGCGGGGGGAAACGGGTTTTATGATCGCGTCTGCGGGTTCGGATATCGTGAAATGATATCGAGAGTGATGTGGACTACTAATACTGTTCGGTAAAAATGAATGCAGTCAGAGAACACCAAAGCTTTTGCTCCGATGACCAGGGCAGATAACCAACAAGAACAAAAATAGAAAAAGAATGAAAACACTGCAATCACCAACACAACTCAGCGAATCCCCATCGACAATGGAATTCAAACTTCCAGCATATGATTGGAAGAAGCAGACGCGCCACGATACGATTGTCGCAGGCAAGTGGACGGCAGCTTCTCTTCAGACCTTCGACTCCAAAGGAAAACCAAAGGATTCGCAGAGCGATAACAACGACTAAACTTGCTATCGGGACGGCGGCGTTGCCGCCGTCCCATTTAGTCGTCATGCTACTAATCCTCACAAATAGCCTTGACGGCACCGCAGACGAGATCGTTCGTCGTGTCGGTGTCCATAGGGTCTTCCGCTTCAACATCGACCTTTGGCGGGACTATGAGATCAGCCTCGATACCCGTGGCTTCATTCTTTCTGACCCAAGTGGACGCTTTTGTAGATCCTCAGACATACGCGCAGCCTATCTGCGCAAGCCAACCTTTGATGATCCCATCACAATACCAGAAGGAGGTTGTCAAGAAGACTGGCTTAGAGCACAAATGAGCTATTTCTTACAAGAGGTTTACAACTGGTGCAGAGATAATCACCTCGTTCGCCTAGTTGAGAAGGGTGCGCAGCAGCGCTTTGGTAAGTTCAGCCAATTACGCTTGGCTCAAGACTATTTTGCCGTTCCTCCTTGGGTTTTCGTTCGCACATCGAATCCGATTGTTTTTACCGAACCATGCATCACAAAACCTCTCACTGCGGACTTCATCGGCGACTACAAATTACTTTTCACGCGATCCGTTGATCCTTCCAGCCTTGATCCGGAATATCCGTGGCTTTTACAGGAGGAGGTAGCGGCAACCCATGATGTGACTGTTGTTTATGTTGCGGGACGAAGTTTCGCCTTTGCGCTTGATAGATCTTCATTTGAGGGTATTGACTGGAGAACTCATATTAACAGGCATGTTCTCGCGTGGCAGCCATGGCCCCTTACGGACGACTTTGAGAACCGCATTCATAAGTTTATGGGTGCAGCAGGTCTAGACTTCGGAAGGCTAGACTTTCTTGCAGATCCCTCAGAGACTTATTTTTTAGAGGTCAACCCGAATGGCCAGTGGGCCTGGCTAGATGAAGATGGGAGCCGCGGAATCTTCGACACCGTTGTCCATGAACTGACCAAAGGATGGTCGGCAGTATAGATTCCCAACAAAGGAACACGAACAAATGAAAACAGAAACAGAGACGCCTGCCCTACCAGTCCGGACGCCTGAAGCGATCTTGCAAGCAATGGATAAAGACAGCGTAAGGTCTGATCCAAATTTGCTGGCACAATTGAACGCAGAGCTAAGCGTATCATTGTCCATTGTAGCAGACAAGGTCTCACGCAGGAATCTGTCGATTGCCACCATTTCTTGCGTTGTCGCTGTCATCGCGCTTTTGATTTCGCTAATCCAAGTGGCTACATCTTTATGTAGGTAGAGCAGTCTCGCAGGTAATCCAAAATCAAGAAGCCGAACAAGACGAGACGCAGAACCCCTATCAGCCGCCCTGTTTACATGCTTTTCCGCAGTTCGAACCTCAACCCCGTGATCGACACTCGCTCCCGCTGATAGGGGTGCGTGCTCTTTGACGTTCGACAGAAATGAAAATACTTCTCGCACTGTTTATTTCTGGTTGTAGCGGTCTTCTTTTTGCCAACGAAGACCACCTCCTCATGATACCGACACCTATTTATGATGGCGGAGACGGTGGGCAGATCTATATCGTACATAGGCCGATGATCAGTGGGTTCGGAGCCGATTTTGAGGGGAAGTGCGGTCGTATTACGGCTCCATATTTGGGAGACGTCCGAAGCCCATCGAGCAAGGTATCGGAAGTGGACATGAATCCCGCAAGTTTGGCCAAGATTACCTTGTCAGCAGTGCTGCCGCCGAACAGCGACAATTTCTACAAGGTTACGATTGATTACAGCGCCGCCACGGAGGATTCTAAAACCGACATCCGGATTTTGCGGTCAATCTTAACTTGTGTCTATATGTTCGGGGATAGCATGCACGGCTATCTAGAACTGAAGGTCAATTTTGAGCTGAAGGGCCTTGATGCCAATTCCGCTCTTCATTCCGAACTCTTGCGAATCATCGATGCAAGGAATCAGAAAATCGATAAAGTCGAACAAGCCGGTGCTGGACAACCGCCTACCCGTTCCGAATTTGAATGGCCCTCGTTTTAACAACCTCTACCCTGTCGCCGAAAGGGCGCTCCCGGTAGGCGGTGCCAGACCTCGACGTTCGCTAGAATAAAACCCATGAAATTAGGAATACGAATACTTTCAATCGGACTTCTCATGATGCCATTGCTCAGTTTTGGTCAAGACGATCTGGAGCGGTTGAAGACATCTTACGGGAATGCTGTTGCGAAGGCAGTGGATCCGTTGACAGCGACCTACGAGAAGGAACTCAAGAGCCTGATGCAGCGACACGCAACAGCCGGTCGCCTCGACGACGTGGCCAAAGTCGTAGCGGAGCTGAAAGCGATCGGAATCAATGACGCAGTTCCAACAGTTACAGATCTTCCCGCAAATTCAAAGTCCCCAAAGTCGGGAATTGAAGGGACGACTTGGAAGACGCCGACAGGAACAGAGTTCTCGTTCGAATCGGACGGAAAAGGCACCCGTTCGTTTGGTGGAGAAGACCCTACGGCGATCGCTTGGCGAAAGCGCGCGGGCGGATTCGTTGAAGTGACGGGTGCCGGAATTCAGGGCGCACAAGAAACCACTTGGTTTTTCCGCTTTGTGAACGAGTCGGAAGCTTATTACGGAAACAGCAAAGACGGGGCGACAACGGCACTTGAGAGGAAGCCGTAATTGGATGTTGAGTTAAATTAGCGACCATAAACAGCGCGAAGGAAGCGAACAAACCGTGACAGGGAAGGGCTTACAGCCCTCCCCTGCGCTCTACGTTCGCTAGAAAATGAAATGCCTCAACTGGAACCTCGAATGGAAGACTCCGGGCACCAATGCTGGCAGAATGATTCAGGCGTTGGTTGCAGAGTTAGACGCAGACACCGTTTGCTACACCGAGGTGGTCCGAACGATGATTCCTGAGGGGCATTCCATCGAATCCGATCCCGATTACGGATACCCGAACGACGGTGGACGCCGCAAGGTGGCATTATGGAGCAAGCAGCCTTGGACGGAGGTCGATATGATCGGCGATGATGAGATGCCATCGGGCAGATTCGTCTCGGGTATCACCGCTGGAGTTCGATTTGTCGGCGTGTGCATCCCATGGCGTGACGCTCACGTTAAGACCGGGCGAAGAGACCGAACCTGCTGGGAGGATCACCTTGCCTACTGCCGCGGTCTTGAGCGCGTCTTGGCGCGATATTCGGCAGACCGAACGCCAACTTGTGTCGTCGGCGACTTCAACCAGAGGATTCCCCGTGTAGGTCAGCCCGTCAACGTAGCCAAGGCTCTAGCAGAAGCGATTCCCGCCGACTTCATGATCGCCACAGAAGGGCTGAAGGATGCAGAGGGAGCTGATTTGATAGACCATTTTGTAGTCTCGCCCGATCTTTCCATCGCGATCACTCAGATCGTTCCGCGCTTTTCACCGGATGGCACGAGACTCTCTGATCACGTCGGAGTTGCAGCGTCGCTCGAAAAACGAAGAAGCGAACAAGACGAGACACAGCAACCCCTATCAGCCGCCTTGTTTACATGATCCTCCGTAGTTTCAACATCAACCCCGTGATTGACGTTCGCCCCCGCTGATAGGGATGCCATGCCTCGACAATAGGCAGGGGATCTCCCGAACCAGCGAGATGGACTCGCGCCCGACGCCCCTCGACCTTCGCCCACGGTAGCCCCGTTCCTTCATCCGCCCTTTCTTCGGCCCCATCCCAGGACCGATCTTCCGCCGATTGCTGCTAGGAATTTGCTTTTGGAGGGAGGCCCCTAGAGCAGCCGTGGGGCCGGACCGGAGGGCGGGGAAATGGGGGTTGTCCATCATCGTCTTCCTCTTCGGGCTCAGCTCGGCTTGGGCCCGGCTCGGGCTCTTCCTGATCCGTTGGATCCGGAAAACCGTCATCTTGCGTGGGATGAGGAGCGTTGACATACCGCACCTCATTGTCTTCTACCACCTCCAAGAACTCTACCAAACCCGATGTATCGACTTCGGTTCTCCCGATCGGCTCAATTCCTTCCGCCTCCAAAGCCAAAACGAGATCATCCAGACAAGCGTTTCGATTGGCGTAAAAGCTCGATCCCCAGCATCGCCAGAATTTCCAGCCGGCCCGCTCAAGGACTCGCTGGCGCCCGATATCCTCCATCCATTTGTCTGGACCGTGATAGCGATCGCCGTCGCACTCGACAGCGAGACGGCGACCTTCGTGCCCCTCGACCACCAGATCGATCCGGTGGTTGCCAGCGCGAACCTGAGGAAGCACCCGATACCCACGTCGAACCAATTCCTCGAACATCGCCCGTTCGAAGGGGGATTCGAAGACATCCCCGCCGGGCGCATCTGGAAGGCTGGGGAGGGGCGAGCGAAAATGATCGAGTAGACGAGCCCGGAGATCCACCCCGCTGAGATCGTTTCTGTCGAAGCTGTGATAGAAGTAGAGCCGGTCGCGGGCACGGGAGACAGCGACGTTGATCCTCCGGACATTATCGATCTTGTTTACGGTCATGACCCCTCCACTCTCCGCGTCGTCCACGGCCGAGAGGAAGATAACGTCGGCCTCACTACCTTGGAAAGTGCGGGCATCCCCGCAGCGGATCCGGTGCTTCAGATAGGCGTCCTCGCCGATCTGGTCGATGAGCTTGTCCATGATATACCGCGCCTGTTCGGATCCCAAGAGAGAGACCACCCCGATACTGCGCTTTCCAAAATCCGGGTCGCCGATCAGTTTCTGGATCTCCGCGATGATGGCATCCGCCTCGGGAAGGTTGATCTTCTTGTTCGGACTGCGGCGGCCGGTTCGAACATGGACATCAACAAGGGTGGGGAGCAGTCGCTCTCCGGCACTAGGTACGCGAACGCAGCGAATCTCTCGGTTGTAGCAAAGCTTGTTCGAGAACTCAATGATGGGCTCGGCACAACGAAAATGCTCGCGAAGGCGGATCGTCTGACCCGAGAAAATCAATTCGCCGAGATCGTAGATCGACTGAGAAGGATGGAGATTGCGGCAGATATCCGAGGGCACGTCGTTGTCCTTTAGTCGGTTGATCAGTTGATTGGCCTGTTCCTCCCTCAAAAACGACACCGGGGGGCCAACCTGCTTGTCGTCGCCGACGATCAGTACCTGCTTGCCGCGAAGGAGGGCCGGGATCGCCCAAGCATCGCTCTGTGATGCCTCATCAATGATAACGAGGTCGAAGTCGCCCAAGACCGGGGGCAGGGCCTCGGCGATTCGCCAGTGAGGCATGATCCAACAGGGAACTCCTCCGCAGGCAGTGCCCATAGCCTCGCGGGCATCCCGTCTCAGCCGGACGTCTCGCTTGCCCTTGCCCGACTTTGTCATTCCGCGAATCGCCTGTAAATAGGCGGTGATGGCCCGCCGCACGATTTCGTTGGACTTCAGTGATTTGACAAGGCCCAACCAGGTCCGCTTCTCTACGACGTTCTCGTAACTCGTCTGGAGAGCGATCTCGGCCTCACGTCGCTCGCGGGCTTGACGAAGCACATCTGCTCTGCCGTCGATCTTCTGGAGATAGCCCCTGCGTCGACTCCACATCCACGCCTCTCGCCACAAGGTTGAAATCAACGGATCCTCCTCCCCATCGACGGGCTCACAACGAAGCCGCCGCGCCCAGACCGGGGCACCGCAGCACTCGATCTCCGCAGTGATCAGGCTGACCGTTTCGAGCAAGGGAAGGTCGCTCTCGATCCTCGCCAGTTCATCGAGCAGGGCAAGCCACTCTCGTTCAATCGATGCGGCTGGGACTGATTGATCGCCGAGGCGGGAGTCCAGCCATTCTAACATGCGCGAGAACAAGGAGCCCGGGAGCATCTGCAGCCTGGACTTGAACTTACTAAAATCCCGAATCGCGGCGGAAAGATCGAGCCTTCGCAGTTGGGCCTGGAGGGCCCGTTCCAGCATACCCATAACCTTTAGTTCGTGCCGAATCTGACCCTGATCGATGTTGGGGAATACCTGTTGGACGCGAGACACAAACGTCAGGTCGTAGTTCACGCCGAGCAGGAACGCATCTTTGGAGGCACCCGCGTGCTGGATCAGATGCTTCACGATCTGAGTCGAACTTCCCGAAACAGCCGGAGCATCGATCTCCCCACAAAGCTTGTTCCAGCGGGAAACCAGTTCGAGGCTCTTCTGATGGATCTTCAGGTATTCGAGGATGGACTTCCAATCTTCTCGCGATGAAGGACTCGAACCGTTCAAGCGGACCTTCCCGAATCGTTGCCGGGTGACGGTGACGCCAATCTGAAAAAGGGAGAAGGGCCGAGCGCCCGCCGATGCCTTTTCCAAGGCACGGATCAAAAGCGTGTCCGTATGCCACTCTTCTTCAAACTCGATGGAAGTAGCGACAAAGGGCTCAAGCCGGAGACTGAGCGACTCAATCTCAGTTCGCAGCGTGTCCATCGCGTCCGCGATCGGGGCACTCTGCCCCGACATGTGTCGTTTCCGGTAGAGATGCCGTAATTCGCCCAGCCATTTAGCCTCACACGCCAGGATGAGACGGCAATGCTCCTGAATCTCTCGCAGGAGGGTTCTCGCCGACTCAACCAGACATCCATCCTCTGCGGGAAACCTCGGCAGTGCTCCGTCTTCGATCTGTTCGTCGAGGTCGTTTTTCTCGGTGAGGAGGTCGTGCATCGAGACAATCTCGGCAGCGCTCAACAGCGGTGGTGAAACGGGCAGCCCCAGTCCCGCATATTCGATTCGATCTTTCAACTGGCTGCGCACGGAGGCGAGGGCATCGATGTCCGCGTCGCTCATGAGCGCTTCGAACCGGGCATCATCGCTAAGTTCGTCCGGGAACCATCTGTGGAGGTCCTCCTTTTCGGCAACCCACTTTGCCAGTTTTTCAGGCGGCTGTGCCCCGACCGAGTCCGGCGCGGCGGTCGTGTTCTTTCGCGCCCATTCTTTCAGCCTCGAATCGATCACGCTGATCCTCCGATGGAGTTCCTCGATCTGACTGCCCAATTCATCGATCTCTCTGCTCAATTCGCTCTCCCTCAGAGTGGCAAGACGGGAATTGATATGATGGATCGCTTTCTCAAGCTGTTCGATCCCTTCGCGCTCGTTGGTCAAGAGGCCGACGGTAAGATCACGAATCGCCTCGGGGATCTGCTGCCGGACCACGGCCAGCGCGGCCTCTCCCTTTGAGGTCACTAGGATCCTTTTCCCCAGCGCGAGGTAATGGCAGATGACATTTCCGATAGTGTGGGTCTTTCCGGTCCCTGGAGGGCCCTGCACCACAACTCCCGGCATCGCGTCGAGTCGACGGATGATCTCCACCTGCTCGTTATTGAAGGGTTTCGGAAAATAGAGTTCCCGAATCCCGCCGGCTCCACTTGTGCTGTCGCTGGAAAGTCCCCGATACTGGACTTCTGGAGGGACAATCATCTCTCCAGACGGATCCCGAACGAGATGCTGCGGAGCCCCCTCTGGCACACCTTTGCTGTCGATCGCCTCTTGAAGCTTTCTGAGATCCTGAACGAGAAAGCCTGAGCTGCGACGGCGATCGAAGAGCACCCAAGAATCCGTGACCTTCAAATCAATCGAGGGAGAGGGCAGCGAGCCGGGAACATAGGCCGGATCGTCGGGAAGGAAGGCCCCGGATGTATCGAATCGCTCCGCAGCTGCGCGGGCTATGGCGGTAACGATCGTGGTTTCAAACGGTGAGGGCAACAGTTCGCCGGTTCTCAGAGCCTCGCGCGATGTTCGTTCAAAACTCGCCAGTTCCGGAAGCTCAAGCGGGAGGAAGGGATCAGCTTCTATCAGGGCTTCTCGCGTCGTCGGTCGAATGCGAAGTGTCATGTCACCTGCGAGCGGAAAGAACTCGACCTGCTGCGTGATAAGCGGATGCCTGACCGTCAAGCCGTTCTTTTTCCATAGGACCATGCCCATCCCCCAGACGAACTCGAGCGGAGCCTCGGCACTCTCGGTCTCCATTCGCTGCTGCAGATGGAAGAGCTTCTCGTAAAGCGAAATGGTCTGCCTCCGAGGTTTCTCCGACTGTGACCATTCCGCCCAAACGCGATCCCGATAATCGGTAAAGAGACGCACGACTTCCAGAGAGGGCTTCACCAAGACCGGTTCGCCTTCGGGCTCATCGGAAGGCATGGGGATCGAGTCCCGGAGGATCGGGGCGGTGTTCGGATCCTCGGACAAGCGCAACCAATCCTTGAGCTGTTCGGGAGCGAGCGGGGGTTTGATCCTTTGAAGTCGCGATACCTCCAGCCAGACATCCCCGTCTCCGTGAGCACCGTTTGTTTGGATTCCAGGGAGGTCTTTGATACCGGCCTGATAAAGAAGCACCCCCGGACTATCGCCCTCGACGTCCGAAATAGGCGTGCGGGTGAGTTGGTCCCAAGAGACCAAATACTCGAGAATCGCGGAAAGGCGTTTCTGTTCGGGGCTCATACCACTGGGGTTGTCGGTCGGAACTTCAAAATCCATGTAATCGAAAATTCGGGTTCCTACTTTCGCCAGATCACCGTGAGGGAGTCATGATCCAAGATTTTTAATGAATTTGGGCTCCTGGGCTCCGATGGCAAAGGTTCTAAAGCAGAGAATCCCGGATGTTTTTAGCCTCGGTAGGAGTTTGGTGCAAGATATTGATCGCGAATCGGTGGCGGATTTAGTCACGGCGTGATGAAGGAGGCGCATTGGGATCTCGGGCTTCGAAGAAGCCGACAGCATTCTTGTCCCAACGTCATCTTGAAGCACTCCGATTGTTCGGTCGATCATCGTAAAAACTTCAAGTGTCCCACATGGGGTGGGACAAAGGCAGGGGGACAGAGGGTAGTTCCTTCCATGATTTTGGAGGTGGGAGACTTCACCCCCGGCACATCAACGATTCGTCGATTCTACCATTGAGACCTCCCAGCTAAAAAAAACCCGCCCTTTCCGGAGCGGCGAGTTTTCCCGGACCGGACCTCCTTCACGCATTCGGGAGCGTCGCTTTTGTTATGGTTGCCTGCTTAATGGCCCGTGGTTGACACGGACCGTGGGTCTATTGGGGAGAATCGAGCTAGGAATTCTGGCAGAGCTCGCCCTTCGACTGCGGGAATCCCCTTTTGGAAACAGTTGGGCACGCTTATTTGCGATTGCATTATTTGCTCAGATGAACACTTTATCGGTATGGATTTCGAAAGACTGAAACTCTGGCGTGGCCGAGCGGTGAGACCCGCGCCCGCTGGAAGAATGCGCGATGGCGGTGCCCTCCAGCGAGACATCGCCAGAGAAGTCGTGTCGTTGCTGCTAGGAATTTGCTTTTGGAGGGAGGCCCCTAGAGCAGCCGTGGGGCCGGACCGGAGGGCGGGGAAATGGGGGTTGGCTGCTAGGAATTTGCTTTTGGAGGGAGGCCCCTAGAGCAGCCGTGGGGCCGGACCGGAGGGCGGGGAAATGGGGGTTGACATCGGCGTCGTCCTCGATCTCATGATCCACGACCTCGAGATCGTGCTGCACCTCGTCAATTCGCCCATCGCCACGATCGACGCCGTCGGCATTCCAGTGCTGACGCGCCGCGAAGACATCGCCAACGCCCGGATCCGCTTTGAGAACGGCTGCGTCGCCAACATCACCGCCAGCCGCATCAGCCCCGAGCGGCTCCGCAAGATCCGCGTCTTCCAGAGCGACGCCTACCTTTCCCTCGACTATCAGGACCAGAGTGGTTGGATTTACCGCAAGGACGGCATGACCATCGCCAAGGAAGAAGTCGAAGTCGAGCGGGACGAACCGCTCAAATGCGAGCTCGCCGCCTTCGTCGATTGCGCCGCGCGAGGCGACCAGCCCAAGGTCAGCGGACTGCAGGGCGCCGCCGCGCTCGATGTTGCGCTCGAGATCACGCGGCTGATTGAGGCGGCGGGGTGAAGGGGATTTTGAGCCTTGGTT
>Ga0209702_10009460_pt1 | contig 10863 bp, 10 predicted proteins | sample FRY01_FD_187210 | JGI IMG/M metagenome (GOLD analysis project Ga0209702, IMG submission 187210) | Freshwater microbial communities from Lake Fryxell liftoff mats and glacier meltwater in Antarctica - FRY-01 (SPAdes) (version 2) | ecosystem: Environmental > Aquatic > Freshwater > Ice > Glacier... | reverse complement strand
TTTCGCCCATATTTCCAAAACTCCTTCCGCTTTGAATGCGCTTATTTTAATTCGCAAGGTGCTTTTATTGATATTCTTTACTTTCAGAAGATTTTCAACTGTCTTGCCTTGATTTTGTTGCGCCACTCTAACCCTCGGATAGTGCATTTGAGTTGTTAAAAACGACTGGCCGCTCGACTGAGCTTTTGCCAAAGTCGAGATTGCTAAAACCCAAAGAATCAAAAATCCTAGATCTTTCATCCAATTATCTGTATGTGATTTGAGTCACAATATACATGTGTAACTAACATCAACTTTGTGAGCCATCTAAAAAATTACTATGTCCTTTCGATTTTTACTACTTCTGTCATTAATAATTTCATTTCCAAGTACAAAAGCACAGCCTCAACCAGTTGATTTTCCTGTAGAACTTGAATCGGGTACGATAACAGGATTTCCGGCAATGCATTCGTTTTGTTGGGCACAATCGCAAGGAAAATGGTTAATCATGAGTGGAAGAACGAATGGATTGCATGGTTTTCAGCCACCATCGGCATTTCCAACAGCCAATCAGAACCAAAATATTTATGTTGTCAACCCAGTAAATGGCTCAGTGAGCAGTGTTAGTGTATCCTCGCTTCCAGTTGGCATTTCAGAGCAAATTTCTAGCTCTAACTTAGAGTTTCATCAAGATGTAGATCGATTAGTTCTTATTGGAGGATATGGATTTAGTGCATCGAGTAATGTTTATAAGACGTTTCCATCTTTAATTAGTATTGATGTACCGGGCTTAATTCAAGCCATTGAGACAAATCAACCCATTGCATCATTTTTTACACAAATAGTAGATGCGAGAATGGCGGTTACAGGTGGATATTTAGGGCATATTGGCACTACCTATTTTCTTACCTATGGTCAGCGTTTCGATGGCAGATACAATCCATTCAATGGCGGCTCTTATACACAAACATATACCGACGAAATTCGATTCTTTACCTTAACAGGTAGTGGAAGTAATTTGGCTATTGCTGATTACGATGCTTGGTGGGATCAAGAACATTTCCATCGTCGCGATTACAACTTGGTGCCGCATATTTTTCCAAATGGTATAATGGGATTTACAGCTTTTACGGGAGTATTTCAGCGCAATGTGAATTTACCTCACCGCAGTTCGGTGCACTTTACATCAACTGAATACGTTGTAGATTCTACATTTCAGCAGTTACTAAATCAATATCACACGGCATATTTACCGATGCATTCGGCGCAAGATTCAACGATGCAAACACTCTTTTTTGGTGGGATTGGTGAATATTACATTCATACAAACGGGCAGTTGGTTCATGATACATTGGTTCCATTTACCAAAACTATCAGCATGGTAACGAATGCACCGAATGGAATTTCTGAGGGCTGGTTGCCTGTTCAGATGTCGCAATTTGCTGGCGCTTCGGCTGCGTTTATCCCTGATTTAACTGCTCCTTACGATGTTAACCTAATTTTGCAAATGGATCTATTACCTGCGGGAAGGGTTCATGTTGGGGCAATAGTTGGGGGAATAGTTAGTGATTCTCCAAATACGTTCATGCAAAGCTCAGGTACCACACAGGCTTCCAATCAAATTATCGATGTTTATATTAATACGGATGTTTTAAAGTCTCATGCCGCAAAATCAAAGGCCTTACCACGCATCTATTCAGATTATTCAGGTGTGCAAGTAATTGTTGATGCTCCAACTGGGACAACTTTTAACATTCAACTGCTAGATGTTCAGGGAAGATTAGTGTTTGAGCAGACCTCTAAGAATGAGTTTGGGAAATTTAGCATTCCTAATTCAGCAATAAATTCTTACGACGGAATTTTAATATGTCGCGTTACCGGAAACGGATTGATTCATTCACAAAAATTGGTGATTCAGCATTAAAATTTTAAGTGTGGAAGTGATTCTTAAATGGTTTTTAAATTTGTAGGCACCTCGGATATTTTATTTTTGAGGGGTTTTGCCTACAATCGAAGACGACATTGATTAAAACTTTGTCATTTTCGCAACGATAAATAATCTAATAATTCCCTTCAACTAAATAGAGTCTGTCTATAGAGTCTCCTGATGTCGTTGCACTAGTCCGAAAAATGCTCATTTACAAAAGTAAACTGTGCTTTTTCGGCCTTCGTGCGCCTAATCAGAAGCCTCTATAGTTCAAACTCCTAACTCTGTGGACAGACATTAAATAGAGTCTGTAGAGTCTCCTGATGTCGTTGCACTAGTCCGAAAAATGCTCATTTACAAAAGTAAACTGCGCTTTTGCGGTCTTCTTGCGCCTAATCAGAAGCCTCTATAGTTCAAACTCCTAACTCTGTGGACAGACACTAATTAGCGTTATTTCTGTGATTCTATTAGTGATTCTATTGCGCCAATAAATGGATACTTTTCTAATGAAACAGATCGTCTAATGAGTTTGCCAATATTTTTATTCGCAACATCTTGACTCGTTTAGATTCAATAATTTGCTTCTATTTCTTTCGGTTGAACAATTGCTGAATGCAGCCAAATAACATTTTTTTCAAGTGTTAAAGCGCTTTCATAGCTCATTTGCTTTAACATATTTTCCGTTGTAATAATCCTCTTCTGATTTTGTATTATATCTTGAAATTCCACGTCAGTTATAGGCGTTAGATTCTTAGCATTCTGTTTTTTTACTTTCAGAATGCAGAATTTTTTTCAAGTTTCTTTACTACATCTTCATCAGCAAGCCTTAAAAACTCTTGAATGAAACTTAATTTCCTTGATTGAATGTCGATTGCCATTTTTTTTTCTCAACGTTGGCGAATTGTTTTTTCTCTTCTGCTTGGTTAATAAAACTGTGAATTTTGTAAATAAAATTCAAATATATGTAACTCATGATCTTTAACATGTAACTTACTTACAGCCACATGTATTAGATCTCAGCCAAATTTTAAAAATGGAAAAAGTCCACGCCAAAACCAAAGTGCTAAAAACTCTATATATTCCTACAGCGGAATTTTACAGCCAGATAATTGATAGCCTACAAGATTATGCAATCATTACCATCGATAATGATTCTATTATCAATAGTTGGAGTGCCGGCTCGGTGAAAATATTCGGGTATGAATCAGATGAAGCCATTGGAAATCCTTTCAAAATAATATTTACAGACGAAGATAAAAAAGCTGGAATTCCTGAAAACGAAATTAGCACTGCAACTAAAGAAGGAAGAGCCTTAGACAATAGATGGCACATTCGTAAAGACGGCGTCAAATTTTTTGCTTACGGTTTAGTGTTCCCGTTTATCGGAGTTGGTGGAGAAATGTTAGGTTATGTGAAAACACTAAGGGATTTAACTCAAGGACGGAAATCAGAGGAAGCCATTAAAAAGTATATAAGTGAACTTGAAGAATTAAACACCCATAAGGATAGTATCCTAGCCATACTTTCTCATGATTTAAGAAGTCCGTTGGCTAGTATTATTTCAGCTGCAGATTATCTTAAATCAAATATCGAGAAAATAGAAATAAGTGAAGCGAAAGTACTCCTCGATCTCCTGCATGAAAAATCACTCGAAGAGTTAAATATGTTAGACTATTTGTTGGAATGGGCAAGAATTAAATACGCAACTGATGCATTTACCCCTGAAAAAATTGAGCTTTCCGAATACATAACAAAAGTTTTTAGTACCTTAAATGAGGCCGCTTCCATAAACACGATAAACCTCCATCACGAAATTAAAAAGAATATAACAGTTTTCGCTGATGGAAAAATGTTAATCTCTATACTTCAAAACATAGTTTCAAATGCCATAAAACATTCCCATAAAGGAGGAAAAATAACAATTAGAGCGAAAAAAAGCAAAGGTAGAATAATCGTGGAGATTAAGGATACCGGGGTCGGCATGTCCAAAGAAATAAGAGAAAAACTTTTTATCCCGCAAATGAATTCCCTCGCAATAGCTAGAAAAGAAAATAAAGGAGCAGGTATCGGTCTGCTATTAGTCAAAGGGCTACTAGAAAAAAATGGAGGGGAAATATGGGTTGAAAGCAACGTTGGAGAGGGTTCGTCCTTTTATTTTACATTACCTATTGAAAAATCTCGAGATGAATTAAAAATCAAAGACACGCTTGATTTTTATGAGAGTGTTTAGACACTGAACTGCCTATGCCTTGTCAATGGTAGCAAAAAAGAACATAACAAAAATCTTCCTAACATTATCTGTGAGACAAGTTATTGGCGGGTTTTTAATAGATCTAGGCACTATGATGCAATATGTCAGTATCACCTGCTAATATTTGCTTGGGCGAACAATGGATAGCCAGCATCTCTTGCGATCAGAACGTATCGTTTTGGTGCATTCTGATGCTCCTGGAATGTATTTGATGAATATTATCGCAGCCAACGGGAAATCCGCCACGTTGAAGATCTTGAAATGAGGTTGCTGAAATTGTTCTATCCAGCAGTATTTGTGCTCTCAAAACCTGTTGTTCCAGCAATGCTTTTCATTTCGTGTATCTTTGGAATTCCGAATCCCCGGATTTTCAATTATGACTATTGCAACAACATCATCTAAATCAGTTCAGAAGTATCTGGATGAACTTTTTCCAATGCTTGAGCCAGAATTGCGCGTTCAAATGGGCGAAAAAGGAATGCTCAAGCATTTTGAAGCTGGCGATCTTCTGCTCGAAAAAGGACAATATTTTCACTCGACGTATTTAGTCGTGGAGGGAACTGTTCAAATGTATCGTGAAGATGAAGACGGAAATGAATTTCTAGTTTACTTTATTACGGCAGGCGAAGCATGCGCGCTCTCAATGATTTGTGCTTTAAAGAATGAAAAAAGCAAATTGAGAGCTCGAGCATTGGACAAGACAACTGTAGTATCAATTCCATTAGATGAAATGGACATTTGGATGCAAAAGTTTAAAAGCTGGTACTACTTTGTATTGGAATCATATCGTAAGCGATTGGATGATTTACTCGAGGTAGTAGATCAGGTGATTTTTCGCAATATGGATGAGCGGCTGGAATTCTACCTCAAGAACAAAGTGAAAAAGCTTAACACGCGAATTTTAAGTATAACACATCAAGAAATTGCTAACGACTTAAACTCATCCCGAGAAGTTATCTCTCGTCTGCTGAAGAAGATGGAAAATCGTGGAGATCTGCGCGCAGAACGCCATGCAATAGAATGGTTAGGATAAAAAAAACCCTCGTGGTGAAACGAGGGTTGAAGTGGTACCTCCAGGGATCGAACCAGGGACACACGGATTTTCAGTCCGTTGCTCTACCATCTGAGCTAAGGTACCATCCCGCTCTTGATTGAAGCGGCTGCAAAAATAGTTTTTTTATCTTTCCACCAAAATAAAATATTCATGATTTGGCATTTTTCTAATTCTATCTTTGCCAATCTTAATTTATTATGACTCATTTAGTCCTCGATATTGGTAATACAGCTTTGAAGGCTGCGTGTTTTCAAGGAAAAACCTTGCTTAGGTCAGTGCGTGCAGCTTGGAATGATCCTAATGAAGTAGAGGAAGCTTTGCTCCGTTTGATGGCATTGAATCCCACTAAAGTGCTCATTAGTTCTGTAAGCGGACCTAAAAAAGAAGTCGAAAAATTTCTAAAACGGGCCAATCTACCTGTCGTTTATTTTACGCATGAGATGGAAACGCCTGTTGTGAATAGATACGAAACCCCAGAAACATTAGGTCGCGACCGTTTAGCAAACGCCGTTGCAGCTTTCACAATGTTTCCAGGCAAACCTATCGTTGTTATTGACGTTGGTACGTGCATTAAATTTGATTTTATCACAGCAAAAGGAGAATATTTTGGAGGCTCTATATCACCAGGCATAGAAATGCGTTTTAGAGCCTTACATGAATTCACTGCTCGCTTGCCTTTATTAGAACGGACTGATGCAGTATATTTAATTGGTAAAAACACGCGTGAATCAATTCATTCAGGGGTTATCAATGGAGCTTTGGCCGAAGTGAAAGGTATTTTGGAACAATACCAAATGACGCATAAAGACTTGCAAGTAATTATTACCGGAGGCGATTATACATTGCTTCAAAGAACCATTAAAACAAGCGTTACCCCAGAACCTTGGCTTACATTAAAAGGACTAAATGAAATTCTTCTCTCTCAGGCTTAGTGGTCTGTCTTTCTTATTGATTCTTAGTAGTCTCCATCAAGTTTCTGTAGCTCAAACTCTTAGTCAATCCCCATATGGGCGCTTTGGACCCGGAGATAAACTGTACACCACATCGCCGTTTTTACAATCAATGGGTGGTGTCAGTCAAGCTTTAGCAGATTCTAATATTCTAAATTTGAATCAACCAGCTTCTCTTGCATCTTTAGAAAGTGGAGTAACAATTTTTGAAGCTGGTTTAACAGGAACATCAACTACGTATGATTTCGCAAATCAAAGCAGTATGGGAAGAACTGCGGGCTTTGGATATTTTGGACTTGCTTTTCCTATAAAGAAAAAAGTATGGAATATGGCTATCAGCCTAAGTCCATCCTCAAATGTTGGATATTTTCTTAGGGATACTATCAATGATCCAAGCGCTGGAACTATTTTCTTAGGATATGAAGGAAGCGGCGGATATTCAAACTTCGCCATTGGAAACGGTTTTCAAATAGGTAAAAACTTAAGCCTTGGATTACAAGTTCGCTATGTTTTTGGTCGAGTTGATTACAGTTCTCAAGTAGTTTTTGTTGAAGGTCAAAATGAAGGCCTCCGCAATTCTTTAGTTACTCGAACAAATAGAATGGGTGATATTCAATTCGAAACTGGATTGATGTACACAAAGCGTTTTCATAGAGCTGGATACAAAAATCCTCAAGCATCTACTCGAAACAAGCGTTTTGAAGACCGAGATTCCCTGATATTAATCATCGGAGGAACGTTTAGGCCAGCAACAGAATTGAATGGAAGCTATACCTACTTAGCTCAAACGTATTTTGGCGGCAGTCCTACAAATCCGATTGCATTTACAGATACTATTGCTTTCGATGACCGTTTAACTGGTGTTTTCAATATGCCAATGCAATACGGCGGAGGTGTTACCTTAGGAAGTAGTTCCAAGAAGTGGGTTGCGTCTGGCGATGTCGTCTATACAAACTACGACTCATTTCGAATTTTCGGTCAACAAGACTCTGTCCGCTCATCTTACCGTGCCTCCATTGGATTCCAAATAAATCCGATGCCCACTGTTAAAGTTGGATCAGGTAAGGTGTCCTATTTGAAGAAAATCCGCTATCGCGCTGGCGCTTATTATTCTGATGGAATGCTTCGTATCGATGGGAATGCTGTTCCTGAAATGGGTGTGAGTATTGGGTTAGGACTTCCAATTTCTTTACGTACATATAATACCAAACCGGCGACCAGTATTTTGAATTTTACATTAAGTGTAGGGCAACGCGGTGCTAAGGGAACGAATCCATTGGTTGAACAATATATTCGAGGCACAATTGGATTTTCCTTAAATGATCGATGGTTTAGGAAAGTGCAGTATGATTAAACAATCGCTGCTATTTTGCTCCATTTTCTTGTTAATCGCATCTTGTAAAAATGATTTGCAAGAGGTAAAACGTATTGCCACAGATGTTGTTTTGCCGATTTCTACAACAAAAAATGTCGAAATGACTTATTCAGATTCGGCAAGATTACGAGCCAAAATTGATGCTCCTTTGAGAGAATCATATATGGGCGATGAGGCAAAAGTGGTTTTTAGTAAAGGAATTAAAGTTCAGTTTTTCGATGCAACTGGCAATTTGGAGTCTAAAATGAATGCCAACTACGCAGTTAGTTATTCTAAGGAAGACAAAATGGAAGCAAGGAATAACGTGGTTGTTGAAAATACAGCAGGCGATAAACTCGAAACTGAGCATCTCATTTGGGATCAAAAGGAAGATAGAATTTTTTCAGATGTTTTCACTCGAATCACTTCTCCAGATAGAGTTATATTCGGAGATGGCTTTGAATCGAATCAAGATTTTTCGAAGTATCGTATTCGGAAAGTGCGAGGTATAATTGACTTAAAAGAATAAAATAAACTCATGGAACAACACAAGCTACTTAAATTCATGGAGCGTTTTTGGCTAGTATTTGCCATTTTAACTCTAGTATGGTCAGGTTGGATGATTTCTCAAGGGCAATTCGACCAAGGAAAATTTCCATTATTTACCTCTTTTTGTGGCTGGATTTTGTTTGGTTTACGCCGTTATCAGCGAAAAAATGCGGAAAAGAAAACTGCGAACAATCAGGTTAGTCCTGAAAAAGAACAGAAATAACAAGCAATTCACGTATTCGTTTAAGGCATTAGGATGATTTCGATTTAGTCGTATATTCGCAGCCTTGAAAAATTTTGAAATAACCTAAAAATGGCTCTTTTAGAAAGCATTCGTTCCAAAGCAGGTACTATCGTCCTAATCGTAATTGGACTTGCCCTATTTTCATTTGTAATGCAGGATTTATTCTCTTCGGGGAATTCAATGTTCAGCGGTGGCGCAACAGAATTGGGTGAAATTAATGGTAAAACCGTCCAAGGAGAAGAATTTCAGCGAAGATTATCAGTTGCTGAAGAAAATTTAAAGCGTAATCAGGGACTAACTGGAATCGATGAAAATACACGTCAGCAGTTAATCAACCAAATCTGGAATGATTATCTCGATGAATATCTTTTCAATGAAGAGATGGAAGAAGCTGGAGTTGACGTTTCAGGTGATGAGTTATTCGACATGGTCCAAGGTGATAATGTTGATCCTCAAGTAATGCAAATTCCTGCCTTTCAAGATAGTATTACGAAGCAGTTCGACCGCAATCTTGTCTTGAAGTTCATTAAGACACAATTGACAGAGGAAAATGATCCAGACGGAGTTTACCGTAATTCTTGGTCTGAATTTGAGCAATCTCTCATGAAGCAACGTCGTAAGAATAAGTATAATACACTTTTACGTAAATCAATCTACGTAACTAATTCTCAAGCTAAGCGTGATTTCTTAGCTAAAAACGAAACTGCAAACATCCGCTTTCTTGGCAAGAGGTATGATATTGTACCAGATTCTACTATCACCGTCTCTGACGAGGATATGAAGAAATATTACGACGAGAATAAGTTTATGTTTGAGCAAAAGGAAGAAACACGTAAATTGGATTACGTTGTTTTCCAAGTGAATCCTTCAGCAGACGACAGAATTGAAATGCTTGAAAGTATTTCTAAACTTAAGCCTGATTTTCAATCAGCTACCAATGATACTGCTTTCGTAAGTGCTAATTCAGTAAAAGAATTTAAAGTATATAGCTTCAAAAGAGGCGAATTGAATCCACAAATAAATGATTCAGTATTTTCCGGTACCCCAAGTAACGTTTACGGGCCTTTCATTGATGGTGATCAAATTAACTTAGTTAAGTTGGTTGGGTTTTCGGCGAGTTCTGATTCGGTAAAAGCAAGACATATCCTTATTTCAACAAGAGAATTGCCAGTTGCGGCTGCAACATTTAGAGCAGATTCTATTATGAATGCGATTAAAGCAGGTGCAAATTTTGCAGATTTAGCCCGTAAATTTTCAGAAGATCCAGGAAGTGGTGCTCAAGGTGGAGATTTGGGTTGGTTTACGGAAGGTCAAATGGTACCTGAATTTAATGATGCTTGCTTCAACGGGAAAGTTGGCGATATGCCTGTAGTTACAACCCAATTTGGTGTACACATTATCAATATCCAAGAAAAAACTAAACCGAGTTTTAAAGCACAAGTAGTTTTTGTGGCTCGTAATATTGAATCAAGCAGTAAAACAATTGATGAATATTATGCCAAGGCAAATGATTTTGCTGTTAGTTCACAGACATACGAGGCCTTCAAAGAACAGGCAAAAGCTCGTAGTTTATATATAGTAAATTTTGAGAATGTTCGTCCTGTAGATCGTCAAATCAGCGATTTAGTTAACTCGCGTGAATTGATTCAGTGGATGTACAATCCTGAGCGATCAGTGAATGATGTTTCCAAGGTATTCGACTTTGATGGCAAATACGTAGTAGCAGCGCTAACAGGAAAAAAAGATCAGGGAATTCCTCCTTTCGATCAATTGAAAGAAGCGATTAAGCCTCTTGCAATACTCGATAAAAAAGCAGAAATGTTCCGTGCCGATTTTGAAAAAGCAATGACAGGAGTAACCGACATTGATGCATTGGCAGCTAAAATGGCGCTTTCAGTAAATCCAGCTTCGATTACATTCAGTTCCTTTACAATTCCTTCAATGGGTTCAGAACCAGTTATTATTGGGAAGATATTTGCTATCGCAAAGAATAAAATTTCAGCGCCTATTAAAGGAAAGTCTGGTATGTATGTGCTTGTTGTTGATGATGTTTCTAAGAATGCTGAAGTACCATCAGATTTAAAAGAGCAAAAGCAAAATTTAGTTTCTTCTTTATCAGGTAGAGTTGATGGTAACGTTAATTCTGCTCTAATTAAGATTGCAAACGTAGAAGATAAGCGTTACAGATTCTTCTAAGCTAATCCATAAATAGTTTTTTAGAAACAGCTGTAGGATTTCCTGCGGCTGTTTTTTTTTACCATAACATCACATTTGGATTAGTATTGAGATTTAGGTATTGAGTATTGAGATTTAACTATTAAGTATTAAGTATTGAGATTTAAGTATTAAGTATTGAGATTTAAGTATTATGTAATTGGATTGATGGCAAGAACCATTTGAGAGATGAGAACGAACTTAAAACTAAGTCTGCATTAGGAATGGTAAAGATATTTTGAAATGGTTCGGGAATTTCTTCCTACTTCCTTCTAAGTTTGGTATTAAGATTTAAGTACAAAGTATTAAGACTTGTTGATAGGACCAATGATGGATACGGT
>Ga0209702_10009459_pt1 | contig 10867 bp, 21 predicted proteins | sample FRY01_FD_187210 | JGI IMG/M metagenome (GOLD analysis project Ga0209702, IMG submission 187210) | Freshwater microbial communities from Lake Fryxell liftoff mats and glacier meltwater in Antarctica - FRY-01 (SPAdes) (version 2) | ecosystem: Environmental > Aquatic > Freshwater > Ice > Glacier... | reverse complement strand
CGCCTCCCCGAGGGCTTCGGCCACAGTAATGCCCGCCGCCGCCGCTCATCGCACGCAGCGCACCGGCCCCAAAGCCACAAAACGGCCCCGAGGGACGCCGAAAAGGGGATTCGATGAATAAGCCGGGATCAACCTACATCTTCGGGGCAATCTGCCCGGCCTTGGGCAAGGGCGCAGGGCTTGTCCTGCCGTTCTGCAACACCGAGGCGATGAACTTGCATCTTGTCGAAATCGCCCGAACCGTGACACTTGGCGCCCATGCTGTGGTGATCATGATCAGGCCGGGTGGCACATGACCGCCGCGCTCATCATACCCGCGAATATCAGCATCCTTCCGCTGCCAGCCAAATGCCCGGAACTCAATCCCGTCGAAAACATCTGGCAGTTCATGCGGGATGGTAATCCCCCCATTTTAACGGGGTGCATTCGTAGAACTTACGCGGCCATTTTCAATTTCCTTGCGGGTGTGATGCCGCCGATGCCCATGTTGGGGCGCTCGTTGTTGCAAGTCCATAACCAGTGTGTGGCGTGATCCTGTGCCTCCTCGATGCTTTCGATGATGTATTGATCCAGCCATTCGTAACTGAGAGAACCATTGAAGGCGCCATTGGTTCGAGCCCATTGGCGAACGCGGTTGTAGCGGTCGATGTAGGCATTCTGTCGGGGCTGCCCCGGCTGAATATGCTGGATCGTAACGCCTTGTTTCCCGGCCCATTCTCTCAGCTTTTCACCGATATACCCGGGACCGTTGTCGACCCTTGTGGTTCCTGGTTTGCCACGCCATTCGATGATGCGGTCAAGGCTCCGGATCACACGCTCGGCGGGCAAGGAAAAGTCGACTTCGATACCAAGCCCTTCGCGGTTGAAGTCATCAAGCACGTTCAGCAACCAAAATGCGCGGCCATCACCCAATCAATCAGCCATGAAGTCCATCGACCAGAGCACGTTCGGTGCCTCTGGCACCGCCATCACGTCGGGTTTGTCCCGTTTCAGCCGTTTGCGCGGTTTGATCCGCAGATTCAATTCGAGCTCGCTGCAGATGCGATAAACGCACTTGTGGTTCCACGAATGCCCCTTAACTTTGCGCAGATGCAGGAAACTCAGGCCAAATCCCCAAGTCTTGCGGGCACCAGTCAGCCTGGTCAGCAAATCGGCTACCTGTCGATCAAGAATACCGAACGCCTGACCGAGGCCAGAATCGATCTCTCGGCCGGAACCGTCGGCAACGCCTAGGGCAAAGCGCTGGCCGAGTGCGTCATCCATTCGGGCGCTTGCGCGGCCCCACTGGGGTCACGGTCGCCCTCAAATCTTCAAAACCGAGGTGATCAACCAGATCGGCCCGTGGAAATCGACGCGCGAAGTCGAATGGGAAACGGTGAGCCGCAAGACCGCGCAGCAAAATGGATCGATTGGCATGACAACGGTCGGGGCTCTTTCGGATCAATGGCGTTAAACGCCTCACCCTTCAAGGCCCCACCAGATACAGCACCCCCGCAGAATCAGAGGAGGCGTTCCAGGCAAATCTGAACACATTCGATATGGTCGCCTGATCGTCGAACAAATCACCCTCCGGTAAAGCCGGGGCGGTTCATGTCAGATCTCAGTGACAATTATCAATCAGGCCGAGCTTCTTGTCTGCCCATGGCTCTGAGCCGCGGGCAGTTGAACCAGAGGGGGTGAGGCAATCGCCCCCTCTGGTTGAGCCGACAGGAGACGCTTCCATGACCCGTAAACACAAATTGCACCCCGAAGGCACCGATACAGTCAAAGCCGTGCCTTCGACGGTGGCTGACCCCGCACAGACGAGCGACAGCTTGCCGCAGTCCCCTTAGGGCAGTCAGGGTGCTGCGGCAACTGAGGAACTTGTCACCGCAAACCCGCCCGCTGATCCATCGATTCCTCCGCCCGACCTTTCGATGTTCGCCCCGACGCTGACCATCAAGGGGCCTGTTAAAGGCCGCTGGCGCGCGGGTCGGCACTTTACTCCGGAGGTGGTTGTCACCCCGGCGGCAGATCTGACCGAAGTTCACATCGAGGCGCTGCTGTCGGATCCGGAGCTGATGGTGGTCGCCGGCTGAAATCCCAAGCGAAAGGATCAATCGCGAAACCTGCCCGATGCCATGAAGTGCATGGGAAGACGATCCAAGGAGGCGAGACCGGCGCGGACTGGTTCTGAACCGCGGACAACGGGCATGACAGGCCGAAAAGAGGGCCAGCAGAAATCCAAGCAGAGCGAACGCACTGACATGCCCTATTGCACCCAACAGCAGCTGACGGACCGGTTCGGAGGAGGGCGGATGATCGCCCTGACGGACCGGACTGCCATCCTGTTGGGGGCGATTGATACCGATGTTCTGAACCGCGAATTGGCCGATACCGGCGCCGTGATCAACGACTGCCGCGCGGGGCGAAATGCCTTGCCCCTAGCCGCGACACCCGCCCTGATCGCCGATCTGGCGCGGGCGATCGCACTCTGGAAGCTGCATGCGACCGAGCCAGAGGCCAAGGTCAAAGTCGATTGTGAGGCCGCCATGCGCACTTTTCAAGATCGCCCAAGGTGTCGTCAAATTGGGCGTGGCGGGGATCGAGCCTGCCGCCTCGGGTGACAGCGGTGTGCAGATCGTTGAGCGTGACCGCGAGTTCACCGCCCGAAAACATGCGAGGGTTCATCTGATGATTCCGCTGACCTATGTCGTCGCGCGCCTGAAAATCCTGCTGACCCCGGCACGCTGCGCGATGTCCGTGTGGCGCTGGATCTGGCGCGCCTGATGGTATCGCAGGAATTGAAAGGCAGGGGCACCATGGCCTTTGTCATCCCGCGTGGCGGACGGGGTCGCGCGCCTGATATCGCCGCAGGCGTGTTTACCCGGATGACCGAAGAAGTCATCAGCGTCGTGATTTCGTTCAACACCATCGACTATCCTACAGGCAACCAGGCGCAGACGGCAGTCGAGGCCACGCGTGGCCTCGACTGCCGCGCTGGCGGGATGGACCCCGGCCGTCACCGTCGGCGTTTTCGCCCGTCAAACCCACCAGATCATCAGCCTGCAGCCAGGCTTTCTGGCCTATGGGGTGGAGTTTGCGATCAAGGACCAGTTGAGGATTTCCACATGACCCGCAAGCCCGAGCCCTCTGAACTGAAACCGCCAGCGCCGCTGGCCGGTCAACACCCCCACGTCCTGCCAGTAACTTGTCGGTCCTTCATTCTGGTGAACGGCGAATTGCGGCCCGATCTGGCGACCGCGCCTGACCCTGCTATCCCATCCGATCCGGAGGTCTGATCTTGCCGTTTTTCTGGCGCAACAAGCTGCTGCTTCTCAGAACCAAAGCGACCTACGGCATCAGCCCGGGTCCGACCGGCCTTGCCAACGCGATCCTGGTCAAGAACATCAAGATCATGCCCTTCGAGGGGCAGGACATGGACCACGCGCTGGACAATCCGTGTTTCGGTCAGTCCGGTTCGATCCCGCTGGATGCGTTCCAGAAAATCTCCTTCGAGACCGAATTGCAGGGCTCGGGCACAGCTGGTAACGCGCCCGGTTGGCGTCCCTTGGCACTGGCCTGCGGGATGTCGCAGACCGTTGCAGCGGCGGTTTCCGTCACCTACAGCCCGGTCGATACCGGGCAGGGTTCGGCCACGATCCACATGAACGTCAATGGCGTGAACTTCGTCATCTCCGGCGCGCGCGGCACCTGCAAGCTGCAACTTGATGCGCAAGGCATTCCGGTTCTGGCGTGGGAGTTCACCGGACTTTACCAGGCCCCGACAGCCGTCGCCATGCCGACACCGACCTATACCGCCTTCCCCGATCCGCAAGGGGCGACCCGGATAAACACCCCGACCTTTACGGTCAACGGCGTGTCGCTCGAAATGAAGTCCTTCGCCTTCGATGTGGGCAACCAGATCGAAAACCGGTTCGTGATCAACAGCCACGAAGTGCTGATCGCCAACCGGATGGAGTCTTGCGAATTCACCATCCAGACTCCGACGTTGGCTTCGTTCAACCCGTGGGCTTTGGCCGAGTTGCGCACACCGGTGGCGCTGGCCCTGCTGCACGGAAGGGTGGCAGGGTGGCGCGTCGCATTGACCATTCCCGCCTTGCAGATCCAACGGCCCGCAAGCTTCGACCAGGATCAGGGCGTCGTCGTGCAGACGATCAACGCGATCCCGCTGCGCGCCTCGGCCACCGCTGCCTTATCGATCGTTTGCACCTGATCCTGCCCCTCCTAAAGAACTTCCGGAGTTCCCTTATGGCCTACCATATCGTCAAGAACCGCACGTTCATTACAACAGCCACCTTGATGGTCCCGACCGACGAGGGTCCGCTGGCGCAGACACTGACCGCCCGCTTCAAGGTGCTGGACGGTGCCGAAGCCATGCAGGTCGAGGATTTCCTGCGCGGAGCCATCCTGCATCTGGGCTACATCGAGGACAACGCGGGCGAGGCCGTGCCGTTCTCGCCCGCGCTGCTCGAGCAGATCATTCTGGAGTCGTGGGCGCGGGTCGGTCTGATCAAGGCCTATTGGACAGCAATGGCCGGGGGTCGGGTAAAAAACTGATCTGGACGGGGGCGGCCTAAGCGGACGGTACTCTGGCGTCAGGTCGGGACGATCTGGCAGGCGACTGCGCCGCCTTCGGGATCGACCCCGCCCTGTTCGGGGACGACGACCAAGGGGCAGCGGTGTGGCCCGATAATGCCGCCGCGCTCGATGCGTTTCTGGCAGTGACCACGCAGTGGCGCGTGGTGGCCAGTGCTGCTGGGCCGCTGGGCGTTGGCGGGCTGGATTACTCGGCGGTGCGGGTCAGGTTCGATCTGGCCGGAATTGCCGCCTCGCCCGGGTTGTGGGCGGACGTTCAAGTGATTGGGGCGGGCGCGCTTTGATGCCGATTATCTGACTGGTGCCGCCTTTGACCGCTATCAGCCCGGCAAGCGCATCGGTGGCCCCGAAAATGCCGGGTTCGTCTGCGCGATGTTCGCCAATATGACACCCGAGGAACGCGGCGGGCTGATGGCTGCCGACGGATCGCTGTAAGCCGAAGGCTTGCGCCGCATCCTGGGCGCGCTGTTCGCCCGCGCCTTTGATGCCGAAAACCTGCTGAAACTGGCCGTGGAAACCGAAAGCCGCCCAGTGATGGCCCTGATCCGCATGCTGGAGGCTGTGGCCCCCGACTGGGTCGCGTTTCGCGCGATGGTCGAGGCGGGCGATGTGCGCACCAAATTCGACGTGACTGCCAATCTGATGGCGGTGGTGCGCATCATCGCAAAAGGCCCGCAGCACCGACCGCGACGGCCAGTCCGTCTTTGCCGCCATGCGCGACCGTCTGGCGCAGGGCGATATGTTCGACCCGCCCGACCCGCCCGACCCGATGGCCGAAGCACTGATCGGGGTGTTCTATTGCGGCGACCGGTCGCGGTCATCCGAAGCGTCCGGCGATATTCTGCGACGCCGCGCGGCACAGGCAGACACGACGGGCCGGGCCGACATCGACGACATGCCGGGTGCGGCGGTATCGCCGGTCGATGCCCTGCGCACCGCCATTGTGGCCGAAGATGGCGGCTTGCAGGCAGAGCAGATGCCCGCCCGCGCAACGCTCGCAGCCCGCGACGCCCCCGCCCAACTGCCGCCGCCGGGTGTCTTTGCCAACAACACCCACAACCCCTCGGTTATGGCCGCAGATGACGCACGGGATGCGGAATTGCGGGCGGTGGGCGGTGGACGATGTTCCGTTTGGCCCGTTTTTTTCGCTTGAGCGCGGCAACTGGCGGGATGCGGTGAAGGTGTTGATGGAACGCCAGACTGGAGAAGTTCCGGCGGCACTGGCCCATCCTGCCGCCCCGGATATCGCCTCTGTTTATGGCAATCCCGGTACCGGCCTGCGCAAAGGATATGGCTTGTCGAAAATAGCTTTTCGCCACCCGGAGGTGCCGGGCGATCTGCAAGCGCGTCTCCCGGCCGCCTTCATGATCGTGTCGAATTCGGACAACAGTATCAAGGTCGAAAGTGACGCGGACATTTTCGTGATCAGCCTCGATTGCAAAGGCGACCCCAAGACATGGCTGTTGACCGGGGACAAAAAACAACGGAGCGCCGAAAAGAGTATGGGGAGTGACGACCGTTTACCGATAGCCTCGTCTGCCCCCGTATTGTTTTTACTTGAGCATGACCCATCTTCGCAAGCCGATCAAGACGATGATCTGGCATGGCGGACCGAGACGGACGCGATCCGCGCGACGCTGCCCGGCAAAAACGAAATCCGTCTGAATGAAGGTGGCGATGTTTCCGTCACCCGCACGGTCGACGACACAATGGCCGACCTCGACGCCGAACGTGGCCTGCGGGACGCGCTTGCCGAATTGATTTTCCGACTGCACGAAGAACATCAGCTGATGCTGGAAACCGACCCGGTCCGCGTGGAAATGGCACACCACCGCAAGGTTCTGGCCGATGCCACGGCGGGCGAGCGCGGAGGGGTCGAGCAGCTGATCGCCGGCGAAATCCAGCTCAAGGCGGCGCGCGATGCGTCGGATAAGTTCGGGCAGCAATCGCTCGACTTTCTGCGCGGCATCTCGCTAAGGCGAGGATGCTGCTGGGGCTGTCAAGAAGATGGTGAACGCGCTCCTGGATGCGAGACTTCAGGCGCTGTGGCTGGGCAAGGGGCCGCTCGCAAACATTCTGGGGATTACGGGCGGGATATTTTCCGGGCTGGGCGGAGGCGGGCGACGAGGCGGCATGGCCTCAGCCCCGCCGCGACGGCCCTTTGCGGCAGGCGGCATGACCTTTGGCGAGGAGGGCGGCACGGACGATATGGTGGAGGCCCTGTTATCGCCGGGCGAGTTTGTCGTAAACGCCCGTTCAACGGCCCGTTATCGCCCGGTTCTGGAACGCATCAACGCGGGGGGCATCCCCGGTTTTGCCGCCGGAGGGATGATCGGCGGAGCGGGCTTTGCTGCCGACAGTGGCCCTCAAGGCCCGTAAGGACCGATGACCGTCAACGTCAATGTCAGTGGCGCACGCGGCAGTAACGAGATCGAGGAGGCCGTCGTGCGCGGCGTCCAGGGCGGCTTGCAGATGTACCGGCGCGAGGGGCTCGCTATGGACGTCAAGACCGTGCTGCGCCAGGACGGGCGGGTGACCGGATGACTGTGCTGACCTTCCCGTTGTCGCTGGACGCCTTCTTCGGTGGTCTTCTGGTGACCGAGATCACCTTCGACGCGCCGCCCCAACTGGAGATCAACCAGACGGCGGGCGGCGAGCAGATGGCGGCAGAAATCGGGCCGCAACTGTGGACCGGCACGGTGACGCTGGCCATGATGACCCGCACCGAGGCGTCGATGCCCGATGTCCTGCTGAATATCCTGCGCCACCCTCTTGCCACCTTTCTGGCCTTCGACACCCGCCGCCCCAACCCGCTGGCCAACCTGAGCGGGACGATCCTGGGGGCCACGCACGGTGCCGGTCCTGTCCGCCCTGATTTCGGGCAACCGCGAGATCAGCCTGTCGGGCTTGCCCGCCAACTATGTCCTGTCGCGCGGCGATTATCTGTCCTGGACTTACAACGGCGGGCGGCGCGCCCTGCACCGCGTGGTGGAGCCCGTGACGGCATCTGCGGGCGGGGTGGCCACCTCGTTCGAAGTGACGCCCCCGGTTCGTCCGGGGTCGGTCACCAGTACGCCAGTCACTCTGCGCCGGGCGTCTTGCGCCGCCAAGCTGCGCGCAGGTACGGTGCAGAAGGGCCGGTCGCGCCGCACGGTGACCGACGGCATGAGTTTCGAATTCATCCAGACGTTGAGGGCGCTGCCATGAAGACGTTCTCTGCAGGCGTGTTGAGCTATTTGCAGCGCCGCAATGGGATCGTTTTGAAGAGTTTGCTATGGGTGCGCGGGCGCAACTGCACGACGGGGGTTGAGGAACCGATGGGCGTCTGGACCGGCGATCAGGATCTGGTGTTCACGATCGGGGGCGTGGCCCGCACCTATGCGGGCGAAGGGGCCATGCTGCCGATCGAGTCCACGTCCTGCGCGCCGGGGTCGATGTGCGGCTGCAACGGGTCCTGTTGAACCCGCTCGATGCCAGCGTCGCGCATCTGGTCCGCGCGCTGGACATCGGCCTTGCCCCGGTGGAAATCCACCGCGCGCTGTTCGATCCGCACTCCGGCGCGCTGATCGAAGAACCGCACCGGGTGTGGAAGGGCTTTGTCGATCAAAGCCCGATCACGACGCCCGAGATCGGCGGGCAGGCTCTGGTCGAATTGACGCTGGCCAGTTCGGCGCGGGCGTTGCAGCGCGGGCTGACCCTGACCAAATCGGACGCGGTGCAGCGTCGCCGGTCGGATGACCGGTTCCGGCACTACAGCGACGTGTCGGGGTCGGTCAAGGTCTGGTGGGGGTCCAAACGGTCGGAAGGCGATGTGTTCGTGCCGAGACCACCGCCGCCCCCCAGAGAATTGCGTTCGGGGGGCGACCGATGAGATTGCCGGACTGGAAGCAGCACCTCACTCTGTATCTGGCGGACGTTGCGCGCCGACCCTTTGCGCCGGGCGTGCATGACTGCGCGCTGTTCGCCGCCGGGGCCGTGCAGGCGATGACGGGCGTCGATATGGCGGCACCGTTCCGGGGCCGGTACCGGACGCTGGCGGGTGGCAGCCGCATTCTCAAGGCTGCCGGGTTCGTTGACCACATCGCGCTTGCGGCCGCCAGGCTGGCAGAGGTTCACACCAGCCGCGCCGCGCCGGGCGATCTGGCCGTGATCCCCACCCCGGACGGCGACGCCTTGGGCCTTGTCCAGGGCGAGCAGGTCTATGTGTTGTCAGCCACCGGCATGGGGATGCTGTCGATGGTAAACGCCACCCGCGCCTTCAGGGTGGGCTGAGATGCCACAGTTTATCGCCCCCATTGCAGCAGCCTTCACCGCCTTTAAAGCCACAGCAGTGTTCAGCTTTCTGACAACGACAGTGGTCGGACGACTGTTGACCTCGGTGGCCATCATGGCCTTGCAGTCTGCCTTGGCCCCCAAGCGACCGCCGCCGCCAGGCATTCAGACCGAATTCACCAGTTCTGGCGGCACCAACCCGTGTAGTTTCGTGCTGGGCCGGTATGCGACGGCGGGCAATGCCGTCTGTCCACCGATGTCGCATACCGACGGTGGCACCCCGAACGGCTACCTGACGTATGTGCTCGATCTGGGGGACGTGCCGGGCGGGGCGCTGTCGCGGATCCTGATCGACGGGCGCTATGCCGCGTTGGGCACCACGCCCCACGCGCTTTATGGCACGCCCCTTCTAGGTGATTTCGCGGACCATGCCTGGGTGCGGTATCTTGGCGGGGCACAGACCACCGCCGACGCCACTTTGATCAGCATTTACGGCAGCTATCCCGCGCGGCCCTGAACTGCGGCGATGATCGGCCGCAACGTGCCGCATGCCATCCTGACGTTCCGGTACAACACCGAGATCTTCGCAGGCCTGCCGGAGGTCCGTTTTGAGGTCGACGGCATCCCGGTTTACGATCCCCGGCTGGACAGCACGGTCGGGGGCAATGGTGCACAACGCTGGACCACCCGAGCCACCTGGGCGGTGTCGAACAATCCGATGGTGTTGATCTACAACATCCTGCGCGGCATCGAGCTGCCCGGCCTCGGCATCTGGGGTGGGCAGTTCGAGGCAGCCGACCTGCCGCTGGCTGCGTGGTTTGCCGCGATGAACGAATGCGACGTGGCCGTAGCGCTGGCGGCAGGCGGTACCGAACCTGCGTTCCGCGCCGGGCTGGAGGTCAGGGTCGACCAGACCCCGGCAGAGGCGATCGAGACCCTGCTTGCCGCTTGCAACGGTCAGTTGGCCGACATCGGCGGCGTCTGGAAGCCGCGCGTCGGCGGGCCCAGCTTGCCCGTCCTGTTTTTCGACGACGATGACATCGTGATCAGCCGCGCCCAGGAATTCCGCCCGTTTCCCGCGCTCGATGCCCGCCACAACGCAATTGCGGCCACCTACCCCGAGCCGGCCGCCAGGTGGGAGCCAAAGGACGCCCCGCCGATCTACATCGCCACATGGGAAGCCGAGGATGGCGGGCGCAGGCTGGAGCGGGCCCTGACGCTGTCGGCGGTCCCTTACGCCCTGCAAGTGCAGCGCCTGATGCGCGCAGCCATTGCCGAGAGCCGCCGGTTTTACCACCACAGCCTGGTGTTGCCGCCCGATACCGCAATCCTCGAGCCGCTCGATGCAGTGGCCTGGACAAGTGCGCGGCACCAATACACCGCCAAATCGTTTGAGGCGGGCGAGGTGTCGGACGATCAGCAGCGGTTGCTGCAGGCCGTGGCCCTGCGCGAGAAAGACAATTCGGACCACATCTGGCTGCCCGCCAATGAGCAGCCGTTCTCTGTGCCCTCGCGGGCCGTCCTCGCACCGCCCGCGCAGACGGTTCCCGGCTGGGCCGTCGCCGGTGTGACGCTGTCGGACACGGCGTCCAATGCGCGGCGTGCGGCGCTGGAGTTGCTATGGACCGGGTCCGATCAGGATGATGTGCGGGGGTTGCAATGGGAAGTGCGGCTGGCGGGAACTATGGCTGTCATCCTGCGGGGGTCGTTTCAGGAGGTTGCATCGGGGCGGATCGTCGTCGCGGACGGGATCATTCCTGGGCTGCCGTGATGGCCTACCACGACACGGCGACGTGGGCAGAGCGGGTCGTCATCGACAGCGCGTCCGACTGGCAACGGTTGAGCCAGAACATCCAGTTCTTTGCCTACCTTCTGGATCTATCTGCAACCGAGGTGGACGATCTGTTCATCACGGCGGCGGGGATTGAAGCATGACCCTGCTCCGAATGCCCCGCCCGGTCTACATCCTGTACCGGCTGGGCGAAAGTCTGCTGTC